>Ga0080064_1000268_pt1 | contig 149539 bp, 148 predicted proteins | sample Subgrocontami54m_FD_69260 | JGI IMG/M metagenome (GOLD analysis project Ga0080064, IMG submission 69260) | Subsurface groundwater microbial communities from S. Glens Falls, New York, USA - GMW46 contaminated, 5.4 m (SPADES assembly) (version 2) ...
GGAACGCGATGGGGAAAGACCGAGCGCTGCGGAAGAGGACGAACGGGGAGAGAGCGAGAAGCAGAAACGATCAGATGCTCGAAGGGTGGTTGTATCTACCGCGCCAGCGGTTTAGTTCAACAGGAATTCGACCGCGCCGTCGCGCTCCTGCATTCCTTCTGGTTCGATGCCGGGAGCAAGGCCTTCGCCGCCATCACCCAGATGGATCCCGGATGTGCGATGGGCCACTGGGGGACCGCGATGATTCTCCTGGGGAATCCCCTCGCCGGGCCTCCGACGCCCAAGGCGCTGCAGGAGGGCTGGGCCGCCGTCGAAAAGGCGAAGACGGCAGGGGCGAAGACCCAGCGCGAGCGAGATTACCTCGCCGCCATCGAGGCCTTCTACAAGGACTCGGACACGGTGGATCACCGGACGCGAGCCCTCGCCTACGGAAAGGCCATGGAGCAGGTGTTCCTCCGCTATCCGGAGGATCGGGAGGCGGGGGTCTTCTACGCGCTGGCCTTGAATATCACGGCGCTCCCGACCGACAAGACGTATGCCAACCAGCTCAAGGCCGCCGGCATCCTCGCGAAGGTGTTCGCGGAGCAACCGAACCATCCCGGGGTGGCGCATTATCTCATCCACAGCTACGACTACCCGCCCATCGCCAGTCGCGGGCTCTCGGCCGCGCGCCGCTACGCGAGCATCGCGCCCTCCGCACCCCACGCCCTGCACATGCCCTCCCACATCTTCACCCGGCAGGGCTTCTGGCAGGAGTCCATCGAGTCGAACCGGGCCTCCGCGGCCGCTGCCAAGAACCACTTCGATCAGCTTCACGCCATGGATTATCTGGCGTACGCCTACCTGCAGGGGGGGCAGGATCTCGCGGCCAGGCGCGTCCTCGACGAGGCTGGCGCGATCCAGAAGGTCAATCCGGAACACTTCGTCACGGGCTACGCGCTGGCGGCTATTCCATCCCGGTATGTCCTCGATCGACGCCGCTGGTCTGACGCCGCGTCGCTGACGCTCTCCCCGAGCGAGTTTCCCTGGAGCCGGTTCCCCCAGTCCGAGGCCGTGCTCGTCTTCGCGCGCGCCCTGGGCGCCGCCCGCAACGGGGATGTCGCCGGTGCGAGGAAAGATGTCGCTCGACTCGAGGTACTGCGTGACGCCTTGACCGCTGCCAAACAGACCTACTGGGCGGAACAGGCGGAGATCCAGCGACAGGTGGCGTCCGCCTGGGTTGCGCGTGCGGAAGGAAAGAATCCGGACGCCCTGCAGCTCATGCGTGCGGCTGCCGATCGCGAGGACGCGACCGAAAAGCACCCCGTCACCCCGGGCCCGATCGTGCCGGCCCGGGAGCTGCTGGGGGAGATGCTGCTCGAACTGGGCAATCCGGGCCTCGCATTGAAGGAGTTCGAGGCCTCGCATCGCGTGGAGCCGAATCGGCTCAAGGGGCTGTACGGCGCGGCCAAGGCCGCCGAGCTGTCGGGTGATCTCGGAAAGGCCAAAACATATTACAGTCAACTCGTGACGCTTTCCGCCCGCGCCGACACCGAGCGGCCCGAGCTGGCGGAGGCCAGAGCGTTTCTGGCGAAGAACTAGGTCACCCGCTGGCTTGACCCAAAGTCCGAGCACACCTGCCCCGGGAACAGTGTGCCCTGTTCCGGGGCGCTGGTGTTCGAACAGCCGATTCACTGCGCTGGTCCACGGTTCCGAGGAGTTCCGGATGCCTCGAGACGGCAAGGCCAGGACGATTGGCAGCGCAGCCGGCGGGATCCTGCTGGTCACGCTCATCCTCGGCTTCCTCTTGGCGCCGCTCGCCGCCGACGCGCAGGGGTCGGGAAAGGTTCGTCGGATCGGCTTCCTCGGGAACTCGACCGCTCATCTTGAGTCCAATCTCGTGGAGCCGTTCCGCCAGGGCTTGCGCGACCCGGCTACGTCGAGGGCCGAAACATCGTCATCGAGTACCGATGGGCGGAAGGGAAGTATGAGCGCTTTCCCGAGCTCATCGCCGAGTTGATCGCCCTGAAGGTCGCTGTGATCGTTACCGCCGGTACACCGGCCGCACTCGCCGTCAAGAAGGCGACAGCACCGGTTCCCCTCGTCATGGTGGCGTCGGCGATTCCGTTGGCACGGGTCTCGTCGCGAGCTTCGCGCGGCCCGGTGGAAACATCACCGGATTGACCTCGATCTCACCGGAACTGGACGGGAAACGGTTGGAGCTGCTCAGGGAAGTGATCCCCAAACTCTCGCACATCGCCGTGCTCTGGAATCCTGCCAGTCCGTTACAGGTACTCGCCGAGAAGGAGGTGAAGGCCGCAGCCCAGGCGTTGCGAATGAAAGTGCTGTCCTTGGGGGTGCAAGCCCCACAGGAGTTCAACAATGCGTTTGCGACAATTCTCAGAGCGCGGCCAGGCGCGCTACTCGTGTTGGCGGATCGTCTCTTCCTGCACAACCGCGCGCGCATCATGGACTTCGCCGCCCAAAACCGCTTACCAGGGGTGCATGCGTACCGGGAGTTGGTGGAGGCGGGCGGCCTGATGTCCTTTGGGCCGAGCTACGCGGGCATGCACAGGCGGGCCGCGATGTACGTGGACAAGATCCTGAAAGGCGCGAAGCCAGGTGATCTCCCCATGGAACAGCCGACGAAATTCGAGCTCGTCATCAACCTCAAAACCGCCAAGGCCCTGGGCCTTACGATTCCCCAGTCGGTGCTGATCCGGGCGGATCAGGTGATTGAATGATCAGCCGGCGCGCATTCATCACCAGCCTCGCCGTCGGCGCCCTCCTGGCATCGCGCTCAACCGACGCGCAGAGAGCCAGGAACATGCACCGAATCGGATGGCTCTCACCCGCCTCGGCCGCCAACGGCCTCCCTAACCTGGAGGCCCTTCGGGCTGGATTGCGCGAGCTCGGTTACGTCGAAGGCCAGAACATCACCATCGAGGCCCGCTGGGCCGATGGGCGCATCGAGCGCCTTCCCCAGCTCGCCGCGGAGCTGGTTCGCCTCCCCGTGGACGTCCTCTGCACCGCGGGCTCGCAAGCCTCCGGAGCGGCCAAGCAAGCGACGTCCACGATCCCGATCGTGTTCGCGAACGTCGCATTCCCCGATCAGTCGGGCCTCGTCGCGAGCTACCCGCGCCCGGGCGGCAACATTACGGGGGTGGCGTTCATTGGTCCTGAATACGGGAAGCGGCTAGAACTGCTCAAGGAGGCCTATCCCAAGCTCTCTCGTGTCGCGCTGATCTACAACCCCGACAATCCCGGGAGCGTCTTGGCCCTCCAAGAGACGCAACGGTGGACAACCGCCTTGGGCGTCAGGCTCGAACCTCACACGTTCCGGGGTCCGCACGATTTCGAGCGCGTCTTCGGGGTGATCGCCGGGAAGCGGCCCGATGCGCTCATGACGACGGCCGACCCACTCATCGCCTCCTATCGCATACGCATCGTCGACTTCGCCGCGAAAAACCGCCTGCTCTCTATGTACCCGGGCAGGGAGTTCGTGGACGCCGGAGGCCTCATGTTCTATGGCGGCAGCGTTCCCGAGATGTACCGGCGCGCCGCCGTGTACGTGGACAGGATCCTCAAGGGCTCCAAGCCCAGCGACCTTCCCGTAGAACAACCGACGAAGTTCGACATGGTGATCAACCTGAAATCGGCGAAGGCGCTCGGCCTGACGATCCCCCAGTCGCTTCTCATCCGGGCGGACGAGGTAATCCAGTGATAAGCCCCGCAAACGCCAAAGATCCTGCTGGTGAACGACCCGATCTCACAAGATCTTCAGTCATGCCAAGGAGCGCGCGGGGTGATCCTAGGGAAACGCCAGGGTGTTCTTGAGGGCCCGCTCGACCTGCGCGAGAAGGCCGGGAGGCAGGCTCCCCAACCGCTTGACGAGGCGGCGCTTATCCACGGCCTTGATCTGTTCCGTGACAGCCTTGGACGTGGAGGTGAGGCGGGCGACGCCCTTCGGGATCAGCGCATGACTGGGGGAAAGATGGGCGATGTTCTTGGTCAGTGGGACAACAACCACAAGTTGGCTGAGTTGATTGATGCTGTCGTTGGAGAGGACAACCACCGGCCGGGTCTTCTTGATCTCGACACCGATGGTGGGATCGAGATTGGCCACAACCACATCACCGCGCCGCACGGCGACCACGCGACTCCTCCTTCTCCAGGATGGCCCAGGCTTCCTCGTCACTCAGCTCCCACTCGGCCAAGAGATCGCGTTCCTCCTGCACTTCGCGGGCCGATCGCTTCGCATAGTACGCCATGTACTCGCGTTCCAGCTTTTTCCGCGAGATGGAGTCAAGGAACGTGGTGAGCACTTCGGCAATCACCCGGCTGCGCCGCGTTTTCGGGATGATGGCATTCGCCCGCTTCACTAGGTCCCGGGGAAGCGAGACACTGATGACCTCATTTTGCTGTCGTCCGGTCGGCATGGCCTCCCCTCCTTGGGTGCGGACGGTTGTTATTAAGCATAATCCGTAAGATGCGCCGTGTCAAACAGGGCGCGGCTGGATCATCAGTACTCCCAGAGAGACTCGCAGGGGCAGATTCGAGGAGATAGACTTCCGTGAGGGGCAGAAAAGTTCCGCATCTCCTCATCCTGAATCTCTTACCCAGCCTCCTCTTGGCGCCGCTGGCTGCCGGCGCGCAGGAGCCGACGAAGGTGCCCCGGGTGGGTTATCTGTCCTCCGCCTCGCCTTCCAACGTGGAGTTCCAGCGCACCCGCGACGCCTTCCTGGCCGAGCTACGCAAGCTTGGTTACGGGGAGGGCCAGAACATCCGCCTGGAGTACCGGTGGGCGGAGGGGACGCTGGCCCGCTTCCCGGTGGACGTCATCCTGACTGCCGGAGGGACGCCCGCCGCCCTGGCGGCGAAGGAGGCGACTACGACGATCCCCGTCGTCTTCGTCGCGGTCGGCGATCCGGTGGGGAGCCAGCTCGTGGCCAGCCTGGCACGGCCCGGCGGGAACGTCACCGGGTTGACCCACATCGCTTCCGAGTTGGACGGCAAACGGCTCGAGCTTCTCAAGGAGGTCATTCCGAAGGTCCACCGGGTGGCCGTGCTGTGGGATCCGGAGTTCCCACCCCACGGGGAAGGCTTGAAGGTGCTCCGAAGGTCGGCCGGGGCCCTGCGCGTGGAGCTTCAACCGGTGGGGTTTCGCGGGCCGGAGGATTTGGAGCGGGGGGTCGCGGCCGCGCGCGGGGGCGGCGCGGGCGCGCTCCTCGTTCTGGCGCACCCTCTTACCGCGGCCCACGCAAGACGGCTGGCGGGGCTGACGGAGAAAAGCCGACTGCCCGCCATTTCGCAATTCCGGGAATTTGCCGAAGCCGGTGGGCTGATGGCCTACGGGACGCCTCTATCCGACCTGTTCCGGCGCGCCGCCGTCTACGTGGACAAGATTCTGAAGGGGGCCAAGCCGGGCGACCTGCCCGTAGAGCAGCCGACGAAGTTCGAACTCGTCATTAACCTCAAGACCGCCAAGGCCCTCGGCCTGAAGATCCCCCAGTCCGTCCTCATCCGGGCGGACGAGGTGATCCAGTGAGCCTTCGGGAGCTGGAGCGTCATTTCCTTGGGTGCCCACGGTGCCCGAATTGCCTCGGTATCCCGCTGATGTTGCTGGTCCTCCTCTCCGCGACATCGGTTCTGGGGGCGCAACCCATCAAGGTCTTCAAGATCGGGATCTTGACCGACGCCATGGTACAGTGGCACTCGAGCACCGAGGGGTTCCGGGACGGTCTCAAAGAGTTTGGGTACGTCGAGGGCAAAAATGTCATCTTCGAGGTGCGCGCTGCCCAGGGCGATACGAGCCGCCTGGCCGAGCTGGCCGCGGAACTGCTGCAGCAGAAACCGGATCTCCTCTTCTGTGTTTCGGATGCCTGCCGGAGGGAGACCAGGGAGATCCCCATCGTGTTCACCCAAGTTGGCGATCCAGTGAGACTCGGCTTGGTGGAAAGCATCGCCCGACCGGGCGGCAACGTCACGGGGATCGCGAACCTGCGCGCCGACCTGACCGCCAAGCGCCTGGAGCTCTTCAAGGAATCTGTCCCCTCTCTCCGCCGGGTCCTGGTGACCTACGATCCCCGGAAGACAGAGGAACGGGAGGCAGTGACATTCGCCAAGACCGCGGCCAGCCGTCTTGGGCTGACCCTGCTCGAGCGCCCGATCACGGCCCCGCTGGAGATCGAGCCGGCGATCGCCGAGCTCAAAGAGGGTGGCCACGACGGGATCCTGATCGTCCAAGCGGGGACGAACCTCAACATCCCTGGGCGCAGCCTCGAGGTGGCTACCTCCAACAAGCTCCCCACCATGTATCCAGCTTCATTTTGGAGCAGGTTTGGGGCGCTGACCTCTTATGGTCCCGATCAGTACTTGCAAGGGCGACAGGCCGCGCGACTTGCCCATAGGATCCTGACGGGGACTCCTCCCCGGGAGCTGCCCGTGGAACTCCCCGACCGGATCGAGTTTATCATCAACCTCAAGACCGCGAAGCGACTCGGCCTGACGGTGCCGAGGCCGATGCTGATTCGCGCCGATCGCGTGATCGAGTAAGAGCGGCCCTGGCCGCGGGAGGGTAGGGTCATGAAGGCTACTGTGATTTCTCTCACTGTCTCGCTCGTGATGCTCGGAGGTTTCGTCCCGGCCTTGGCCGCGGATCTGAAGGACAAGGTCAAGGTGGAGATCGAGAGCGTGGGTCTTCACCCCGGGATGGACCCGGGGATGTATGTGTGCGCCTTTGGCCACTTGCACATCAAGGGGACCGTGCAGAACCTGGCCGGCGTCGCCCTGGGCCAGATCAAGATGGTCGGGAAGGCGTTCGATGCGGAGGGCAAGCTTCTGGGGACCGCAACATCCTCGACGAAGCAGGCGACAATCGGCCCGGGCGAAAAGGCAGAAATCAACTTGGAGTTCCTCACCGTTACCGGACCGGTGATCCAGCAGGTCAAGAACCACGAGATCACGGTCGTGGAGGCTCTGCCGAAACCGTGACATCCGGGATCGGTGGGACAGGCCGGTCACAGAGAAGGGTGCCCATCATGAGCCTCAGACGTGTCACGTCCATTGGCCTCCTCGCCTTCGGCATCCTCGCGGGACCGCTGACTGCAGCGGCGCAGCAGCCGGGAACGGTCTTCCGGATCGGGTTCCTGAGTGGTGGCGCCACTCCTTCTGAAGCCGAGCGGCCGCCATCGGCATTGCGGCAAGCTCTGCAGGGGCTAGGGTATGTCGAAGGAAAGAACGTCATCTTTGAGGGCCGCTGGGCCGAAGGCAAGATCGATCGACTCCCCGACCTCGCGGCCGAGCTGGTGCGTGGCAAGGTTGACGTGATCATTACGATCGGCGGTCCTCCAGCCGAGGCCGCGAAGCACGCGACGTCGATCATCCCCATCGTCATCGTGGCCGCCGGGGATCCTGTGGGAACCGGCCTCATCGCCAGCCTCGCGCGGCCCGGGGAGAACATCACCGGGATCACCGACCAGGCCATCGAGCTGATCCCGAAACGGCTCGAGCTGCTCAAAGAGACAGTCCCCAAGGCCTCGCGTGTGGCCGTGCTCTGGAATTCGGCGGATCGCGCGATGACGCTCAGATACAGGCAGGTCGAGACGGCGGCACGGGCGCTGGGCGTGAGGGTTCAACCATTCGGTGTCCGGGACCCCAGCGATTTCGATGGCGCATTCTCTGCGATGAACCGCGACCGTCCCGACGCGATTTTCATCATCTCGGACGCGTTGACCAGCATTCACCGGAAACGGGTTCTCGATTTTGCCGCAACGAACCGGCTACCGGCAATGTACGAGCACAACCTCTACGTCAACGACGGAGGTCTCATGTCCTATGGGCCGAGCTCCTCGGACATGTGGCCACGTGCCGCCTACTATGTGGACAGGATCCTGAAAGGGGCCAAGCCCGGTGATCTGCCGGTGGAGCAGCCGACGCGCTACTATCTGGTGATCAACCTCAAGACCGCGAAATCCCTCGGACTGAAGATCCCCCAGTCCGTCCTCATCCGGGCGGACGAGGTGATCCAGTGAGACGATTTCGGATTGCGGATTTCGGATCTGGGATTGGGCTGACGCGGAAATGCATCGTTGCGCTTGCTCTCGGCGTCCTCGTGGCGCCGCTTCCCTCCAAAGCGGAGCAGGCACCCGCCATCCCGCGCATAGGTATGCTCCGCACAGGGTCGCCTTCTGATCGCCCGGAGCAGATCGAGGCATTCCGGAAGGGCCTGCGGGACTTGGGCTACGTTGAAGAACAGAACATCGCCATTGAGTTCCGATATGCGGAGGGCAGGGAAGATCGGCTCCCCGATCTCGTGGCCGAGCTGGTTCGGCTGAAGGTGGACGTGATCGTGGCCTCTGGGGCGGTCGCAATCCGTGCTGCCAAGCAAGCCACCACGACGATCCCTATCGTCATGGCGGAAGTTGGCGACCCCGTTAGGACCGGGCTCGTCGCCAGCCTCGCGCGGCCGGGGGGAAACATCACGGGTTCGACCATCCTTGGCGCCGAGTTAGGCGCCAAGCGCTTGCAGCTCCTCAAGGAAACCGTTCCCAAGCTGTCGCGGGTCGCCTTCCTTTGGAACCCCGCTAATCCGTCGAACCGACTCCACTTTGAGGACATACAGCTCGGCGCCAAGGCATTAGGCGTCGCGCTCCAATCCGTGGAAATCAGGAGCCCCGACGGGTTCGACAGCGCCTTTACCGCGATCACCAGGGAGCGCCCCAACGGGCTCATTGTGACCGCTGATCCCCTCCACCAGCTCCACGTAGGCCGGATCATAGAGTTCGCCGCAAGAAGGCGACTGCCGGCGATGTACCTACTGAGGGAGAACGTGGAGGCTGGGGGCCTCATGTCCTATGGGGCGAGCCTCCTTGACCTGTACCGCCGCGCCGCCACCTACGTGGATAAGATTCTGAGAGGCGCCAAGCCGGGCGACCTCCCCGTGGAGCAACCGACGAAGTTCGAGCTGGTGATCAATCTGAAGACCGCCAAGGCCCTCGGCTTGAAGATCCCGCAGTCGGTCCTCAGCCGGGCGGACGAGGTGATCCAGTGAAACGATTTCGGATTGCGGATTTTGGATTTCGGATTGGGTCAACGGCGATACTCATCGTTGCGCTCGCCCTCGGCATTCTCGTAGCGCCGCTCGCCGCCGACGCGCAGTCGCCGGGGAAAGTGCCCCGCATCGGTATTCTATCGCCTTGGTCCCCCTCGACTCCCTCTGCGCCTTCGCCATTCGACTTCTTCCTGCAAGGACTGCGCGACCTCGGGTACGTGGAGGGCCGGAACATCGGCATTGAGTGGCGATATGCCGAGGGGAGGGACGATCGGCTTCGTGATCTCGCTGCCGAGCTGGTCCGTCTGAAGCTGGACGTGATCGTGACGACGGGGACCCCAGGAATCCTCGCCACCAAGAACGCGACCGATACCATCCCCATCGTGTTCGCTACGGCTGCCGATCCGGTCGGGAGCGGGCTCGTCGCCAGCCTCGCGCGCCCGGGCGGGAACATCACGGGCTTGTCCACCCTGGCGGTGGACTTGAGTGCGAAACGCCTCGAGTTGCTCAAGGAGGTCCTGCCCACCATCTCCCGCGTGGCCGTGGTTTGGAATGCAGGCAATCCGGCCATGGCGCAGAGATTCAGGGAGACGCAGACGGCAGCGCGAGCATTGGGCGTGACCTATCAATCCCTGGAGGTCCAAGAGCCCAAAGACATCGAGCAGGCCTTGTCCGCGATCACCAAGGAGCGCGTGGACGCGCTCCTTGTCCTCCTGGACGCGTTTACCATTTATCACCGAGGACGGATCGCGGACCTTGCAGTCAGGAGCCGCCTGCCGATGATGGGGGAAAGCGTGCTGTTTGCGGAGGCTGGAGGCCTCATGACCTATGGCTCGAACCCTCGGAACAATTTCCGGCGCGCCGCCGTCTATGTGGATAAGATTCTGAGAGGCGCCAAGCCGGGCGACCTCCCCGTGGAGCAGCCCACGCGGATTGAGCTCATCATCAACCTGAAGACCGCCAAGGCCTTGGGGCTCACCATTCCCCAGTCCGTCCTCATCCGGGCGGACCAGGTGATCCAGTGAAACAATTTCGGAATGCGGAATGCGGATTGCGGAATGGGCCGACGCTGACACTCGTCCTTGCGCTCGCCCTCGGCTTCCTCGCCGCGCCGCTCGCCGCCGAGGCGCAGCAGGCGGGGAAACCCTCGCGGGTGGGTATTCTTCCATCCGGCCCCATCTCCGGGCTCTCGCACCTCTGGGAGGCATTCCGACAAGGTTTACGCGAGCTCGGTTACGTGGAGGGCAAGAACATCGCCCTTGAGTTTCCATCGACAGAAGTAAGATCCGACCGGCTCGTCGACGTTGCGACAGAGCTCGTTCGCCTCAAAGTTGACGTCATCGTGGCTGGAGGTACCCCAGCCGCCCAAGCTGCCAAGCAAGCGACCACGACAGTCCCAATTGTCATTGTAGGCGTTGCCGACCCGGTGAGCACCAAGCTCATCGCCAGCCTGGCGCGGCCGGGTGGAAACATCACTGGGCTTGCCAACATTACGCCGGACATAGGCGGGAAACGGTTGCAGCTCCTCAAGGAAGTCATCCCCAGGGTGTCCCGCGTGGCGATCCTTTCGAATCCGGCCACTCCCTACGCCGCACTGGTGGTGAGAGAGACCGAGATCGCCGCTCGGACGCTGGGCGTGCAGCTCCAATCCCTGGAGGTGCGAGGTCCTAACGATTTCGAGATTGCATTCGGAGCGGCAATCAGAGGTCGCGCCGGCGCCCTGATCACGGTCGAAGACCCCCTTACGCTGAGAAACCGAGCCCAGATCGTGGCTCTCGCCGCAAAGAACCAGCTGCCGACGATCTACGGATTCAGGGAATTTGTTGATGCCGGTGGTCTCATGTCCTATGCGGCCAATCTTTCTGACATGTACCGGCGAGCCGCAACGTTCGTGGACAAAATCCTCAATGGCGCCAAGCCGGCGGACCTGCCCGTTGAACAGCCGACGAAGATCGAGCTGGTCATCAACCTGAAGACCGCCAAGGCCCTCGGTCTCAAAATCCCCCAGTCCATTCTGATCAGGGCGGACCAGGTGATCCAATGAACGATCAAGTCTGGTTGAGCAACTGACAAGGCGGCCCAGAGGTGAACCCCGAGGAAGGAGAGAGACGATGACAAGCCGTCAGCGGCAGCGGATAGGAATGGGTATGGCGGTGGCCTGCATCCTTGCGATGGGGGCGACCGGGGCCGAGGCCCAGACGGCGTCGGTCAAGATGGAGTGGTTCTCCTGGTCCATCTTCAAGTTCACCTCTCCGACCGGTAAGGTCGTCCTGACGAACCCGTTCGTGACGAACCCGGACAGTCCGGTCAAGGTGGCCGATTTCCCGAAGGTGGACGTCATCCTGGTGGCGGATGGGCATGCGGATGAAGTAGGCTCAGCCGACGAGATCGCCCTCAAGACTGGGGCAAAGATCGTCTCGACCTTCGAGATGTTCAACAACTATTTCGAGCCACGCAAGGTCCCTGTGAGTCAAGTTATGCGGAGCAACCCCGGTGACTGGAACAAGATTGACGGCATCACGATCCGAAACGTGAATTCGGTTCACGGGTCCGGTACCGCGGATAAGTTCTATGGCGGGTCGGCGATGGGGTTCATGATCCATTTCGAGAATGGCCTCACGGTGTATTTCGCCGGGAGCACCGCCCTGACCCTGGACATGCAGCTCTGGGGCAGCCTGTACAAGCCGGACGTGGCCATCCTGCCCCTGTCGGGGGGCCGGGATCCGCAGGACATCGTCCACATAGTGCGGTTCCTGCGGATGGAGAATCCCAATCTGAAGACAATCATCCCGCACCACCACCGGCTGAAGCCGCCCCCGGGCGCACCGACGCCGGCGGACATGGCGGCTGCGCTCAAGGCGGCCGGGCTTCCGGTGACGGTGCTGAGCCCGGAACTGGGCAAGGTGTACGACCTCACCAGGTAGCATCTCCCTGGTGAGCGACCCGAACTCGTGCCAAGGTAATCAGTGAGGCTTCCAATGTGGCGTACTGAGGGGGCCACGGTGAGAGCCAGAATCCTCGGGATCATTTGCACGCTCACCCTTGGCCTCCTCTTGGCGCCGCTCTTTGGCGCGGCGCAGCAGCCAGAGTCCGTGTTCGTCCGGGCAGATGAGGTGATTCGGTGAAGTCTCGGGGCCACCTTTTCCGGAAGTACGTGGTCCTCTTCGTGACCCTGGTCAGCGGGGCCCTGGTCACGAGCGGTCTCATCGAGATCTATTTCTCCTACCAGGAGAACAAGACGGCCCTGGTGAGCATCCAGCGGGAAAAGGCGTTCTCCGCCGCCTCGAAAATCGAGCAGTTCATCCGGGAGATCGAACGCCAGATCGGCTGGACCACCCAGGCCGTGTGGGGCGCCCGCGGCGTGGCGTTGGACCAGCGACGCTTCGACTCGCTCCGGCTCCTCCGGCAGGTTCCGGCCATCACCGAGATCAGCCACCTGGACGCGTCAGGCAAGGAACAGCTCCGGGTCTCTCGCCTGGCCATGGACGTGGTGGGGAGCCAGGCGGACTTCTCGAAGGATCCAAAATTCCTCGAGGCCAAGAGCGGGAAGATCTACTTCAGCCCCGTCTATTTCCGCAAGGAATCCGAGCCCTATATGACTATCGCCATGGCAGGGAGCGGGCAGGACGCGGGGGTCAGCGTGGCCGAGGTGAACTTGAAGTTCATCTGGGACGTGGTCTCCCAGATCAAGATCGGAAAGGCCGGGTTCGCCTACGTGGTGGATTCTCGCGGCGCGCTCATCGCCCATCCGGACATCAGCCTGGTCTTGCAGAAGACCGCCCTCTCCTCGCTCCCCCAGGTTCAGGCCGCCCTGCCGGGGCCGCCGAGGCCGGGGGAGGAGCGTCAGGAGGTCACGATCGCACGCGACCTTCAGGGGCGCCAGGTCCTCACCGCCCAGGCCGCCATCACTCCGCTGGGATGGTCGGTCTTCGTGGAGCAGCCCCTGGCAGAGGCCTTCGCACCCCTCTACTCGGCCATTCTGCGGACCGTTGTGCTCTTGTTCGTGGGTCTGGGGATGTCGGTGCTGGCGAGCCTGGTCCTCGCCCGGAAGATGGTCACGCCCATCCAGACGCTGCAGGCGGGGGCGGCCAGGATCGGCGCAGGGGCCATGGATCACCGCATCGAGGTCCGGACCGGCGACGAACTGGAGGCCCTGGCCGATCAGTTCAACAGCATGACCGCGCAACTCCAGGAGTCTTACGCCAACCTGGAGCAGAAAGTTGAGGACCGAACGCGCGAACTGACCGAGGCCCTGGAGCAGCAAACCGCCACCAGTGAAATCCTACGGGTCATCAGCGGCTCGCCGACAGACATTCAACCGGTGCTCGATGCGGTCGCGGAAAGGGCTGCGCGATTGTGTGATGCTTGGGACGGGTTAATCCTTCTCGTTGATGGTGATGCGCTTCAGCTGGTAGCCCATCATGGACCGATCGATGCGCTCATAGCCATGAGGGTACCCATCAATTGTGCGACGGTGGGAGGCCGAGCCTTCGTGGACAGACAAACAGTCCATGTTGAGGACCTGACGGAAGCGGCCGACTTCCCCGAAGGTGTGGAATTGGCCAAACGGTTCGGCAACCGGACCACACTCGGTACACCATTGTTGCGGGAAGGCGTTCCTATCGGAGTGATCCTGATTCGCCGGACCGAGGTTCGCCTCTTCTCGGACAAGCAGATCGCCCTTCTCAAGACCTTCGCCGACCAGGCCGTCATCGCCATCGAGAACGTCCGCCTGTTCCAAGAGCTCCAGGCCCGGACCCGCGCGCTCGAACTCTCCCTGGAGGAAGTGCGCGTCATGGGCGAGGTCAGCCGCGCCGTCAGCTCGTCCTTGGACCTGGGACAGGTGCTTTGCACGATCGCGGAGCAGGCGAGCAAGCTCTGCGAAGCGGACGCCGGGTTCATCAACGAGTACCTCGAAGCGGCTGGAGAGTTCCGCACGAGCGCCAGATGGAACGCCAGCGAGGCATTCGTCCGGTCCATCCAGGAAGCCCAGATGACCCCGGGGAAAGGTGCCACGGGCCGCAGCGCGGCCACAGGCAAGCCCGTCCAGTTTCCAGATATCCTGGCCGAACCGGACTACGCCTTCCGGGATATCCTGGCACGGGAGGGCTATCGGGCCATCCTTTCGGTTCCCATGCAGCGTGATGGACGGATAGTCGGGACCGTAGTGGTCGTCCGGAAAACGCCCGGCGCCTTCAGCGAGCGGCACATCACCCTGCTTTCCACCTTCGCGAGCCAGACCACCATCGCCATCGAGCACGCCCGCCTCTACCGAGACGTAATCGAGAAGGGCCGGATGCTGGAGGAGGCGAACCGGCACAAGTCCCAGTTCCTGGCCAACATGAGCCACGAACTCCGCACCCCCATGAACGCCATCATCGGGTTCTCGGAGGTGCTGCTGGATCCCTCGTTGCAGGTCACCGAGGAGGAACGGGCGCAATTCATGACAGACATCCTGAACAGCGGGAAGCATCTGCTCAATCTGATCAATGAGGTCTTGGACCTGTCCAAGGTCGAGGCCGGCCGGATGGAGCTCCAGATCCAGCCGGCCGCCCTGAGTGATGTCCTTGAAGCAGTTCAGAGCACGATGCGCCCGCTGGCAGCCAAGAAGGCCATCGCGTTCCAGGTCGAGAGCGACGACCGGATCGCTCCGTTCCCCATGGATGCCGCCCGGATCAAGCAGGTCCTCCTGAACCTGGTGGGGAACGCCATCAAGTTCACCCCGGAGGGGGGGACGGTGCGCGTTACCGCGCACCGGTTCGATTCGTCAACTCGTCAATTGGTCGAGTCGTCCCGACCAGTTGACACCGACGGCGATTGGGTGGAGGTCGCCGTCGCCGATACGGGCCCGGGGATCTCGCCGGAAAATCACGAGCGGATCTTCCTGGAGTTCCAGCAAGCCCAGACGGCCAGGGACGCGGCCAAGCCGGAGGGAACCGGATTGGGCCTGGCCCTGGCCAGGAAGTTCGTAGAGCTCCACGGGGGACGGATTTGGGTGACCAGCGAGGTCGGTCGTGGTAGCATCTTCACCTTCACGCTGCCGGTGCGAGGCGCACCGGTCCCCGCGACCCGCCAGGCTACCCGCGGGACCTGAGACGGAGAGGAGTGGGCCTGTGACGAAACGACAGAGCCGGAAGACGCGGCCACGCGGGGCGCGGCCCGCGACCCGGGAAAGGAAGTCCAGCGCCCGCCCCGCTCCGGCAGAGCGGCTCGTCCGCCTCCTGCGATCCATGCCGCTCTTTGAGGGGGTGCCCAAGGCCAGCCTGGCACGGATCGCGGGGGAGCTGCGGCGGCGGCGCCTCTCCAAGGGGGCGACGATCTTCACACAGGGGGATCCCGCCCGGGAGTTCTGCCTGCTGACGTCCGGCCAGCTGGAGGTCACCGTGCAGGGCGGCGATCCCGAAAGCCCCCCCGTGGGGCTCATCGAGGCCCCGAGCTGGTTCGGGGAGCTGGCGATCCTGACCCGCCAGCCGCGCACGGCCACCCTGACGGCCCTGACCGAAAGCGAGGTGTGGACCCTGTCCCGCCGGCGGTTCGAGGCCGTGTTCACCCGGCATCCGGAGATGGGCCGGAACCTCGTCCGGACCCTCTGCGAGCGGATGCAGCGCAAAGACCAGGACTTCCTCGGCCAGTCCTCCCTGGCCATCGAGAACGCCCGCCTCTTCCGCCAAATCCAGGACACGGCCCGGCAACTGGAAGAGGTCTCCCGGCACAAGTCCCAGTTCCTGGCCGGCATGTCCCACGAACTGCGCACTCCGCTCAACGCCATCATCGGCTTCTCCGAGGTCCTGCTGGACCCCCAGATGGGCGATCTACCCCCGGAGGAGCAGCGCGAGTTCCTGGGCAACATCCTCACCTCCGGCAAGCATCTCCTCCGCCTCATCAACGACGTCCTCGACCTCAGCAAGGTCGAGGCGGGGAAGATGGAGCTGAATCCCGAGGCGGTCAGCCTGGCCGACACGGTCGAGGGGGTCCTGGGCACGGTGAAGCCCCTGGCGATGAAGAAACAGGTCCGGGTCGACAGCGATCTCGCCTCCGGCCTCCCCCCAGCCTGGGCGGATCCCCCGCGGTTGAAGCAGATCCTTTACAACCTCCTCAGCAACGCGATCAAGTTCACGCCGGCGGGCGGGCAGGTCACGGTTGCGGCCCACCAGGTGACGGGGGTCGGGTCTCCGGTGTCAGGGGCGGGTCCGGAATCCCCAACCCCCAACACCCAACCCCCAACACCCGGTCTCTACTTGGAGGTCAGCGTGACCGACACGGGAATCGGCATCCCGGAAAAGGACCTGGAACGCATCTTCCTGGAGTTCGAGCAGGTTTCCGACCCCACCCGCCCGCGGCAGGAGGGAACGGGCCTCGGCCTGGCACTGGTGAAGAAGCTCGTCAGGATGCATGGCGGAACCGTCCGGGTTGCCTCTACGCCCGGGAAGGGGAGCACGTTCACATTTACCGTCCCCGCCGCCGACCTATGACGGGGGCGCACAGGCTGGGAGGGATCCGCGGGAACGCAGGCAACATATCGTGGACCGAGGAGGCGTGAGATGAGCGCCAAACGGATCTTGCTGATTGAAGACAACGCGGTCAATCGGCGGCTGGCCCAGTTCCTGCTGAAGTCGCAAGGGTACGAAGTCTGGGAGGTGGGCAGCGCGCCGGAGGCCTTCGCCTCGCTGAAGGAGCGGCAGCCGGACCTGATTCTCATGGACATCCAGTTGCCCGGCATGGACGGCCTCACCGCGACCAGGCAACTGAAGGGAGACCCCACGACCCGGGACATCCCGGTGCTGGCCGTCACCTCGTATGCCATGAAGGGGGACGAGGCCAAGGCCTTCGAGGCCGGATGCTCCGGCTATGTCACGAAGCCGATTGACAAGACCCTGTTCCTGGAGGCGGTGGCCAAGGCCCTGAAGGACCGTGAGCGGAAGGACTAGGAGGGCGGCTTCAGCGGCTCGAGGGACAGACCCCCGGTGGGATCGGCCAGGTAGCGCTGGGCTGACTCCGCCGACACGTATGTCTTAAGGAGGTCATGGATGAATCGGCGCTGCTCCTGGATCTCGATGGTCAGCGCCCGGATGCGGAGGAGCGACCGGACACGCGTGAGCAGCTCCAGCTTGTTGATGGGCTTGGTCAAAATATCGTCCCCGCCGGCGTCCAGAGCTTTCATGTGATCCTCCATCTCGTGGAGGGCGGTCAGGAAGACGACGGGGGTCTGGCGGGTCTCCGGAGCGGCGCGAAGGCGCTGGCAGACCTCGAAGCCGGTGAGGTCGGGCATCATGATATCCAGCAGGACGAGGTCAGGCTTTTCGGCCGCCGCGACCGCCAGGCCATCCGTGCCGCAGGTGGCGGTGACGACCTCGTACCCCGCCCCCTTGAGCAAGGCGCGGACCAATTTGATGTTGGCTTCTGTATCATCCACCACGAGAACTTTCGCCTGGGATGCCGGCATGGCCTCGCAGCCCTCCCTTCTCCTGCGGATTGCGCCGGAAGCTTACACCGACCACAGGCCAAGTCAAGGGAGAAGCGGCGACCAGCCGGCCGACCAGCAGGAGGACGCCATCCCCATCAGGCCTTGTGACCTCTCCCCAGTGCGGCGACAGGGAGCGCCTGAATCGTGGATGCCGCGAAGGCCCAGCGGCGACAACCCGCACCAGCCGCGCGCGCCGCTCCTCCTCCGCCGCAAGGAGACAGCACCATGACGCCTCGGACCGTCCTCGGCCTCGGCGGCTGCATCGCATGGCTCGCCGTGGGAGGCACGGTGTGGGCCGGTGAGCAGCCGTCGGCCACGCCGGTGCTCCTCAAGGCGAAGCCGGCGGTGGTGATCATCGTGACCGAGGTTTCGGGCGAGGTCCGCCTTGCCTGCCCGAACAAACCCCCCCAGCGGGTCACGCCCCCCTCCAGCCAGGCCCATGGCACCGGCTACCTGGTCAATCCCGACGGATACATCATCACCAACGGGCACGTGGTCCAGCCGTATTACGAGAAGGATGATCGCGAGGCGCGGGAGGCGTTCATCCGACAGGCCATCGAGCAGGCCTGCCTGGAATCGGGGTTGTCCGAAGAGCGCAAGAAGGCGGCAGTCGAGCGCCTGGTTCCGCGGGTGGCGCCCGCGGCGATCGTGGAGTTGAAGAAGACGCTGACCGTGGTCCTGCCCAACCGGGAGAAGTTTATCGCCGAGGTCAAGGCCTACAGCCCCGCCCTGTCCGAGCGGCCGGGAAAGCGGGTGTCCGGGACCGGCGGTGGGGCGACGGAATCCGGCAAGGACGTGGCGGTGCTGAAGATCGATGCCAGGAACTTGCCCACCATCCCCCTGGGAGATTCCGACCGGGTGCAGGTGGGCCAGCCCATCCGCATCCTCGGGTTCCCCGGGGTCGTGATGTACCACGACCTCCTCGATCGCCGGAGCGCCGTGGAGGCCACCGTCACCACCGGACACGTCTCCAGCCTGAAGCTGGACGCCCGCGGGGGCCAGGTCATCCAAACGGACGCGGCCGCCTCCTGGGGGAACAGCGGCGGGCCGGCCATCAACGAGAAGGGAGAGGTGGTGGGAATGCTCACCTTCATCTCCCTGACCTCCGACGAGACGCAGGCGATCCAGGGATTCAACTTCCTCGTCCCTGTGAACACTGTGAAGGAGTTCGCCCGGGCCGCCGGGGTGGCGCTGGACAAGACCAGCCCCTTCAACATCGTGTATCACGAGGCAGTCGAGCGGTATGTGAGGGGCGACTGGGCCGCCGCGCAATCCCGCCTGGATGCTGCCAACCGGCTGTTGTCGAACCTCCCTGACGTCCAGCGCCTGCAGACCGATGTGCAGCTCCGCCTGCTTCAGTCGCCTCCGTGGCCGAATCCGCTGTTGCTCGGTGGCGTGGCCATCGCCGCCCTGGCAGCGGCCGGCGGGGTCTGGGCGATGTTGCGCCGCCGCGGACGGCCGGTCCTGGCAACCGCCACCCCTGCGGAACCCGACCCGGGAAAGAACACTCCTGCCGTCGCCGCTGCCCCGCCGCCACGGATGCCAACGACGGATTTGGCGCGCGCCCTGACCCAGCGCCAGGACCTGGTGATCGTGGACGTCCGGACGCCTGCGTCGTATGCGGCCAGCTCCGTGCAGGCGAAGGCAGCCCTGCGGGCGAGTCCGGAGGAGATCATCCAGGTGTGCGCTGGCCTGGCCCGTAATCAGGGGATCATTCTCTATTGCGATTCCCCCGGCGAGGTCATCAGCGCCCGTGCCGCCCGGCTCTTGATGGAACAGGGCTATATCCGGATCAGCGTCCTGGCCGGGGGATTCGCCGCGTGGGAGGCAGCCAGCCTGCCCCTCGAGCGGACACCCCATGCGAGAACCGGGGTGACGTCGGCGCCCCGGACCGCCCTCCCGGTGGAGGGCCCGGAGAGCGGACCGAGCCTCAAAGCACAGATCCCCGTGGACCTGCCGGTGGGGGTCAAGGGACCAGGTCCATATTTCAACGCCAGGGCGACCACGTTACGGATGGCGGGGATTTTCCTGGCAACCACGGAGACGCTGCCGGTTGGCCAGAAGCTCCGCTTGACGATCTTTCTGAAGGGAGAGCCCCTAGAGGTCACCGGTCAGGTCATCGGGGCGGATTCCCACCCCATAGCTGGGCAGTCCCAGGGGGTGGAAGTGGCCTTCGATCCGCTGACCGAAGAAGCTGCCACCGTCCTGGAGGGATTCATCCTGGCCCGCTGGAGCAGGGGCCCAGCAGTTTCCCAAGATTTTCAGTAGCAACCTGGTGACCCGGGAATGTGTCGGAAGAAAAAATTTCAGAACGGTACAACAATGTGAAATCAATAAGTTATCTTTTGTCTGACATTGCTTGTGAAATTTTCTTCCTTGACAGGATATTTTCTATCTTATATTTTACCGCCGACTGACCGGTTAGTACACGGGTGGGAGATGACGACAGGGACAAAAGAGACGAGCACAAAAGAGCAGATCCTCGACGTGGCGAGTCGATTGATTCACGTTCGCGGATTCAATAAAACCTCCGTAGACGAGATCCTCAAGGAAAGTGGGGTCGGGAAAGGTAACTTCTATTACTACTTCAAGAGCAAGGACGAGCTAGGCTTTGCCATCCTGGATCGGAGCATCGAGCGGATCACCCGGGAGATCATCGAGAAGTGCTTCACCGACGGAAAGGATCCGTGGCAGCAGCTTCTCGACTTCTTCGACTGCCAGGTAGAGCGGATCCGGCGGCAAGGCTGTACCGGCGGTTGCCCCCTCGGAAACCTGGCCGTGGAGATGAGCGACATCCACGAGGAGTTCCGACGGCGGCTGAACAAGGCCTTTGACCGACTGCGATCGCGGATCGAAGACACGCTGACCCAGGCCAGGACCCAGGGAAAGCTCCGGAACGACGCCAATATCCCCCGCCTGGCCCATTTCCTCGTCGCCGCGTTCGAAGGTGCGCTCATGATGGGCAAGCTCTACAAGGACATTGGCATCATCGCGGGCGTCGTCGAGGAGCTGAAGGGGCATCTGGCCCATTACCGCGTCGCCTGATCTTCGGCGACGTGTTTCAGACGCGCTCCGCCGGGTGGCCCCCGGCACGGGACGTCACAGGCAGGACGCATATGTCAAAGGAATCAGGACAGCCGAAGGAAGGAACCGCGGTGGCCCGCAGACACGGCCCATCCACCCGCGGTGGCTGTCTACGCCGTGAGTTGATGGAGCGGACGATGGCAACGATTGTGGAGTACACCGACCAGAAGCGCCCAAGGAACCTGTACCCTGAGCGGATCATCTCCCCTCTTCGTTCGGGGCCCTGCTGCTTCTCCGACATGGAGGAGATCGGCCAGCCTCAGGAGGACAGCCGGTGGGTCTTCCAGTACAAGCGCTGCAAGAAGTGCGGGTTCGCCGTGCGGGTGATCCTGCGGGAGATCCCGGACGCCGCCCTTGCGGCCGAGCTGCGCAAGACCCTGGCGAATTCTTTCGTCCGGAACGTGCCCGACTAATCGTCTGAGGCGCAAATCCGGGGCCGCCAGGACCTGGCGGTGATCCATCGGGACGGGCAGGCACGGTCTGAATTGATCGAAATCCTGCCCGTCCTATTTATTTCCGGGATGGCGCCGACCCCCATCCTGACCTACATCTCGATCCGGTTCCGCTCAAGCACGGTCCCCCGCACCTTCTCCAGGTTGGCCAGCGACTTGTTGTAGTCCGTGATCGCCCGGATCTCGTTGCCCTGCGCCGCCGCCAGGTCGCGTTGGAAGGACAGCACGTTGAAGGTCGTGGTGACGCCCGCCTCCAGCCGCCGCTGCTCTACCCGGAGCTGTTCTTCCGCCAGCACCCGCGCCGCGCGATTGGCCTCCACCCGCTTGGCGTCGGACTCCACGCGCCGCACCGCCTCCCGCACCTGCTGTGTGATCTGCAGCACGAGCTGCTTCAGCGACGTGCGGGCTTGGTCTGCGGTCAGCTTCGCCTTGAGATAGCTGGCCTGGGCGGACCGGTTCCCCAGCGGCACCGTGAGGACCACACCCACCGAGTACGAGGCAAAGTGGCTGGACCCCATCTCGCTCAGGTCGCTGCCGTACACGCCCCCGAAACCGTTCGTGGACACGCTGCTGGTCAGGGAAAGGTCCGGGAGGAGCTGGTTCCGCGTCAGGCGCACCGAGAGTTCCCTGTTGTCAATGTCCAGCTTGGCGCTCTTGTACTCGTAGCGGTTCTCCAGGGCCTTCTGGATCGCCTCGTCCAGGTTCATCGGCTTCACCTCGAAGCTTGCAGTGTCGGTGGGCCGGATCTCCTGCCCCCATCCCCCGCTCACGGGCAGGTTCAGGACCACTTTGAGGGTATCCTCAGCGTCCCGGACCGCCTTCTCGGCCAGGATGACGTCCTGCACGCGGGCGGCCTCTTGCGCCTCGGCCTGCGTCACCTCCACGGGGGCCGCCACCCCGGCGCGCACCCGGGCCGTGTTCAGTGCCACCAGGTCCTGCGCCAAGCGGAGCGACCGGCGCTGCACCTCCAGGTTGTCGATGGCGAAGATGAGATCGAAGTAGCCGTTCTGCACCTGGGTGACGATGTCGCTCACCTTCAACCGCAACTGCTCCTTGGAGATGGACTGGTTGTTGGTCGCGATCCGGATGTTGGTCTCCGTGGCCTCGAAGCCAAAGTTCTTCAGGAGCGGCTGGGTAAGGGTCAGGGCGAACTTGCTGGTGAAGCCGTCGCTCGTTGAGGTGGAGCTGGTGTTGAAGAACTCGTTGTTGAACCGCAGCTCATAGGTGCCGCCCGTCGGGAGCTTCTGCTTCACGCCGGTGTTGAAATCCCAGAGGTCCGAGAGGCTCCGCCCTCGGCTGAAGCTAGAACTGCTGGGCGCCCGATTGTCGGATCGGGTGAGCTCCAGGAAGGCGCTGGGATCGAAGACTGCCTTCTCGCTGGTCAGGTCCTGCTCCCGCAGGTTCGGGTTGAAGCCCTCCACGGCGATATCCAGGTTGTTCTTCAGCGCCAGGCCAATGCTGTCCCGCAGAGACAGGGCCATCACCCCCGCGGATGGGACCGCCGGCGGCTGGGCCGGTCCGGCTTGGGCCAGCGTGAGGTCCAGCTTCAGAAATTCCCGGCCGGCCTCCGCGGCCTCGCCCGGCGGCACGAGGGTGCCGGCGACGAAGAGGACCAGCAGGATGGGCATCACCACCTCGATAGCGCGTCGCATGGTCACTCCTTTCGGAAGGGAATTCCTCGAGCAATTAGTCCTGACTGCGGGCCCCGCACAGGAAGAGGCGGACCACCTCGTCGGCGATCTCCTCCGGCGTGAACCGCGCGACCTCCGGATCATCGTAGACGACCTCCGCCAGGGCGAAGATGATGTACATGCCCTGAAAGGCGCGGGCCGCGATCTCCGGGCGGAGCGGACGGAACCTTCCCTTAGCGATCCGATCCTTCAGGAACGCCTGGATCCGCCCGAGCTGCTCCAGGGCGATCTCGCGGTAGAACTTCTCCCGCAGCTCATCGTGGAACGGCAGCTCCGTGAAGGCAAAGCGTACCGCCTGCGCGTTCTGGCGGAAGCGCAGGATCCGATCCACGACGAGGGATCTGAGGAACGCCTCATCGTCGCCCTTCTCCGGGCGCGCCATGATCTCCTCCAGTGATTCCAGGATCATGGACCGGTACAGGGCGAGAAGGATGTCCCGCTTGCTGGGGAAGTAGAGGTAGATGGTGCCCTGGGCGATGTTCGCCTCCCGCGCGATCGCCCGGATGGTCGCCGCCGCGTATCCCCGCTGGGCGAAGACCTTCATGGCGGCGTCCAGGATGGCCTGTCGCCGCTCCATTCGAAGATCCTCTCGCTTCGGACGCGCCACGTCGTCCTCCCCCCGCTCCTTGGGAATCCACCTGGGATGAATGAACGTTCAGCGAATTGCTTACGTTACTTCGGGGAGGGGGCGGTGTCAAGCGTGGGCCGGCAATTGTGACGCCCCATGATCTTCCCTGGCTAGCCGATCACTGTGGGAGCGTTCCGGGGTTGCCAGGGCGGCTGTGCCGGGCTAGGATACGCGCGCTTGGCAGGCGGTCTCTCGGCAACTTGGCAACCAGGCGATTTGGCAATCCAGAGTTAAAGAATGCCAGGGCACTTGGTTGCCGGGTGGCCAGGTTGACAGGTTGGCAAGTTGGCAGGTTGCCCGGGTTGCCCGATTGGCAGGACTCGGAAGCAGCCAGCCGGAGGAATCCGACATGACGGATGGGGAGAGGCGTGCGAGGACGCCAGAGGAGATCGTCTCCCGGGCGAACGAGCGGATCCAGGGGACATTCGCCGGAGTCCTGGGAATGGAATTCACCCACCTCGCGCCCGACCGGGTGGAGGCCACGCTCAAGGTCCGGCAAGAGCACAAGCAGCCCTGGGGGATCGTGCACGGCGGGGCAGTGATGACGCTGGCCGATACCGTGGCCGGGGCGGGGGCCTACATGAATATCGATCGCGGCCAGGAGACCGTGACCGTCGAACTGAAGATCAACCTGATCGGGGCCGTGCGGGACGGCACGATCCGGGCAGAGGCCCTTCCCCTCCACCGGGGCCGAACCACCTCGATCTGGGAGACGCGGATCACCGACGAGTCCGGGAAGCTCATCGCCGTGGCCCTTTCAACTCATCTGGTCCTCGAACAGCACCCGCAGTAGTACAGCCCGGAAGAACTATCGCTCTGCGCCGCCGGCACCACCCCTCACCCATCCCCTCTCCCCTTGTATAGACTGGGGAGAGGGAAAGGGAGAGGGGATCCTTGCGATCTGCACCCCGGTCTCCTCAGAGTTCCTGCACGAACCGGTTGGTGAAGACGGATTCGACGTCCAACCGCTTCTTCAGCAGGCCCAGCTCCAGGTAAGTCCTCTCCACCCGCCTCAGGACCTCCATGTCGAACCAGCCCAGCCCGTGCTTCTTCGTCCCCTCGCTCACCGTGGACGCGTTCCGGATCTTGATGATCTCCAGGTTTCGCTTCACGTCCTGCCCATCGGTCGCGTACTTGACCGCCAGCTCCGCCGCCTTGCCCGGGGTGTCCAGCATCCACTGGCTTCCCTTCCGGTAGGCGCGGAGGAACCGGGTGACGAAGTCGGGTCGCTTCTGCGCCGTCTCCGCCCGCACCGCGAAGACGTCCGTGGGGATGTCCAGGTAGTCCCGGGCCCAGATGACGTTGACCTCGCCCAGGCCCTTCTGATGGGCCGCCCAGAGGCCGGTGTCGGTGGCGGCCGTGGCGTCCACCTTGCCTTCGATGAGCGGCCCGAAGTTCAGGACTCCTGTGGCCACCACCTCCACGTCCGACTCCTTCAACCCCACCGAGTGCAGGATGACGAGCAGATTATGCCGTGTCCCGCTGGCCATGCTGTAGACGCCAACCCGCTTCCCCTTCAGGTCCTGCGGCTTGGTGATGTTCCTGGACTTCAGGGACACCGCGTTGAAGACGTTTTTAGGATAGATGTTGTAAACGACCTGCGCCTGCGCCCCCTGCTCCACGCCGAACAGGATCGGCTCCACGTTGGTGAAGGCGAAGTCGGCATTGCCGGCCAGCACATGCTTGAGGGCCTCGCCGCCACCCGCTCCCGGCACGAACTCGAAGTCGAGGCCCTGCTCTTTGAACCATCCGAACTCTTGCGCCGCGAAGACATTCGCCTGCTCCGAGATGGGCTGGCTCCAGCAGGCCATCCGGACCTTCTCCGGCGCCGCCATCCCCCGCCGGGGCCACTCGATCGCCGCCGCCCCGCCCAGCGCCGCCGTCGCTTTCAGAAGCTCCCTTCGGGTCACACCGTCGTTCACCATTCTCCTCAACCTCCCCATCTCCGATTCCCCGATTCTCCGATTCCCCGGCTCCCCGGTTCTCCGATTCCCCGCCCCTCGGCTCGTGGCTCTCGGCTCTCGGCTCCCCGGCCCCTCTGCTCCCCTGCTCCCTTGCCCCCTTGCTCCTCTGCTCTCGGCTCGCGGCTCGCGGCTCTCGGCTCTCCGCAGTCGGCTCTCGGCTCTAGCCTCGATACCTCCGCGCCAGGCACGCGCGCTCCAGGAGCACGACTGCCTGATAGAGCATCACGCCCAGCAGCACGAGGACCACGAACACGGCGAACATGAGTGGCGTGTCCATGATGCCTTGGGAACTGATGATGAGCGCACCCAGGCCGCGATTGGCCCCCACGTACTCCGCCACCACCGCGCCGACGATGCTCAACACCATGGCCACCTTCACTCCGGCAAAGACGATGGGCACCGCGTTGGGCAGCCGCAGCCAGCGGAGCGTCTGCCACGGGGTCGCCCGTAGCGCGCGGAACAGCTCCAGCGCGTCGGCCTCCACCTCGTTGAGGCCGGTCACCGTGTTCTCGAACAGCGGGAAGAATGCGATCAGCGCCGTGATGAGGATCTTGGGCAGGATGCCGAATCCGAACCACATGACGAAGATGGGGGCGAGGGCCAGCTTCGGCATGGCCTGCGAGGCGATCAGGTACGGCTGGAGGACGCCGCGCAGGAGCGGCGAGAGGGCCGCGCCGATCCCCAGGCCGATGCCCAGAAGGCTCCCGGCGAGAAACCCCAGCAGGATCTCCGACAGCGTCACGCCGAGGTGGAGGATCAGGAACCCGCTGCGGGTGTGGGTGACCAGGCTCGCCCATACCACCGTGGGGGCAGGCACGATGAGGGGAGGGATCCCTCGGACCCGGACGGTGACCTCCCACGCCGCAAGGAGAACCAAGAGCAGGAGACACGAGAGCACGATCTCCGTACCGGGCCGGGGGATCTGCTGCGGCGGGGACCCAACCGACCCTGGCCCGCAGGGCCGTCGGCTGGGCACCCCGACCGGCCGGGGGATGGCGAGCGGGCTCACCATATCCGGGGCCTGGCTCGTCTTCATCGCCCGTTCCCCCCGTTCCCCTGCATGGCATGTTTCACCTCGCGGCAAGCCGCGGCAAACTCGTTGCTGAAGCGATGGTCGGGAATCCTGGGCCGGGGCAGGGGAACCCGGAAGACCTGCCGCACCGTCCCGGGACGCGGACTCAACAGCACGACCCGGTCCGCCAGGAAGACCGCCTCGGAGATGTCGTGGGTGACGAACACAAGGGTGGGCTGCCGGGCGCTCCAGATGTTCAGGAGGTCCAGGTGCATCTGCTCCCGGGTGATGGCGTCCAACGCCCCGAAGGGCTCGTCCATGAGCAGGATGCTGGGCTGGAGGAGCAGCGCCCGGGCGATGGCCACTCGCTGCTGCATGCCCCCCGACAGGTGCCGGGGGAACCGATCCAGGAACTCGCCGAGCCCCATGGACTCCAGGAGGCCGCGCGCCTCCGCCGCGGCTTCAGCCAGGGAAAGCCGCCGCACATGCGCCGGAAGGAGGACGTTCTCCACGGCCGTCCGCCATGGGAGAAGCACCGGCCGCTGGAACACGACCCCCACGTGCTGGCTCGGGCCGGTCACCCGTTCCCCATCAATCCACACCTCACCCTGCGTCGGCGCCACGAGACCCGCCACGATGCGTAGCAGGGTGGTCTTCCCGCAGCCGCTTTCCCCCACCAGGGCCACGAACTCCCCGGGTTGCGCCGCCAGGTCAACCCCGCGGAGGGCCTGCACGGGCCCCGTGGGCGTCTCGAAGGTCTTGAAGACGGTGCGCGTCTCGATCTTTGCGGGCATGTCTTAGAAGCCCTCAGCTCTCAGCGATCAGCCTTCAGCCGGATCCTCGATGGCCGTCCACTTGAGGAGGGGGAGCAGGTTGAAGCCTCCGTCATGATGCCAGTACAGCGGCGGATGGGGCATCTCCCCAATGGGACAGACCCGACAGACCCCGAGCGGTGCCAGCGCGTCCGCCAGGCGATCCCGCCGCTCCCGGCTGAGGGCGGTGCCCACCGTCTGCAAGTGGCGACTGACGGGCCGGAGCAGGTTGGGAAGCTCTGCCAGGTCCACCAGCGGCTTGACCCGGACCACGCGGTTCAGGCACGAGGGCACGAACGCCGGATCATCCTCGTAGATCACGGTCCAGGCCGTTCTCCCGGGACTCGCGAACAGCCGGACCGGTTCCTCCCGAAGCTCTCGGAGTTCGGCCTCGGTACGCGCCTGCTGGATCGCCGACGTCTCCTCAACCGAAAGCCGCCCACGCGGCATGTCGCGCTCGAAGGCGGCCATGGCCTGTGCCAGGCTCTCGGCGAACTCCTGCGGCGCGATAGTCCCTCCCCGCTCCACGTAGACCACGTGGGGCGAGACGCATCCCTGCTGGTCGAAGAGCGAGACATCGTATGCCAGTCGCTCTGCCAGGGACTCCACTGAATCGTAAGCCAGGGTCTCCCGCCCGATGACCGCGAGGCTGAGCCGATGGCCATGCCCCACGAATCGGACGCCGGGCGGCACCCGTGCCCGGATGCTCTCGATCGCGGCATCACTCCCATAGGCGATGACCACCTCCGAGGCCGCGAAAGCCGCCGCCTCCACCGCGATGTCACCGCCCGCCCAGGGCAAGATGGCCACGGATGCGGCCAGCTTGGGATCCACCGCGGCCAGGGACCGGGCGAAGAGCGCGGGAAACACCGGTTCCTCGGATGCCGGCTTGCCGAGGCACGCGGATTTGACCAGGAGCCCGTGGATCAGGCTGATCGCCGGAAGGCCCGGGACGTTTCCGGAGAAAATGTGGGTCGTGACAGCCGAGCCCAGTGCGCGGTGCGATCCGCGGGTCCCGGGCCGTGGCCGGAATGTATCCAGGACGGCCGGGTCGCCCAGTTCCGTCACCAACAGGGCCAGCAGGGCATCCTTGCGGCAGCCCTCGAGCAGCCGCGTGATGCCCAGGCGGACCATCGCTTCGCTGTACGGCGTGGCGGCCGCGATGCGGCGGCTGGCCGCGTCCAGCCAGGGGGAGCCGGCCTCCAGCCAGAGGCCGATGGCCCGGTCGAGGATCTCCACGATCTCCGCCACGGGGAGCCGGGCCAGGTACGCCTTTCGCGCGGCCCAGATATGCGCCGCGACCTTGGCCACCAGGACGGGAGACACCTGGCCGCCGCTCACCTCGGCCTCGGCCTCTGGCGGCAGGAATCTCGGGCTGTCGTCAGGCTGGGTCATGGGGTTGTCTTTCCCGCCGCGGCCAGCATCTCGTCCACCGAGACAGAGCAGCCGCGGGACTCTGCCCCTTTCACCCGCCCCAGGAATCGGAAGCCTTCGCGTGTCACAACGCCCAGGTCCTCGGTCAGGATGCCCACGACCGAGGAACAGTTGGCCAGGTCGTAGTGGCAGATGATCCCCTGCTCCCCCTCGGGGGCGACGGCCAGCGTCTCCGGATCCAGGGTGATCGTCCGGGCCCACGGAGGCGCCTCCATGACGCGCACCTCCGGACGCCCCAGGCGGGCACGCCGCAGCGGCGAGTCATAACACTGCATGCTCAACTCGGTCATCCCGTACATGTTGACGCACCGGTTCGCGGGAACGCCGAGATGCTCGCCGATCAGGCCATACAGGGCGTCCTGGGGGACCTCGCGCGACCGCCCCTTGAAGCCGCCGGTGTCCATCACCCGGCTGCCCGCCGGCAGGTGGAAGCGGAGTCCCTGCTGCCCGCACAGGTCCAGGACGTGGACGAAGGCGAAGCTCGCCCCCAGGAAGCAGACCGGCTCTCCCGCCTGTTCAGCCGCGCGAAGGTCCGCCAGCAAGCGATCGGACTCCAGACCCTCTTTGCCAATGTAGAACGAACTTCCCGATGCCCCGAACTTGCAGCACATCAGCCAGAGATAGTGGGACAGCGAGGAGTTCGGCATCAGGTCCGGCGGGCTTCCGAGAATCAGGAGGCGCAGCCGGTCCACGTCAGGCAGGACGTTCGCCTTGAAGAACGTGGTGGCGGAGGCGTCGTACACCTCCAGGGTGAAGTGGTAATGCCGCCCGCGCTTCTCGGGATTCGTCGTCCCGCTGGTCATGAAACACGCAACAGCGCGTTCCACGGGCCCGCAGGCCAGGGCGAGTTCCTTGAAGGCGGCGATGGGAACCGGAGGAATGTCGAGCCAGGACCGGACCGTGGCCGGTGTTCGCCCTCGCTTTTCGCAATACTTCCGGTACGGCCCGTTCGCCTCGAACTGGTAGGCAAACAGGCGGAGCGCCAGGGCATTGAACGCCGCGTTGTCTCGCGGCTGGTCAGGCCCCCGCCCGATCATCTCAAGAACCGCTGCCCTCAGGTCCGCGATGCGCTCGGTCATCGTCCTTCTCCCGTGCTCCCGTGCCCCCCTGCTTCCCGCTCGGCTCTCGGCTCTCAGCTCTCAGCTCTCAGCGCTCGGCTCTCAGTCGAACGTGACCACCGCCCGCCCGACGATCTCCCCCTTCCGCAGGGCCTCGAGGGTCGCGGGGAGCTGGTCCAGGGAAACTCTTCGATCCACGACCGCCTTGATTTTCCCAGCCGCCGCCAGGTCCACCGCCTGGAGCAGCTCGTCGAAGGTATTCCCCACGGACGCCGTGACGGTCAGCTCTCCGATGACGAGCTGCAACGGGCTGGCGACGAAAACATCTTTCGAGTACCCGATGAAGACCAGGCGACCACGCCGCCGGAGGGCGTTCACCGCGTGAGTCATGGTGGCCTCGGTGCCGACCAATTCGAACACGACGTCGGCGCCCTCCCCATTCGTGATGGCCCGGATCGCCTCCGCGACGTCCGCCGTTCCGTCCACCACCGCGTCCGCCCCGAGCTGGGAGGCCCTCGCCCGCTTCTCGGGAGACCGGCTGACCGCGATGACGCGCGCGCCGGCCAGCTTGCAGAACTGGACGAGTCCGAACCCCACGCCGCCGACCCCGTACACCACGGCCGTTTCGCCGATCCGCAGGTCGGCGATCGTCCGCGCCGCGTGGATCGCCGTGGTGACGCCGCACCCCAGGGTGGACGCCTCGGCGAAATCGAGATTGTCGGGGATCTTCACCAGGTTCGCGGCGGGAACCACGACGTATTCCGCATAGCCTCCGTCGGCCGTGAATCCGTACTCCGCCACCACCTGTGGGCACAGGTTCGCCCGATTCGTGCGGCACCAGTGGCATCGGCCACAGGTCGCGTAGTAGTACACCAGCACCCGGTCGCCGACCGTCACTTCCGAGGACGCGCCGGAGAGGTCCGCGACTTCACCGGCAATCTCGTGGCCCAGGGTCAGCGGGTGGATGCTCAGGTCCAACACGCCGCTCAGGAAGTGAAGGTCCGTGTGGCAGATCCCCGCCGCCTTGACCCGGACCAGCGCCTCACCGGCTTTGAGAGGTCTGAGCGGAAGCGTCTCGAGGCTCAGGGGTTTTCCTGGCCCGGAATACCTCGCTGCTCGCATGTTCATGAAGAACTCCTCGCCCGCAAAAGGACAGGTGGATTGTCGGTTCCTTGTCCAGAGGCCCGTAGGCGTGGGTACTCGCCTTCCGGGACAACAAAAAAAACCGCCACGAGGGCGGTTGAGTGTGTCCTGATAGTCCCTACGCCGGCATTACCCGGGTCAGGTTCTAACGGTCGGTGAGGGAACCGCCCCACCCTCTCAGCCCGGCACCCCGGGCTCCCGTTTGTTATGCTTCGGACTCTATCACCGTTCCCGCAGGTCGTCAAGCCGCCTGGCGCGGAGCCGGTGGGGCTCGCCGACCTCGACCGGCACGCCGTCCACGTACAGGATGGCCTGGCCGGACAGGGGCGAGACCCGGCTGCCCGGTGTCAGGATGCCTACAAAGTTCAACGGGTCGGAAGCGGCAACCAGGACCGCCTCCTGCCCGTCCCGCTTGCGCCGGATCGCGCGGAGTGCTTCCACCGCCTCGGGCAGGGCGAACTGCTCACCGGTGAATCCGCCCACGAACCGGCCACCCCGGATCTCCCCCCGCGCCTCCAGCCTCCGGTAGATGCCGAGCAACGTCCGCCACGACGGCGCACGCGTCTCCCGCGCCAGCAGATCGCGAAGGACCACTCCGTACCGGCGCAGCAACTGACGCGCCATCCCCTCTTCCGCGTCGGGGCCGGCCGTCTGACGATCTCCCGTATCACCCGGCTCCCGCAGCAGCGACCATCGGCCCACGGGGACATGTCGCGCCATGGCGCGACCTCCCCGGATCGCGCGGAAGCGCCGGTACGGCTCGCGCTTCGCCTCCCCTTTGGTCAGCAACAGGCGGAGACCGGCGATCCCGTCCCCCGTCACCAGGCCTCGCGTCACCAGCTCCCACAGGGCTTCCTCGATCTGGCTTTCGAGGTGCCCGGTCCCCCTGGCGATCTCGATCAGGAACGATGCGCCCCGAGTCTGGAGGTGCCGGATGACCGTCCGGGCGGTGGACGAGAGGCCCGCCAACTCCTCCGGCCCGGCCCGACCCGGTTCCAGCAGGTGCGCCAGGTCTTCCCGCAGGACCAGGCCGAGCGACGCCGATCGCGTCAGCGCCTGCCGCCGCCGGGGCGCTTCCTCCTCCGGCGCGTCCTCCCGGAGGCGCAGCCGCCCCCAGGCCACCACCCCGGACAGGCAGAGCTGTTCCAGGTCCGCCGGGCTGTACCTCGCAACTCTGGCCGGCAGAATGTCCCTCTCCCAAACCAGGGCTGGCAACTCCAACCCCTGGAGCTTTCCAATCACCTGGACGATCCCCTCGCGCCCGTGCAATTGGCTGCCGGGATGGACGTTCTGCCAGCGGAACAGGAAGCGCAGCAGGTCGGCTGCCGGCACCGCCTCGATCTCGCGTCGCAGGCGGCCGATGGTCAGCCGGTGGATCCGGGACAGCAGCCGTCGCTCACACCACTCCGTTGCCTCCGCACCTTTCCCCGGAGTGAATTGCCCCCGCAGGACAACGCCTCCCACCTCCAGGGCCAGTAAAGCCATCTCGATGACACCGAGCCGCAGTCCCAATCGTTCCGCAAGGGCGGATACGGTCGTCGGTCCAACTGCCTCCATCCATCCCTGGACGATCCTGCGAACCCCCTCCTCCTCCGTGAATGTTCCGGTCGCCTCGCGGGTCGGTATCGCCGGCGGCTCCGTCTCACACTGCACGGCGGGCAGCGCCGCCCGCACCCACTCCACCCGCTCCGTGGCAACGTATCCCTCTTCAAGACATTCCGTTCTCTCGCGGCTCGCGGCTCGCGGCTCGCGGCTCTCCCCCCTGGACCACATGACCCGCACCGCCCTCCGTGCCCGGACCAGCTCGTCCATCCATTCTTGCCATCTCCCCGGGATCTTGACCGGCAGCAGCACGAGACTCAAGAGCGCGTCGTGCAGTTCGTCGGCATCCCGCACGTCCGGCCATGCCTGCGACGTGACCTCGTCGATGGCCGCCTGGTCCAGCGCCCCCACGCCGGCCGCCAGGTCCACGTTCACGCGGCGGAGCGACACCGCCCGCGCCCGTCGCTCTTCCAGCGGGGCGTCATCCAGGAACGCGTACGGGTTGGCATTCAGGATCTCGTGCGACATTGGCGATGGGACGGGCGTATCCACGGCTACTGTCCGAAGCTCCCCCCGCTCGAGACTCCTGATGAGGACACGCAGTCCTTCGACATCCATGGCCTCGTAAAGGCAGTTCTCCATGGTCTCGTTGACCAGGGGGTGATCGGGCGGCGTGACCGGGCCGGGATTGTTGTCCTGGCAGGCCACCTGCTCCGGGAAGACGGCAGCCAGCAAATCGTCGGCCTGCATCCGCTGGAGCGGCATCGGGACCCGCCGGCCGCCACGCGCGCGGAGCAGGGCCAGCGCCCGGGTCGCGTTCCAGCGCCAGCGCGTGCCGAACATGGGAGCCTGGAGGACGGCCTGGACCAGATCCTCGTCCAGGCTGCCGGAGCGGACCATGGCGAACACGCTCTCCAGCGGGAAGCTGTGCTGCTCTCCCAGCGAGATCACGATGCCGTCATCCGTGGCGGCCGCCTGGAGCTCGAAGTCGAAGGTCAGGCAGAAGCGCTTTCGCAGTGCGAGTCCCCACGCCCGCGTGATCCGCGCGCCGAACGGCGCGTGGATGACGAGCTGCATTCCGCCCGCCTCGTCGAAGAAGCGTTCGGCCACGATCGTCTTCTGTGTCGGCACCGTTCCCAGGACCGCGAGAGTCTCGGCCACGTATGCCACGATCTGCTCGGCGGCCGCCTGCTCCGTACCACAGTCGACGCAGAGCCAGACGACGGCCGTGCGGACGTCCGGCAGGCGGCTTGCCACCGCCTCTCGGACGTCGGCCACCGCTGCCGACAGCTCTATCGTCCGCCCGGGCGCCTCGCCCAGCCAGAAGGGGATGGTCGGCGGGGCGCCCTTGGCATCCTCGACCCGGACCTTCCCTGATTCCACCTTTCGGATCCGCCAGGACCGGTTGCCGAGCAGGAAGATGTCGCCAACGTTGCTCTCGACGGCGAAATCCTCGTTGACCGTCCCCACAAAGGTGCCGGCCGGATCTTCGATCACCTGGTAGTCGGCCACGTCGGGGATGGCCCCGCCGCAGGTGATGGCGGTGAGTCGTGCGCCGCGCCGGGCTCGCAGGCGACGATTCACCCGGTCCCAGTGCAGGTGGGCCGACCGCCGCCCTCGCCTGGTGGCCACACCCTCCGCCAGTATCGTGAGGATCGCCTCGTACTCTTCTCGGAGCAGATCGCGAAACGGGTAGGCCCGCCGGGCCAGCTCCAGCATCTCCTGCTCGGTTCGCTCTCCCGAGGCAACGGTGGCCACGATCTGCTGCGCCAGGATGTCGCGTGGGGGCCTGGGAATCGTCACGCGGTCCAGCCCGCCCGCCCGGATGGCCCGAATGGCGGCGGCGCACTGGATCAGCTCGTCCCGGGTCCCCGGGAAGAGGATTCCGCGGGGCGTTGCCCCCAGCCAGTGCCCCGACCGGCCCACCCGCTGGAGGAGGACGGCCAGCGACCGCGGCGCCCCCAGGTGGCAAACCAGATCCACGTGACCGATGTCGATCCCCAGCTCAAGCGATGCGGTAGCCACCATCACCTTCAGGGTTCCGGTTTTCAGTCCCTGCTCCGCCGTGAGACGGGTCTCTCGCGAGAGGCTGCCGTGGTGGGCCGCCACCGCCTCTGTTCCCAGCCGCTGGGTGAGCTGGTAGGCCACGCGCTCCACCAGTTTCCGGGTGTTCACGAAGACGATGGTGGTCCGGACCCCCTTCGCGTAGCTGGCAATCCGGTCGTACACCTCCGCCCACATGGCATGGCTGGCGACCGCGCCCAGCGGCTGGTCCACGACCTCGACCCTGAGGTCCAGGTCCCGCCCCTGCCCCACATCCACGATGGCGCAATCCGGCGTCCCGTCGGGATTCAGATTTCGCGTCCCGACCAGCAGCCGCCCGATCTCCTCGATCGGCCGCTGCGTCGCGCTCAACCCGATCCGCTGGAGCGGCGCCCCCGCCAGGTCTTCCAGTCGCTCCAGGGAGAGGGCCAGGTGGGCGCCCCGCTTGTCGGCCGCCACGGCGTGGATCTCATCCACAATGACCGTCCTGGCCGACGCCAGATACCGACGGCTGCCCTCAGCCGTCAGTAGGATATAGAGCGACTCCGGCGTGGTGATCAGGATGTGCGGCGGATGCCGCCGCATGGACTGCCGGTCCTTCGCCGGGGTGTCCCCCGTCCGGACGGCAACCCGGATCTCGGGCAAGGAGGATCCCCGCTCTTCCGCCAGCCGGCGGATGGCTCGCAGCGGCTCCCACAGGTTCTTCTGGATGTCGTTGGAAAGGGCCTTCAGGGGGGAAACGTAGACGACCGAGGTCTCGTCCCGCAGGCAGCCGCTCGCGGCGGAGCGGACCAAGCCATCAATCGCCCACAGGAATGCCGCCAGCGTCTTCCCGGAGCCCGTGGGGGCGCACAGCAGCGCGTGCCGCCCCGCCGCGATCGCGGGCCAGCCCTGTTCCTGCGGCGGACTCGGCCGCGCGAAGGCGCTTAGGAACCAGTCCCTGACGAGCGGATGGAATAGATCGAGCACCTGGGAGGTCACAATGGGGGGATGCTACGCGAGGATCAGTCCGACGTCAACGAGTGCGACCCGGCAAGCCCCAGGTGCACACGCATGTCCTCCTCAATGGATGCGCGCAGGGTCTGATCCGCAATCGCACCGACCGCCTTGACGAGTCGGCCCTTGTCAATGGTTCGGATCTGGTGAGCCAGGACGAGAGATTCTTTCCGCAACCCGCAGGAAACACGTGGCAGCCTTGCCTCATTCGAGTACACCCGCCGACCCGGTTTCAACGAGGTGAGCGGCAGGATGGTCACCACGGGCATCAGCCGGTTGAACGCCTCATAACTTACCACCACCACAGGGCGGGTGCCGCGTTGTTCTGAGCCGCGTGCCGGATCAAGGTTGGCGAGGTAGACCCGCCAGCGCATCGCCTCGGACGTCATCTCAACCTCCGGGCGGTCTCAGCATCAGCGTGCTTGAAATCCTCCATAGTCGCTTTGATATCCCCCAGGAACATCTCGTCCCGGCTCGCCTCTTCCATCTCCTTTTCGAGGCGAGCACGCCGTTCGTGGGCCAGCAACATTCGCAGCGCCTCATTGACGCACGCGTTGAGGGAGCGATACCCTCCCTGGCCCACCAACCGCTTTACCTCGCTCAAGATGTGCCCGTTCACCAGCACCGTAGCCTTCGCTTTTCGCTCCATGATGCACCTCGCAATGTCCCGCCATGGATGGTCCCTCACCGCTGTTGAATTCTATCCAGGAGCTTCCATAAAGGCAAGCACTATATGCTGGCGGATTTCACCAGGAGAATCTACATGCGATTTCCGCAGAGCAGCCTATGAGGCTATAACCCGGGGCGGCACGTGATTCGCCCACCTCTGGGGGCACGGCTGGTATTCACATCGGGAATCCGCGGACGTAGTTGACGACTTGACACCCACCGCGTTCCTCTGGTAGCGTCCTCAGGCACTGCTCGTATTGCGAAATCGGAGTTTCAAGACCAGAGGCCAGAGAGCCACAAGGGAGGATCCATGAAAGCCATTCGCGTGCACGAATTGGGCGGACCGGAGGTCCTGCGGTACGAGGAGATCCCTGCGCCCACACACGGCCCAGGGCAGGCGCTCGTCAAGATCGAGGCGATCGGCCTGAACTTCATTGATATCTATTTCCGGACCGGGCTCTACAAGACTGCCCTTCCCTTCGTCCCCGGCATGGAAGCCGCGGGGACGGTCACTGCCGTCGCACCGGGCGTCACGGAGGTCCAGGTGGGAGACCGGGTCGCCTATTCGCCGGCCATAGGCGCCTATGCCGAATTTGCCGTCGTGGCCGCCGAGCGTCTGGTGAAGCTTCCGAAGGGGCTGGACGCACGGTCCGCGGCGGCAGCCATTCTCCAAGGGATGACGGCACATTACCTCGCGTTCAGCACCTACCCGCTCAAGCCGGGCGATACGGCATTGGTCCACGCGGCAGCGGGAGGCGTCGGGTTGCTCCTGGTTCAGATCGCGAAGATGCGGGGGGCCCGGGTATTCGGCACCGTGTCCACCCGAGAGAAGGCTGTCTTGGCCCGGGAAGCCGGCGCCGACGAGGTCATTCTGTACACCGAGCAGGACTTCGAGGCTGAGGTGATGCGCCTCACGAACGGGAAGGGCGTGAACGTTGTCTACGATTCGGTGGCGAAGACCACCTTCGACAAGAGCCTGAACTGTCTCGCCCCGCGGGGGATGCTGGCCCTCTTCGGGCAGTCCAGCGGGCCGGTGCCCCCCGTGGACCCCGCGCGCCTGGCGAAGAACGCGGTCTTCCTCACCCGGCCGGGCCTGGGGCCCTACACGGCGACGCGGGCGGAGCTGCTGGAGCGGGCAGGGGACGTGTTCGGCTGGATCACAGCCGGCAAGCTGAAAGTCCATATCCACGCCACGCTGCCGCTCAAGGACGCGCCCGAGGCGCACCGCCTGCTGGAAGGACGGAAGACCGTCGGGAAGGTGCTGCTCGTTCCGTAAGTACTGCGTTTCGCAAGTACAGTGACAATCATTTCTCCCCCCTCTCCCTCGATGGGCATATGCGCTAACTTAAGCCCCCCTTTGAAAAAGGGGGGGAGGGGGGATTTCAATCGGGGTTGTGCCATGTTGAAGTACAATGCTCATCTCAAAGACAAGGCCCGTCGATTGCGGAAGAATCTGACAGACAGTGAAGCAGCTCTTTGGTTACGCTTGCGGAACAAACAGCTTCTTGGCATCCAGTTCTATCGGCAGAAACCCATCGGTGAGCACATTGTGGATTTCTTCGCGCCACGGGCAAAGCTGGTCGTGGAAGTGGATGGCGCCCAGCACCTGGAAGGCGATCACGCCCTGAAAGACAGAACTCGGGATAGGTACTTGGTCTCGCTTGGTCTGAAGGTGTTGCGCTTTAACAGTAGAGAAGTTCTGAAAGAAAGCGATGCTGTGGCGGAGGCGATCTATCGGATCGCTGCCGAACAGTTGAATGCAGAAATCCCCCCTGGCCCCCCTTTGACAAAGGGGGGATAGCAGGAAAAGACTTCTAAGTTAGCGCATATGCCCTCGATGGGAGAGGGCCGGGGTGAGGGTGTCATGAGAGTTTCCGTGCCGAAGACCCCCCTCACCCTAACCCTCATCCATACAGGGGATCGAGGAGTTTGCGTCGGCACAATACGTCACCGTAATTGCGGCCAGAAGCACTAAGGCGACTTCGTCGGGACGGAACAATTTCGAATGTCGAATGAAGATCGTTTGTCATTCGACATTCCCCGTTCGATATTCGATATTTTTGAGCATTGCTTGCAGGGCGGCGGGTTCGGTCACCGGCGCTGAACAGGTGAATCTGTGACAGACGTACGCCGTCGCCCTGCAGTCCACCTGCCCCTTTCCTGCTAGCAGACCCCTCACGGCCGGTAGTTCCCCCAGCTCCTGCGCGCCCGATCCTGTCCAGCAGTTCCTTGTCCAGCGGCTCGGCCACCTCCTTGAATGTCGACAGATGCCCCAGCCCGTCCAGGATCTGTCGAACTGTCTCCGCCTTGATATTCACGAAGTGCTCGTTCATCAGCCGGGCGATGGATGCATCCTCGAAGCTCTCCCGCTCCATCACGTGGCACCAGTGGCAGGCGGAATAGCCGACGCTGAGGAGGATCGGCCGGTTCTCGGCCTTGGCCTTGGCCAGAGCCTCCGGGCCCCAGGGATACCAGTCCACGGGATTATGGGCGTGCTGTCGCAGGTACGGGCTGGTCTCGTGGATCAGGCGGTTCGTATGGGTGGGCTCACGCATGCGGAAACCCTTCTCGCCGCCGCCAGATTCCGGCTTCCCAATGGACGGCGCCGCATGGTAGCCTTATCCCTACTTTGCAATCAGCCGGCTCCCGCACAGGAGGCGCAGCATGCCAGACGGTGTATCCGAGAAGCCCATGCTCGTCGACGGGTCGTGGATTCCCGCCGAATCGGGCAAGACCTTTGCCGTCCATAACCCGGCCACCGGCGAGGAGATCGCCCGGGTGGCAAAGGCCGACACGCCGGATGTGGACCGGGCCGTCCGCGCGGCCCACCGGGCCTTCGAGGAAGGCCCGTGGTCTCACCTGAGGCCGCCGGAGCGCGCCCGTTTCCTGTTCACCGTGGCCCGCCTGATCCGGGAGCGTCTGGAGGAGATTGCCACCCTCGAAACCCGGAACGTCGGGAAGCCCATCCGCGACTCGCGGGACGAGGTGGCGGCGGCCGCCGACTGCTTCGAATACTACGCTGGCGCGGTTCCCCGGATCTACGGGGAAACCATCCCGGTGGCCAGTCCCGGCCTGGACTTTACTTTGCGGGAACCGATCGGTGTGGTCGCCCTCATTGTTCCCTGGAACTTCCCGTTCATCATGGGCGCATGGAAGGTCGCCCCGGCTCTGGCCGCCGGCAACACCGTGATCCTGAAACCCGCAAGCTACACGCCCCTCACCGCCCTGCTCCTGGGTGAGATCTGCCAGGCAGCCGGGATCCCGCCTGGGGTGGTGAACGTCATCACCGGCCCCGGGTCCACGGCGGGCGCCAGCCTGGCCGGTCATCCCCTGGTCGGCAAGATCGCGTTCACGGGCGAGACGGAAACTGGCAAGCAGATCATGCACCTCGCCGCCGACAGCATCAAGAAAGTGTCACTGGAACTCGGCGGCAAGTCCCCCAACATCATCTTCGACGACGCCGATCTGGACGAGGCGGTCAACACCTCGGCCCTGGCCGTCTTTGGCAATGCGGGTCAGGACTGCTGCGCGCGCAGCCGGGCCTTCGTCCAGCAGGGAGTCCACGACGCCTTCCTGGCGAAGTTCGTGGCCCGGACGAAAACGCTCAAGGTCGGGGACCCCATGGACCCCGAAACCGAGGTCGGCCCCCTCATCTCTCCGGGCCAGCGCGAGCGGGTCGTGGGATACATCCGCGTGGGCCAGTCAGAAGGCGCCAAGCTGGCGTGCGGCGGTGAGGTTCCCACCGACCCGGCGCGCGCTCGGGGGAGCTATCTCTTCCCTGCCGTCCTGACCCAGGTCCAGAACCGGATGCGGGTGGCCCAGGAGGAGATCTTCGGTCCCGTCCTGTGCGTGATTCCTTTCCGGGACGAGGACGAGGCTGTCCGGCTGGCCAACGACACGATCTACGGCCTCTCCGGCTCCCTCTGGACGCGGGATATCGGGCGGGCCATCCGGGTGGCCAGGCGCGTCCGGACCGGCGTCCTCAGCATCAACTGCAACCGCAGCGTCCACCTCGAGGCCCCCTTCGGCGGGTACAAGCTGAGCGGGACCGGGCGCGAGCTGGGCATGCACGCCTTGTCGCTGTACACCGAGGTGAAGAACGTCTTCGTCAGCACGGCTTGAATGCGACAACCGCCTGTGGTAGGGTCGCGCCACCTTGAGGCTAAGAACGTTCGGCTGTTCGGCTCGGTCAAAAAGCGTTCGGTGGTTCGATGGTTCGGTGGTTCGGTTGGACATCGAAAAGTATCGGTGGCGGCCCAACGAGGAGATTGCCTCCTCCGTGATAACTTGGGGATTCGCCGCTTTGCAGAGAACGGGCCGGAGCAGACTCGCGGAGAACCGGAAGATTGGAAGCATGGGCATCGAAAGATTCGAGGAGTTGAAGAGCTGGCAGGAAGCACGGAAGCTCATGCAGATTGTCTACCGCCTGACCCAAGAGAATGCCTTCAAGGGGGACAGGGCGCTGACATGGCAAATTCGCGACGCGGCAGTGTCTATCATGGGGAACATTGCCGAGGCGCACGGTCGTTACTCCTTCGAAGACAAGCGCCGCCTCCTTGATGTCTCCTTGGGTTCCTGCAAAGAGGTCCAAAGTCATCTGTATGTGGTCCTGGATCAGGCCTATGCCAGCCTGGCGGAGTTCGAAGAAGCCTACCGACAAGCCGACGTCGTGGGACAACTGATCAATGGAGCGGTGAACAATCTTGACCGCCAGATTGCGACTCGGCCTTCCGCCAAACCCGGACCCCGTGCGAAGCGGCGATGACGAGCAAGACCACAATAGCTGACTCTGCGAGGTCGTGAACAACCGAACACCCGAACTACCGAACGCCCGAACGCATTTCTGAGCGAGCATGCGCATCGCCTTGGTTCAAATGAACTCCCGGGATGATCGCGAGGCGAACGTCCGCGAGGCGTGCCGTCTCATCGAAGCGGCCGCGGCCGAGGGGGCGGATCTGGCGGCCCTTCCGGAGCTGTTCACCTATCTCGGCCCCGGCTCGGCGCATCCCCGCGTTGCCGAGTCGATCCCCGGCCCGACGACGGAGCGCCTCTCGGTCCTGGCCGCGCGGCACCGGATGTTCATCCTGGGCGGCAGCATCCTGGAGCGGGGAGCGGGAGAGTCCCGCTTCTCCAATACCAGCACCCTCTTCGACCGGGCGGGTAATCTGATTGCTCGCTACCGGAAGCTGCACCTGTTTGATGTGGACCTCGCTGGACAGGCGCCGTATCGAGAGTCGGCGACCATGGCACCGGGGGGCGAGGTTGTGACGGCCGACACCGAATTCGGCCGGGTGGGGCTCAGCATCTGCTACGATCTGCGCTTCCCGGAGCTGTACCGCTCCTTGGCCTCGCAGGGAGTGGAGATCATCTTCGTCCCTGCGGCCTTCACCCTGCACACCGGGAAGGACCACTGGGAGGTCCTGCTGCGGGCCCGGGCCATCGAGAACCAGACGTACGTGGTGGCCCCAGCCCAGCTCGGGGCCCATCCGCCGGCTCGCGAGTGTTACGGGAACAGCCTGGTGGCCGACCCCTGGGGAAGCGTCATTGCCCGGGCGCCGAACCGGGTCGGGATCACGCTGGCCACGCTGGACCTCAACTATCTGAAACGGGTACGTCGCGAACTGCCGGCGCTAGCACACCGGCGGCGCGAGCTGCTTGGGTGATCTACCGGACCCAACGAATATCGAATATCGAATGGTGAACGATCAAGAGGGGTGAGATGCCCGGGAACCTTGATCTGAAGACGTTACGAGATCTCATCCAGAAGGGCGAGATTGATACGGTTCTGGTGGCCTTCCCCGACATGCAAGGCCGCCTCCTGGGGAAGCGGGTAACGGGCCACTACTTTGCGGATCACGTCGAGGAGGATGGGATTCACGCCTGCGCGTACCTCCTTACCGCGGATGTGGACATGGAGCCCCTGCCGGGCTTCCGCCTGGCGAGCTGGAACACGGGCTACCAGGATCTCCGGGCAGTCCCTGACCTCACCACCCTTCGCCATATCCCCTGGCTCGAAAAGACGGCCATGATCCTCTGCGATCTGGTCACCGAAGAGGGAGAGTCGGTGGAGGAATCCCCTCGGCGGATCCTCCGGCGCCAGGTGGAGCGGGCGCGTGCCAAAGGCTTTGTGCCGATGGTGGCCTCCGAGCTGGAGTTCTACCTCTTCAAGGATTCCTTCGACTCCGCCAGACAGAAGGGCTACCACGACCTCGTCCCCTTCGGTTCCTATCTGGAGGACTACCACATCTTCCAGACGACCAAGGAGGAACCGGTCATCCGCGCCATCCGCAACGGGATGGAGGGAGCCGGCATCCCTGTGGAGTTCAGCAAGGGGGAATGGGGCGCTGGCCAGGAGGAAATCAATCTTCGGTATGCGGAGGCCGTGGAGATGGCCGACCGCCACGTGATCTACAAGAACGGCGTGAAGGAGATCGCGTACCTGCAGGGGCACGCCGTCACCTTCATGGCGAAGTACGACATGAAGCATGCCGGGTCCAGCTTCCACCTTCACGCCAGCCTGTGGGATCCCGGGGAAAAGCGGAACCTGTTCGTGCAGCCGGGCACGCATCCGGGGTCGGAGCTCTTCCAGCAGTTCCTGGGGGGGCAACTGGCCCTGGCTCGGGAATTCTCCCTCTGGTATGCGCCCTACGTGAACTCATACAAGCGGTACCAGGCGGGCTCCTTCGCGCCGACACGGATCGCCTGGGGACTGGATAATCGGACGTGCGGGTTCCGCATCTGCGGTCACGGGAATGCGCTGCGGGTGGAAAACCGCATGCCGGGGGCCGACGCCAATCCGTATCTCGCCTTCGCGGCCACCATCGCCGCCGGTCTGCACGGGATCGAGCAGAAGCTGCCCTTCCCGCCCATGTTCGAGGGCAACGCCTACGAATCCACGACCATCCCCCAGGTTCCCCGGACCCTGCGGGAGGCCATCGCGGAATTCGAGAAGAGCAAGGTGGCCCGCGAGGCCTTCGGCGACAACGTGGTGGAGCACTACCTTCACGCCGCCCGGCTGGAACAGGAAGCCTACGACAGGGCAGTGACCTGTTGGGAGCTCATGCGGAACTTCGAACGAATCTAAGGTCTATTTCGGATTTCGAATTTCGGATTGCGGATTGACCAAAAAGGCGTTCGGTGGTTCGGTGGCTCGGTAGTTCGGTCGTTCCTGGAGTACAGCCGAACCACCGAACTACCGAACAGCCGAACTGAGGAGGGAGCATGCGACTGAAGGGGAAGGTGGCATTCATCACCGGGGCCGGCATGGGGCAGGGACGGGAGGCGGCCATCCTGTTTGCCAGGGAAGGCGCCCGGGTCATCGTGGGAGACATCAGCTCCAAGGCCGGGCTGGAGACGGTCCGGCGGATCGAGCGGCGCGGGGGCAAGGCCATCTTCGCGGAGGGGGACGTCGGGGTGGAGCGCGACGTCAAGCGGATGATCGACACCGGGGTGAAGAAATTCGGCGCCCTGCACATCCTCTACAACAATGCCGGCGTCCTGTGGAAGGATCGGGATCGGTCCGTGACCGAGACAACAGAGCCGAACTGGGACCGGGTCATGGCCATCAACCTCAAGGGCCCCTTCTTCGTCGCGAAATTCGGCATTCCCTACCTGATCCGATCGGGCGGCGGATCCATCATCAACATTGGCTCCGTCTCGGCGCTCTGCGGGTTCACCGTGGCCCAGGACGCCTATACCTCGGCCAAGGGCGCCCTCATCTCCCTCACCAAGTCCCTGGCGATCCAGTTCGCCCGGCACAACATCCGGTGCAACATCATCCATCCCGGGATCATCGCGACCCCCATGCAGGCGCCCTACCTGAAGGATCCGAAGAAGCGCAAGTCCTTCGAAGACTCGATCCCCCTGGGCCGCATCGCCCACCCCCGCGAGATCGCCAACGTGGCCCTGTTCCTCGCCTCGGACGAATCGTCGTATGTCACGGGGACCGAGATCATCGCCGACGGCGGCTTCTGTGCACAGTGATCCCATGCATGCAACCGCAGATGAACGCAAATGAACGCAGACGGCGATAACTTGCCGTCACAGTATTTCCCATTCCCCCCTTTCGATTCCGGCCTGCCGCAGGATTCTGACTAGAAGCTCTTTCCCAATATCGCTTTGATGGGGGTTCGGCAACCGCAAGGTGATCTCGCCTTTGATCATGAATTGATGCTTGCCACCTGAATACGGTCCCTCAAACCCTGCTTGTCTCAAATTCCGGATCAAGTCTTTGCGCTTGATCGGACCAACGTGGGGCACTATGCGACTTCCTTGATGGTCAGCTCGATCCCCTCAACAACCGGCAGCGGCAAGTTCTTGGCAATCCGGAAAAGGATCCATTCCTCCAGGACCTCTTCCAATTCCTCGCGGCAGGCCTCGAGACTGGGTGCGTTGGCGTAGACTCCATTGAAGCCTGGAATCTCCCCGTAAAACGTCCGATCGTCGGAGAGGATTTCATACTTGGCATGGGCCATGGCGGCTCGAAGATATTTCGTCAACATGCGGGGCTCCTCCAGGGAATGACTTCCCGATGACTTCCAGACAGAGTAGGAGGAAATTTAGCACATGTGAGCCCTTCGTTCCAAGAAGATCCAGACCCTTGCAGCCGAAACGCCACCCTTCAGCCCACCCGGACCACTCTTCCTCAGGCCGAGCCTGCACCCGCTATTCCCCGCCGAATCCCCCGAGCATTCCTCGCCTTCATGAGGAGGCGACAGTTTGCGATCGCCGGCGGGACGCCACGGCCTCCTCCAGCTCCTCCAGGGCCTGCGTGGCCGGCCACCGCTCGCGGATCACCCGGGAGAGCGCGCGGGTCATCGCCTCGGGATGCTCGTGGGCGAAGATGTTGCGCCCCACGGAGCAGCCGACCCCGCCGGCCTTCATGGCCGCCTCCATCCGCCGGAGCAGCTCCGCATCGGTGATGCGGGGACCCCCCGCCAGCACCGTCGGGAGACGCGTAGCCTGGACGATCTTCTCGAATCCCTGGGCATCCCCGGGCCAGTTGCTCTTGATGATGTCCGCGCCCAGCTCGGCGCAGAGCCTGGCGTTACGGATCAGGTAGTCGAACCCGTACTCCCCCTGCAATTCCTCCACCGCCTTGTAGGTCGTCGGGTACTCCGCCTCCGCGATGAAGGGGATCCCCCAGCGGTTGCAGGCCTCGCCCACCCGGGCGACGTACTCCAGCATCCGGGCCTCCTCGGGACCCGTCAGCGCCACGAAGACCACCACCGCGTCGGCACCCGACGCGGCCGCTTCTTCCACTGAGCCGATGCGGACGATCTGGTTCGGGATCGTACTGCCGGTGGCCGACGCGGTGAGCATCATCGCCCAGGCCACGTCCTTCCGGTACTCGGCCACGGTCTGGCGGGCGAACCCCACGCTCATCATGATGACGTTGGCGCCGCCGCGAATGGCCTCGCGCAGACGCGCCCCTGTATCGGCCAGCGGCGGGAGGAAGGTCGGCGAGGTCATGCCGTGATCCAGGGCACAAATCAGGCACGTGCCGTCCTCGTTGATGACCCGCTTCATCCGGAACTGCTTCCCGAGACTCATCCTGCCCTCCTTGAGTGCGCTGCAGGGGGAATGGGGCCGGGCCCGGCCCGGTACACGGTGATCTCGAAGGCTGAAGGGTCGTGGTACTCGTGGATCGAGGGCGGGTCCAGGGGCGGCGCGAGCGGACCCGCCAGGATCGCGTCGGGGGCGAGGTCAATGGAGAAGATCACGGGACGCCCGTCCGCCGTCCGCACCCGCTCCACGACCCAGAGGCGGGCCCCCGGTGACAGACGCAGCCGCTCGCATTCCAGGGCCGTGGCCGCCCGGTGGCGGATCCCGACCCAGCGGGTGCCGGGGCGGAGCCCCAGCGTCGCGAGGAGCTGGGTCACGCCGAAGTTGCGATCCAGGGTGTTGCGGAGGCGCGGCCGGTCGGTGACGAACGTGCCGCGCCCCCGTCGCCGGGTGACGGTCCCGTCCCGTTCCAGGACCCGGATCGCCTCGCGAAGGGTCGGCCGGCTGACGCCGAGAGCCCTGGCCAGCTCCGGCTCCGCCGGCAGCCGGCTCCCGGCGGCGAAGCGGCCGCTCTGCACCAGAGCCAGCAGCTCATGCTCCAGGGCGACCGGGAGCGGCCGCCGATCCCGTCTGACGAGAGGGGCACGCATATCATCCGCACCCGGCCGGGCGGCCCGTGTCCGTTGCGATCGCTGTCATGGTTCTCCTGGCGGCCTCCGCCGCCGAACCCGGGAGCAGTCCGACCTCCGCCGCCAGGTCCAGGACGGTGTACCGGTTCCGGATGTCGCGGGACGCCAGCACGGCCCGCTGGACTGCCACTGCGGACAGCCCCAGATCCTCCGCCGAGGTGGGGGCGCCGGCGCGGTGCAGGGCATCACGCAAGAATACCGGGTCGGGCCGAAGGGGGTCCAGGGTCCCCCAGATCTCGGCCCATCGCTCCCGCAACATGGCAAAGCGCTCCGCGCGGTCAGCGGCCCCATGATGCTTGGTGCATGCCTCTTCCCTGACCACCGCCCAGAGCGAGCCGTGGCGGGCCGCCAGGGCGGGCTCGGCGTCCTCCCACGCGTCGGGCAGGTCCGCTGGCGGACCCGGGAGGTCCCGGGCCGCCGTCGCCGCAAGCCGGCCCATGAGGTCCGCCGTCAGGATGCACGTCACCCCGACCTGGGCCCCGTGCAGGGGCTCCGCCCGTCCCTCCGCCGCAGCCTCCATCTCCCAGTAATGCGAGATCAGGTGCTCCGCCCCGGACGCGGGCGAGGACCGCCCGGCCATCACCATGGTGAAGCCAGACAGGATCAGCGCCTCGATCAGCGCTCCGACCGCCGATTCCTCCCGTCGCGCCAGCGCATCGGCCATTCCCACCACCCGCTGGATCGGTGTGGCAACCAGATCCGCGACGGCGCCACAGTAGACCGTCCCCTGCACCAGGTTGGACAGGCGCCAGTCCACCAGCGCCGTCCGCTGCGACAGGAGGTCTCCCAGGCCGGCCCGGATCATTGGGAGGGGCGCTGCGCACAGGATCGCCAGGTCCGCGAGGATGGCGGCCGGGCCCTGGGCGGGCCGGGTCACTTTGAGCCCGGCCTCCAGCAACGAGGCGTTGGTCGAGGGGTAGCCGTTCATGGACGGGGCGGTGGCGCACACCAGGTAGGGCTTGCCGCAGACCCGGCTGGCGATCTTGGCCAGGTCATTGATGGTGCCGGACCCCACCGCCAGCACCGCGTCGGTGTCGGGCCGGACGGCGTCCTGGACGCGCTGCCGGTTCGCCTCGTCCGCCAGCGGCGGCCCGTGCGGCCCGGGTGGCAGGACCACCTCCATGACCGCGACGCCCAGCGGGCGCAGCCGGGAGGCGATCGCCTCCCAGGCCGCGCCACGGGTCGCCGCGTCCGAGATCGCCAGCAGGCGTTTCGCTCCGCCGGCCGCGGCCAGGGCCTCGGCAAGAGCGCCGAGCGCCCCGCGCCCCACGGTGATATGCCGGGTGGGAATGTGATGGGTCATCCCGCAGTCGCAGGTGAAGGGGCGATCCAGCAGGTGTGGGGGAATCACGGCGTGTCCCCTTGCGCAAGAGATGGCCGGGAGGGGAGTTTTGTCTGACATCTGACATGATACCCTAAACCCGATCACGCCAGTCAAGCCTTTTTTCCCACCGGAGATACCGCGAGGATCCCGCCCCCGAACCCTCCACGAACGTGGTGCGCTGCTCGCTGAGACCCCCTCACCCTGTCCTTCCCCGGGGGCGAGGGGTTTCAAGAAGATCGCCCCTCTCCCTCACGAGGGAGAGGGGTCGGGGGAGGGTGTGATGCAGGTTCATGAAGAATGCGGGCTGAGGGCCGGTCGTAAGGAGGGAAAATTTCAGGCGCGGATCGACTCAGCGTTGCCCGGCAGCTTCGGGGAGGGGAACAATGGGTTGGGTGAGGGCTGGGGGCGGGGTCGCCGTCTGCTCTGTGGGCGTGGAGGTCTCCGGTGCGGCAACCTCGCCCCTGATGAAGAATTCCGTGATGGCCTCCGGGTCATCCGGGTCGGTCGGAAGGCCCGTCCGCCAGTTCACGCTGGCAGTGAAGACGCCCTCGGGGATGGGCACCGTCTCCGCGGGGACCTGCGGCAGCACCCGCCGCATGAAGTCCGCCCAGACGGGGGCCGCCAGGCGTCCGGCGCTCTCGTGGGAGCCCAGGGAACGGGGCCGGTCGTAGCCCATCCACACCCCTGCCACCAGCCGGGGCGTGTATCCCACCAGCCAGATATCGGCAGCATCCTGGCTGGTCCCGGTCTTGGCGGCCACGGTCCGCCCGGGGATCCTGGCCCGCTTTGCGGTCCCCCGCTCCACCGCACCTTGGAGCACGCTGGAGACGAGGAAAGCCACCTCCTCTCGGAGGACGCGCTCCTCTGCCTGCTCGTTTGCTTCCAGCACGTCCCCGCTGGGCGAAGCCACCTTGCGGACGGCCCTGGGCGGGACGCGCATCCCCCGATCTGCCAGTACGCCGTAGGCAGAGGTGATCTCCAGCAGACTCACCTCGGAGACGCCCAGGGCCAGGGCGTACTCTCGCCGCAGATCGGACGTGATCCCCATGCGATGCGCCAGGGAAATCACCGGCTCCACCCCCACCGCTTCCAGCAGGCGGACCGTCGGAACGTTGATGGACTCCTCCAGGGCCCGTCGCAGGGTGACCGGCCCGCGGAACTGCCGGTCGAAATTCTCCGGCCTCCACTCCACCATGCGTCCGTCCTGCGGAATCGAATAGCTGGTCGGATAATCGTCCATGAGGGAGGCGGGCGTGAACCCCCGATCGAAGGCGGCGGCGTACACGAAGGGCTTGAAGGCCGAGCCGGGTTGCCGCCGGGCCTGGACGGCGCGATTGAACTGGCTGCGTCCGTAATCCCGGCCGCCGACCATGGCCCGGATGTCTCCGGTCTCCGGATCCAGAGCCACCAGGGCTCCCTCCAGGGCAGCCTGGTCAGCGGCGACGCCTTTCCGCTTGCCCGCCAGTGCCTTCTCGGTCTCTGCGACGCCTCGTCGCAGGCTCTCCGTCGCCGTCCGTTGCATTTCGATGTCCAGCGTCGTGTAGATCCGGAGGCCCCCCTTGGTCAGCAGCATCCGTCCAAACCGCGGCTCCAGGTCTTTCCGCACGAAGTCCACAAAGGACGGCGCCCCGCCCCGCCCCTTGAAGAAGGGGGCCAGCGTGACCGGCAGGCGCATCGCCGCCCTGGCCTGGGCCGCACTGATATGTCCTTCCTTCTCCATGCGGGACAGCACGTGGTCCCGGCGCTCCTTGGCCCGCTTGAGATCGTTGAACGGCGAGTAGAGGCTCGGCGCCTTGGGCAAGCCCCCGAGGAGTGCCGCCTCGGCCAGCGTGAGCTGCCCCACCGACTTGCTGAAGTAGGTCCGCGCGGCCGCCTCGATGCCGTAGGCGCCCCCACCGAAGTAGATGGTGTTCAGGTACATCTCCAAAATCTTGTCCTTGCTGTACCGGCGCTCGATCTCCTGGGCGAGCTGGATCTCCTTGAACTTTCTGGTCAGCGTTCGCTCCGGGCTGAGGAACAGGCTCTTGGCCAGTTGCTGCGTGATGGTGCTGCCCCCCTCCCTGAGTTTGGCCGCCGTCAGGTTGCGGATGGCGGCGCGCGCCATCCCCTTCAGGCTGATGGCGCCATGCCGGTAGAACTGGGCATCCTCGGTATCCAGGACGGCCTGCTGCATCAGCTTTGGAATGCGGTCCAATGGGACGAAGATCCGGAATTCCGGAGCCAGGGACGCGAAGGCCTCGTCCCGATCCGAGTACAGGATGCTGGGCTCGCCGGGCTGGAAGATCTCCAGCTTGTCGAGGAACGGGAGATCTTTCTCCGGGTCGGCCGTGAATCCGAGAGCCGGCCAGGGCTGTGTACACACCAGAAGCCACAGCGTGGCAGCCAGGCTGAGCGCGCGGCGAAAGCCTGCTCGAGAAAACGGAGATGGTCTCATGGTCGCCAGCATCGTATCATACTGATCGCGGGATGAAAACGGACCTCCGCTTTCGCCGCGATCGGAAACCGTGCGACCTTACCGATTACTTTCAGGAACGGCGTTCCCGGACAGTGCCGGGGCCGGCCGTGGACAGACATGGGAGGCCGCGCCGCGTGCCCGCTCCAATGCCAGCACGTAGGTCTCCGGCAGATTCTCTCCGAGGGGGTTCGCCTCCGTCCACCATTTCGGTTCGGTCGTGTAGATCCAGACATAGCTTTCGCTGACCGACAGGGCCGCCGCCACCGTCCGCGCAAACCGTTCAGGGTCCACGAGGTCTCGCCGCTCCGGCGGGTAGAGTGACGGGTCGAACCACCGGCAGGGACGTCCAGCCACGGCCGGATCCTGACACGTGCTTCCCGAATCGTAGTCCAGCCAGATGCCGAATCCGATCTCCAACCACTGATCGTACCTCCGGGGATCCAGAGAAAGCTCCCGGCATGGTCCCCGCAGGGAGGTGTAGGCCTCCTGAAAGCGATCGCAGGACCGATACGGGTAAGAAAACTCGAACCCTTCGACCACGGTGCCACGCCCGCCGGCGCCTGCCAGCAGCCCATCCACGAACGATCCGAGAAGACCGTAGATCCGTTCCGGTTGAGGGTCACGTCCCAGGCAGCTTGCGCTGGGGCCGAAGGCCAGCAGCAGGGTGATCCCCGGGTAGGTCTCCGTCACGGCGCGGCCCACCGCTTGGCCGCGGGTATACGCCTGTTGACGATAGACGGGAAACTCCTGCGCCGTCCTCCGTCGGCGGAAGTCAAAGACATTGAACCGGGGGATCCGGCTGCCCAGCTCGGGATCCGCGTACGCCTCCGGGTCCAAGAGCAGCCCGCGAAGCCCGGCTTCACGCGCCGCGGCTGCCGCAGTCACGAGGTTCCTGATCAGGATGTCCCACGGCTCGTCGTCGAACATGTCGAAGGGCCGATCCGTCGGGTTCACATTGACGCGCAGGAAATTGTGCCGGAAACGGCGAAACGGGACCTGCCGCAAGGTTTCCACCACAGGACGAAACTCCTCCATGCTGTAACGACGGGCCAGAGCGGACCAGGTGAAGACCCGCGCGCTTCCCTCCAGGCCGGGCACCGTCGCCTGCAGAACAACCCCATCAAATGGCTTGACTTCCATGGAGGCGATATGGCGGCGCAGGAACTCCTGGTCCGGCTCAGCGTCCGGCCAGGCGATCAGCCGGGTGCAGGCGAGCGATGCGGCGGCAAATCCTACAAGGAGGGTCCAAAGGCAGCAGCGCATGAGCATCCTGTTCTCCTGTACTGGCCGGCGGGGCGACCTGCCGCACCCCGTGGGCCCATTTTCCGCTATGCTCTCCCTTCCACGCACGTTTTCTCTACGGCCGTCACGGCCCGTGTGATAGGATGTGCTGGCTCGCGGACACCCCGTCTTCATCCATGGAGGATGCCGTGGGGGCAGCGTTGTTTGAGACAAACCTCCCCGGACTCAGGCTCAAAGGCCGGGGGAAGGTCCGGGACATCTACAATCTGGGGGATGCACTCCTGATCGTCGCCTCCGATCGCATCTCGGCCTTCGACGTGGTGATGAATGACCCCATCCCGGACAAGGGGAAGATCCTCACCCAGATCTCGGCCTTCTGGTTCAGCCAGATCGCTGACCTGGCGCCCCACCACCTGTTGAGCACGGACGTGGCGGCGTTCCCTCCCGAGTGCCAGGCGTACGCCGAGACCCTCCGCGACCGCTCCATGCTGGTCCGGAAGGCCAGGGTCATACCCTTCGAGTGCGTGGTCCGCGGCTATCTCAGCGGTTCCGGCTGGAAGGAGTATCGCGAGAGCGGCAGCGTCTGCGGCATCCGCCTGCCCAAGGGCCTGGTGGAGTCGGACCGGCTGGAGGAGCCCATCTTCACCCCGGCGACCAAGGCGGAACTCGGCACGCACGACCTGAACGTTTCCTTCGACCACATGGTCCGGGATCTGGGTGGGGACCTGGCCGAGCGCCTCCGCGGCCTGAGCCTGCAGGTCTATCGCCGGGCACGGGCCATCGCCGAGTCTCGCGGCATCATCCTGGCCGACACCAAGTTCGAGTTTGGTTTGGTCGGCGAGACCCTGACGCTGGTGGACGAGGTGCTAACCCCCGATTCCTCGCGATTCTGGCCCAGGGACGAGTACAAACCGGGGGGGGCCCAGCCCTCCTTCGACAAACAATTCCTCCGCGATTACCTGCTGTCCATCAGGTGGCCGCAGAAACCTCCTCCCCCGCCCTTGCCCGCCGAGATCGTGGCTAAGACGCGGGAGAAGTACCTGGAAGCATATACGCGGCTGCTGGGAAGGCCGGCGCTGTTTGCATAAAAGGCAAAAGCGTTCGGCGGTTCGATCGTTCGACCGTTCGGTAGTACTCTCGAACCCCCGAACTTCCGAACCACCGAACGCCTCTCAGTCCCCGGTGAGGGCTTGTCGCAGCTCCGGCGCGATATCCAGCGCCTTCCCCGCGTCATAGTCCAACCAGACCACCACGCTGCTCCCATCCCCGATCAGTAGGTCTGGGACACCACCGCTTCGTCCGAAGACCCCAACCCAGGGCCTCCATAAAGCCGATCCGCGCGGATCCCAGGTACTGGAAATAGGTGCTGTTGTTCACGTGGCCCATCGCGTCCATGTCCCCCCAGCGCACAGTGATCGGCCACCAGAAACGGAAATCGGCTCGGCTCGGGTGCGTCCGGTGCTGGGTCATGGGTTGCTCACTCTCGCAAGGGCCCATAGCTCATGGCTCATTGTCCGGACCGTGAGCCATCAGCCATGAGCCATCGAGGACGCAGCGGCCCATTACCGTCCCTTTGCCGGCTTGATCTTCCGGAGCTTCTGGACGTGCTTCAGGATTTCCCGGCGGTCCCGGTCGAAGGAACTCCGCGGGACCTTCCGGCCGACTGTCGGTGATTTTCGACGCACGATGTCCTCCCGTGGCTGTCACTCTACCGTTGCCAATCGTCCGTTTTCAAGTCCTTTTCCGACACCAGCGGGTTGGCAAGAACCGAGCTTTCGGAGTATAAAGGGCCAGGAGGAGCGATGGGCCACGAAATCTCCGCCGGCGTGATTCTGGTTCGGAACCGGTCGCAGCGGGAATACCTGCTGCTCGACTACGGGTCCCACTGGGATTTCCCCAAGGGACACATCGAGCCGGGAGAGGATCCGCAGGCGACTGCGGCGCGCGAACTCCAGGAGGAGACCGGCATCCGCGACGCCCGGTTCGTTCCCGGCTTCAAGGAAAGCATGCGCTACTTCTACCGCAAGGCGGGAGAGGGAATGCTCAAGGTGGTCATCTTTTTCCTGGCCGAAACGCCCACGGGCGAGGTCACCCTGTCCCACGAGCATTCCGGCTACCTCTGGCTCCCCTACGAGGAGGCCGTGAAGCGCCTGACCTTCAAGAACGCCCGCGAACTGCTCGCCAAGGCCCGGGCCTTTCTCGACGGCAGCACACCAGCCACAGGGTGAGCCGCCAGTCGAGGGCTTTTTCCCACATCTCGATCTTGGGAACGAACGATGCCCTTCATCAAGACCAACGGCATCCAGACCTACTACGAGGTGGCCGGTGACGGCGAGCCGCTGGTGCTGCTGCACAACGATGCCCTGAACCTCGAGGTGTGGCGCCGGCTCATCCCCCACCTGGCGGCGGAGCGCCGGGTCATCGCCTACGATCGGCGGGGCCACGGGCAGAGCGAGATCCCGCCGCGGGAGGCCCCGTACACCGTCGAGGTGCTGGCCGAGGACTTGCGGGGGCTGCTGGATGGCCTGGAGATCCCGGAGGCGGATTGCTTCGGCTGCTCCGGCGGAGCGATTGCTGCCCTGGCATTCGCGCTGGCCTATCCGGAGCGGGTGCGGCGCCTGATCCTGGCCGAGCCGCCGATGCTGGGCCTGCGGCAGGAACACCCGATTGACACGGCCGGCCTACGCGGGGAGACGATCGCCCGGATCATGCGCGAACGGGACGTGGCCTCCGGCCTCGACTACTGGTTCCGCTGCGTCCTCCCGCCCGCCCGGGCCCAGGCGCTCCTGCGCAGCCGGTACCGCTCGCTCCTCCTGTCCCGGCCGCCCTGGATCATCGAGGGGATCGTCCGATCGGCCGAGGCTTTCAACCCGACGGCGCGCCTGGCCGCGCTGCGACAGCCCGTCCTCTTGCTCGTCGGGCAAAAGACCCACCGCCACTTCTCGAGCGTGATAGACGTCCTGGCCTCGCACCTGCCCCGGGTGCGTCGCTTGGTTCTCCCCGGCGCCGATCACTCGACGTTGCTGGAACCATCCGAGGCGCTGCTGTCGGCGGTCCGGACCTTTCTCGCGGCCGACGATCCTCCTCACTGACTCGTCCAGGACGCGCGTCCTCAGCCCCCCGCCCCCTTCACCTGGGCGGCGATGCTTCGGGCGGCCAGCACGCCCGAGGCCGAGGCCTGGACCAACCCCCGGCTGACCCCGGCCCCATCCCCCACCGCGAAGAGATGAGGGATCTCCGTCTCCAGGCCCGGCCCCAGCCGGAGCTGGAGCGAATAGAACTTCACCTCGACCCCATAGAGCAGCGTGTGAACCGAGTTGACGCCGGGGGCGAGCCGGTCGAGCGCCTCCAGCATCTCCAGGATGTCGGCGAGATAGCGGTACGGTAAGACCAGACTGAGGTCGCCAGGGGTGGCCTCGCGGAGTGTCGGCTCCACCAGGCCTCGCGCGATCCGCCCGGGGGTGGACCGCCGGCCCTGCCGCAGGTCGCCCAGGCGCTGGACGATCACCTCGCCGCCCAGCATGTTGGCCAGCCGGGCGATGTGCTGGCCGTAGGCGATGGGCTCGCGGAACGGCTCCGTGAAGGTCTTGCTGACCAGCAGCGCGAAGTTGGTGTTGGCGGTCTTGCGATGGGCGTAGCTGTGGCCGTTCACCGTGTACAGCCCGCCCAGGTCCTCCCGGATCACCTCGCCGTGCGGACACATGCAGAAGGTGCGGACCATGTCCTCGAAATGCCGGGTGTAGTAGATGATCTTGGCCTCGTAGGTGACCCGCGTGACCTCTTCAAGCACCGAAGCCGGGACCTCGATCCGGACGCCGATGTCCACCGGGTTGATCGTCGTGTGCAGGGCCAGCCGTTCCGCCTCCTTGGCCAGCCAGGCAGAACCCTCCCGGCCAGGCGCCAGGATGACGTACTCTGCGGCGATCGCCGTCCCGTCCTCCAGCCGCACGCCGCCGACGCTGTTGCCGCTGCCGGGGATCACCTCGGCTACCGGCGTCCCGCAGCGGACCGCCACCAGCCCGCCCAGATGCGCCCGGAGTTTTCCCAGGAGCTCTCCACAACCGTCGCTTCCCAGATGCCGGTAGCGGCTGGGGATGAGTTTCATGTCGAACCGCGCCGCCTGCCGCTGGAGATGAGCCACCGCCTCGGTGTCCGATCCGTGAAGCTCCGCGGGCGCCCCGAAGGTCCGGTAGGTCTCATCCACGTATTCCACCAGTTCGGCCAACTGGCTCGGCGTGCAGTAGCGGCCCATGAAGCCGCCGATCTCGGTGGAGAGGGCCAGCTTCCCGTCGCTGTAGGCGCCGGCGCCGCCCCAGCCGGCCAGCATGGAGCCCCCGCGACCCAGGCGCTGCCGCTCGGACAGATCCGGCCCCTTTTCCAGCAGCAAAACGCCGTCCACGCCGGTGCGGGTCAATTCCAGCGCCGCGAAGATCCCCGCAGGTCCTGCACCCACGATGATGACCCGGTACCGTTCTGTCATGGCTCGAGCTACCTCAGGTGCCGAAGAGCGATGAGGGCGAATGTGCACAGTGCTCGCATGGGATGCTGCTGGGATCGCGAGGCGACTCGGGCGGGAGTCCGAAAGCGCGGCGGGTGCCCGCATGGACGCGGGCGAGGTGCGCATCCAGACCGGGTGGGGCGGCCCGGATGCACGAGGCGCAGGCCCCCACGCTCGACGCGGGAAGCGGCGACGGGGAACCGCAGGCGCGGCAGCGAGCCATGAGGCGCCGCCTACCGCCAGATCGTCCCCAGGGTCTGGCGCTGCCTCGCCTCTTCCTCGGCCAGCAGCCGCTGGTAGCCTTCACACTCGGCGAAGTTCATCGCGCAGACATCGCGGAACGTCTTCTCGCCCATGACCTTGATGTGCTTGTGGCAGCCCGCGATGCAGTAGCCACCGGCCGGGTACATGGAGGCGAAATCGGCTGCGACCTCGTGCCAGTAGGGACAGACCTCGACTGATTCATCCGGAGAGGGCGTGGAGGGAACCATGACGACTCCTTCGGCGCCGGATCACTTGTGGCACCATTCACAATATACGTCTCATTCCTCCGCCGGTCAAACCTCGTTGACCGGCGTCCGTCGAACGTCCGCTCTTAAGGACAAGCGCGCTCTTAGCCTTTGGCCAGGTGCTTCCAACCCAAATATTTCACCGCCAAGGTCGCCAAGGCCGCAAAGGCGTGCCAGGTCTCATCCAGGCTGGTGGCGAATTCAGGGCCGGAAGTTCCGAGCGGCTTTCGTCTCTCGTCCCCATTCGCCCTTGAATATGGGGAGCTTCTTGGCGCACTTGGCGTCTTGGCGGTTCAAGTGCTGTACTGATTGGGCTCAGGGTTAGATGTGTAGCTCGATGACGTCGCCTTCCTGGACGACATAGTCCCGCTGGACCCGCTGCCCGCTGAACTTGGTCCCGCCCCAGACGCGGGCATACTTCAACTGCCGGGCGAAATCCTTGTGGATGGCCGCCGCCATCTCCACGATCGTGCTCCCCCGGGGGAGAACCACCGGGGATTGCATGGAGGGTTCCTTGCCGGGGGGCTTCGAATAGACCCGCACGATGCGGAGCCCATCGTAGATCGTCCGCCTGAGCGGCTCGAGGCCGCGGCCGGTCTGGGCGGACACCGCGTGGACCGGAAATCGGGACCGGTACTCCGACCGCAGGATCTCCAGCACCGTCTCAGCCGATGCCGTATCCGCCTTGTTGGCCAGGAGCAGTGTCGGAACATGCGCCCATCCGGTCGGAGGCGGCGGCGATCCCGGGGAGACCAGGGCCACCTTCCTCCGGTCCAGGATGGCGATCACCTTCTCGAGATCCTCCAGGACCGATGGACTGGCCAAGTCGGCGATCAGCAGCGCCAGGTCCGCCGGCCGTACCAGGCTGGGCACCCACGGCTCCATGTACTCGTCGGAGACGGCCGGCAGGTCCACGAGCTGGATCTGGATGTTGACGAACTGCATCATGCCGGCGATCGGTCGCCGGGTGGTGAAGGGATAGTCCCCAACCTCGGACTGGGCCTTGGTCAGGCACGCCACCAGCGACGATTTCCCGGCGTTGGGAGGGCCAACCAGGACCACCTGGCCCGCGCCCTCCCGATCCACCGAGGTGGAGAAGCCGCCGCGGCGCCGTCGGGCCTGCTCCGCTTCCGCCCGCAGCTTGGCGAGGCGGCGCTTGAGGTCCCCCTGGAGGTGCTCCGTTCCCTTGTGTTTGGGGATGAGGGAAAGCATCTCCTCCAGGGCCGCGACTTTTTCCTCGATGGTCTTGGCGGCCTTGAAGCGTCTGTCCGCCTCGAGGTATTGCGGGGTCAGGTTGGCCGGCATGACAGGCTAGGCGGCACGAATGGCGTGGAACGGCATCCTACGGAACCCATTCGGCGAGAAAGACGTTGAACTCCCGCGGGGCGCGGGGATCCTTTTCCCGCAGCGACCCGCGGGACGACACGAAGACGAGCTGGCGGCCGTCGGGCGAGAACATGGGGAAGCTCGAGAAGCTCCCCTCGAAGGTCACCCGCTCCTGGCCCGTCCCGTCCACGTTCATCAGGTACAGGGCGAAGCTCCGACCGGTCTGGTCGTGCAGGTTCGAAGCGAAGATGATCTGCCGGTCGTTGGGGTGCATGAACGGAGCGAAGCTGGCCGCGCGCAGATCGGTGACCTGCCGTCTCCCCGTGCCGTCGGCATTCATCACGAAGAGCTCCAGCCAGGTGGGGCGAAAGACGTGCTGGGCGAGGTTCGCCGCGTACTCGCGCCGCTCGGCCTCGGTCCGGGGGTGGAACGCCCGGTAGACGATGTACCGGCCGTCCCAGGAGAAGAACGGCCCGCCGTCGTAGCCGTACTCGTCCGTGAGGCGCCGCACGCTCCCGCCGTCGCTGTTCATGAGGTAGAGGTCCAGGTCGTCGTTGCGGTGAGACGTGAAGACGATCTTCGTCCCGTCGGGTGACAGCGCGCCTTCGGCGTTGTACTCCCCCTCGCGGGTGAGCTGGACCAGGGTGCCCCGATCCGGATCGGCCGCGAAGATGTGGTACGTGGGGTGGAGCCCCCAGGCGTACCCCCGGCTCATGTCCGGGCGGGACGGGCAGTCCGGGCCGGCCAGGTGCGTCGAGGAAAAGATGAACCGGCGTCCATCCGGGAAGAAGAAGGAACAGGTCGTGACCCCCGTGCCGGTGCTCACCATCCGGACGTCGTTCCCCTCCAGATCCATGGTGTAGATCTGGTCGCACTGCCGGCCGTCCCGCGTGGACTGGAAGATCAGCCGTCTTCCGTCCTGGGAAAAATACGCCTCGGCGTTCTGTCCCCCGAAGGTCAACTGGCGCAGGTTCCGGAGGCGCCGCTCCCGGGCGTCCAGCGGGGCGGGCTGGGCCGCCCAGGCGCAACGGCCTCGTAGTAGCGTGGCGGCCACCGGGATCCCGGCTACCCCTTTCAGAAACGCCCGCCGCTCGACAGCCATCTCCAACACCCTCGCCATAGCAGGGCGCTGAAAGCGACCCTGCTAGCTCAGGCTGCTCAAAAAGGTCCAGGTGCAAGGAAGGCGTAAAGTCGGGGCCCGAGACGTACTGCGGTACGTACGACGCAGGGCCGCGACGAGCGCCTGACGCAGCAGATGGGCCTTTTTCAGCAGCCTGTCACAGCTCCCAGCCGCAGTCAGGACAGTAGAGCCGCAGCACCTCGATCCGCCCGAAGATGTCCGTCTTCCGTTCCAACTGGGTGGCCGACCGACAGCACTCGGGGCAGGGGACGCCGACGAACTCGTCGGGGATACCCAGGTAGGCCTTCTCCACGTTCCCGCACGCGCCACAGGGAAGGCGTTGGACCTCGTTGGCGGTTAGTTCGGTCTCCCCGGACCAGTCACACTCTGTGCACGTGATGACCGCGCGGTACGCGCGACTGGGGGGTGCCTCCCGGTTCGGCACGATCACAAAGCGGGTAAAGTCCGTCAGCACGTTCGCACCTCAGCCACCCAAGCCCACGTCATGTCTTCAGCGTGGCTTCACCACTCGAACTCGACAATGCCGGGCTCCTCCCCCACCGGGGTCACGGCCGGAGAGCGGCCTGTCCCCTCCTCGACCTCGAGGGCGATCCCGGTATTCAGCACGTACCCCAGGAATTGTTCGCACTGTTGGCTCGTCAGCAGCATCAGGGTGAACGTCCGATCGTCGGGCCGCCGGAACAGCTCGGGGAGGGATCCCTGCTGGGAGGCAAAGAGCAGGCGCTCCCGTCCCAGCGAGGGTTTCAACCGGAAAACGGGTCCCAGGCCGTATCCGGTGTCATTGGAGAACTCCGCCCGCACCGCCACGACGTGGGACAGCTCGGCCGGCGGCGCGCCTTGCACCGGCTGTTGCGGACGGTACAGGAGCAGGACATCGCCCTCGTGGAACTCGGGTCGCCGCTCGGTCAGGCCTGGACGGAGCAAGTCCACCGACTTCAGGGCGCCGCGCTGCATCTCTGCCCAGATGTCGGGGATCACCCGGACCAGGAACACCCGATGGTCGTCAATCAACTCCATCCATCGCATGCTGGATCCTCTCGCTTGATGGCCCGCAGCCGACCAGATCCGATCCTGCCGCGACCCGCTCACCCCGAACGGGCCGCCATGGCCTTTTCGTGGTGGGGCTTCAGGCAGGCAGAGATTGCAAAGTTGAACGGGGTCGGCACCCCCACCTCACGACCGTATCGCACCACGCTGCCGGCCAGCGTTTCCACCTCCAGGCGATTGCCCTGGCCCAGGTCGTGGGCCAGCGAGGATCGCATCCCCGGTTGGAGACCCCGCGCAAAGGCCAAGGCGCGATCCACCGCATCCCCGGGCAATGGGACCCCCTTGGCCCGGGCCACCGCCGCGACCTCCTCCATCACATCGCGGTAGAACGCGGCGGTCTCCGGGCACGCCAGGATCTCCCCGATGCTGAGCCGGCCCAGCGCCGTGACGCCGCCCTGGGCGCAGATGAACAAGAACTTCTCCCACAGGTCAACCTGGATCTGGGTCGAGAGCTCGGCCTGAATGTTGGCGCCCTTGAGGACCCCAAGGATGCGCTCGGCCCGCGGGGTGGCCCTCCCATCCTTCTCCCCGAGCTTGATCGTCCGGGGACCGGCGGTCTGGCTGATGACCCCCGGGGCGCTGATGGTGGAGAGGATGTGGACCACGCCGGCCATCACGTGCTCCTCCCCCAGGATGGCGGCCAGTTTCTCCTCGTTGTCCACGCCGTTCAGCAGGCACAGGACAACCGTCTGGGGGCCGATCGTGGGTCGGACCTGTGCCCCCGCCGTCTCGGTGTCGTAGGCCTTGACGCAGAAGAGGACCAGGTCCACCGGACCGATGGCCGCGGGATCGCGGGTCGCCTTCGGTCGAACGTGGAAATCCCCGGCGACGCTCTTCACCTGCAGGCCGTTCTTCTGAATCGCCTCCAGGTGCGCGCCCCGGGCGATGAAGGTCACTTCCTCTCCCGCCTTGGCGAGGAGGCCGCCGAAATAGCCCCCGATGCCCCCGCTACCCATGACCGCAATTTTCATGCAACCTCACTTGGCCGATTTCGGATGTCGGATTTCGGATGTCGAATTTGGGATTTTCAATCCGCAATTCGCAATCCGAAATCCGAAATCATGGTCAGGGTTTGAGGATGACCTTGATCGCCTGCTCCTCCTTCTGGTCGAATATCCGGTACCCCCGCACGGCGTCATTCAGGGGGAGCGTGTGCGTGATGATCACCGTGGGATCCACTTTCCCCTGGTGGATCAGCGGCATGAGGGGCGCGATGTAGTTGCGGACGTTGCACTTGCCCATCTTCAATGTGAGGTCCCGGAGGAAGGCGTCACCGATGGGGAAGTCAAAGGTCTTCTCCACATACACGCCGACCGACGAGATGGTTCCCCCAGGCCGGACCGCCTTGATGGCCATCTGCAGGGCCGCCTCGTGCCCCACCGCCTCCAGGGTGACATCGGCCCCCCGCCCGTGGGTGAGGGCACGGATCTGCTCCACCGGATCGGCGGCGCTGGCGTCCACGGGTACGCAGCCCAGGGCCTTCGATCGCTCCAGCCGATAAGGAACGTAGTCCACCGCCAGCACCCGCGCCGGCCCGAAGAGGTGGGCGGCCATCTGGGTGCACAGGCCCACCGGACCGCTGCCAAAGACGGCCACGGTATCCCCGGGCCGGATCCCCCCGTTCTCCGCGCAGAAGTACCCGGTGGAGAAGATATCGCCCAGGAACAGCGCCTGCTCGTCCGTCAGCTCCGGCGGGATGCACTCCAGCATGAAGTCGGCAAAGGGGACGCGGATGTATTGCGCCTGGGCCCCCGGCCAGCCGCCGCCGCGCCGCCCCATGCCGAAGACGGCGTGGTTCGTCGTCTCGCACTGGGCGGGGAGCCGGTTCCGGCAGAAGTAGCAGAACCCGCAGCTCACCGAGAAGGGCGCCACCACGCGGTCGCCCCGCTTGACGGCCCGCACCTCTTTCCCCGCCTCCTCCACCACCCCGACGAACTCGTGGCCGATGGAGAAGGGATCGTCGGGAGGCAACCGGCCGTGAAACGGGTGCAGGTCCGATCCGCAGATGGCGCTCGTGGTGATCCGGACGACGACGTCGGTGGCCTCTTGCAGCGTGGGGTCCGGGACGTTCTCGACCCGAACATCCCCTTTGCCATGCAGCATGACCGCTTTCATGATGGCCTCCAGCCTGATGGAGAAAAGAAAAGCCTTCCGGGGCCAGTCACCTCTCGGACGGTTGTGTAGGGTGCGTCGGGAGCAGGAGCACGGACCGTAGAATCATGTGCGCCTCGTCGCCGGGACACGAGGCGTTTATACCACCGGGACGGCGACGCCTTCAAGAGAAAAGCCGCACCGCCTTGTGTCCCGAGTGAGAAGATCCCTCAACAAGTCCGGCGGCCCCGGGGGCATCCCGAGGCGCGGGGGTGTGCGGTGGGCGGCGGGTCCGGTCGCCGTGGTCCCGCCTCGAGCGGGACCCGCGGCGCGGAGGAGGCCGCAGGCCGAACGACCCGGAACAAGACCGCCCCACCCCGCCTCCGGCGGGGTGCCGTCGCGGCCCCGCGCCCCGAGGGGTGGCCCCGGGGGCGACGGCCAGCGGCCTCGGAACCTCCCCTGCAGCCCGATTTTCATCCGTCGTGGTGAAACTCGTTTCATGACCACTTGGCGGTGAAATTGCGGGGTTCAGACCGCCGTGCCCAGGTGGGCATCCAGGAAGGCGGTCAGGGCCCGATTGACCTCCACCGGCTTCTCCAGCATCACCAGGTGGCCCGCCCCCGGGATGATCTCGAGCGCCGCGCCTGGGATCTGCTGCTGCAGGAACCGGGCGTACTTCACGGGGGTCAAGCGATCCTCCTCGCCGCAGAGGACCAGCGTGGGAACCCGGATCGCGGCGACCTCCTGCATCAGATCAAAGGCGTCACAGGCCAGGAAATCCCCCTCCAGGACCGTCCCCCGATTCCTGGCGAAGGCCTCGGCGGCCTGGGCCACGGTGGCGGGCAGGGCCGATCGGGAATAGGCCCACTGGCTGAGGAGCCGCCCCGCCTCCGCCATGTCCCGCTGGGTGGTCGCAAAGATATCCGGGTGGACACGAAGCCGCGCCCCCGTTCCCACCAGGATCAGTCCCGCCAGGCGGTCGGGAGAGGCCAGCGCAAAACTCTGGGCGATCCCGCCCCCCATGGAGTGGCCGACCAGCACCGCCCGGGAGATGCCCAGGGCATCCAGCAGGGCCCGCACGAAGTCGCGGTACTCCGGGATCGTCCGGTAGCCATCCCCCTGGCTGTCCCCGTGCCCCGGGAGATCCACACTCATGGCCCTCCACCGTGGACCCACGTGCCGCACCTGGAAGCGCCAGTGCTCGCGCGTGCCGCCCGCGCCGTGCACGAACAGGACGGCCGGGTCGCCGCCGGCCCCCTGCGGCGCTTCGGAGGAGTAGTGGATGGCTGCACCGTTCATGCTGATGGAGGGCACAGGTCCTCCCTCAAAGAAAGCGGCCGCGGCCACCCGTCCGATGGTCGGAGGGCAACCGCGGCCATATCATGTGGCTCCTGCGTGGCGATTACCGGAAGTCGCCGTCGTTGAACCGCAGCTCCCAGCCGGGCGCTCGCACATCAATCCTGAGCTGCCTGTCGGACCGCCCCACGGTCCGCGGCCCCAATTGCGTGTCCCGGGTGGCGACGGCCACGACCCGATGGGACCCGACGTCCAGGTTGACCGGGAGGACATCGTTCGGGTTCATGGTCAGGTACGGCGCGGAGGACTCGCGGGGCGGGTCCACGTCCATGTAGATCTTCAACTGGTACGGGGTGCCGTTGATCAATTGCCCCCGCGTGGGATCCCCCGCGTACTGCCCCGGAACGGTGACGCTCGCCTGGGTCGGCGGCGGCGGACTCCCTGCCGGCTGGCCCGGCGGCGGCACAGGCTGGAGCTGGCCACCCGGCTGTGCCGGCGCGGGCTTCTTCTGCTCCATGGCATCGCCGATCAGGGCGCCCGCTGCGGCCCCGCCCAGGGCCCCGATGACCGCACCGGTGCCCGCATGGCCTGGCCGATTCCCCTTCACCTGGTTCCCGATGATGGCCCCGGCCACCGCCCCCGTCCCGGCCCCCACCAGGGCCCCCTTCTGGGCACCGGACATCTCGGCGCAGGCCGGCAGACCCAGTGCCACAACCAAGAGGAGCGCGAGTTTCTTCATGCCTTTACCCTCCATCAGTCTGGGTTTTTCCCTTTTCCCCCACGGTTGCCTTGTAACAGACAGAGGCTAGTAAGTCAATACCTTCGAGGGTCGGACATTCGAGGGTCGGACATTCCCTCCAGGACTCGCACAATTCGACGCCGCGGCAGCCCAGTTATTCGACGGTCGAACCCTTCCCCATTGTGATTTTCAGCCGAAAACGTGCTTCCATTGCCTCTCCCGGCTCCAGCACCCGGACGCCCATTCCCGGATACCCTGCGGCAAAAAGGTTGAATCCGTTGTTGGCGTGCGTGACCGGTTCCAGGGCAAAAAAAGATCGGCCGGGTGGCGTGTACAGGATCAGATGCGTGAGCAGCGGGCATTCCAGCGTGGCCAGCACTCCCGATCCTGGCCACCGGATCGTCGCCCGGCCGTCCCACCCCGCGAAGCAGTGGTCGAAGACGGCATCACCCAACGCTCGCGAGACCGAAAAATCCTGATCCAGCGCGAGGGGCCCGGCGGGCGTGGACGGGATGAGTTCCGGATAGACCCCGCGCACCTTCGCCTGCAATTCCACCGCCTCGCCCGGCACGGTCAGCGCCCTGTTGAAGTAGGGATGGAACCCGAAGCCCGCCGGCATCGCTGCGTCCCCGGCATTGGTCAGCGTCAACGTCGAGTCGAACGCCTCGCCGGAGAGTTCGTAGCGGACCACCGCGGTGAAGGGGAACGGGAAATTCATGTCGGCGATGTCGCGCGAATCGAAGGTCAGCGTCAGCGCGTCCGCCCGTGCCTCGCTCACGGTCCACCGGCGTTGCCGCACGTCTCCGTGAATGGCGTGACCCTCCGGCATGTTGGGTCTGAGTTGGTACGTCCGTCCTTTGAATTGAAAGCGCGCGTCGCGCAGGCGGTTGGAGAAGGGAACGAGCAGGTAACTGGCCATCCGTGACGAGTCGCCCTCGACCACCGCCTCGCGTGGCGTCGGGCGCATGATCGGCACCCACGCCTTCCCCAACCAGGCCGCACAGGTGACGACGCTGGCGCCCACCTCGGGGAGAATCTCGACTCTCAGCCGGCCATTGTCGAGCGTGATGAGGGGCATGGCGGTCAGGGACGCGCGACAGGCCCGCAGGATCAGGTCCGCCGCGGCCCGGGCGGCGGCGAGGGGAGACCCGCCAGAAAGCGCGCCCAGGCCCGGAGGATCGCCTCGCGCCCGACGGCCCAGACGTCGTTGTGGCCGGCCCCCGGGATCATCACGAACTCCTTGGGCGGATTCGCCGCCTCGAACAGGCGACGCCCTTGGGACATGGGGACGATTTTGTCCCGGTCCCCGTGGAGGAGCAGGAGCGGGGCCTGGACCCGGCCGATCTTTCCCAGGGAATCGTACTTGGTTCGGAGGAGGTTCCACACCGGGAGGAATGGGTAGTGGGTCCGCGCCATGTCGCGGATAGACGTGAAGGGCGCCTCCAGGATGAGCCCGGCGGGAGCCTCCCGCGTGGCCAGGTCCAGGACGACGGCCGAGCCGATGGATTCCCCGTAATAGAGGATCCGGCGCCCGTCCACGTCGGGACGTCCCCGCAGATACGCCAGGGCCGCCTCGGCGTCCCGGTATGTCCCCTCTTCCGAGGGGCGACCCTCGCTCTGGCCGTACCCGCGGTAGTCGAAGATCAGGAGGGGGATCTGGAGGCGTTCGTGCAGGAGTTGGATGATAGGGAGGCGATCGGCGATCGTTCCGGCATTCCCGTGGGCCCAGAGCAGCGTGGGCCCGCCTCCCTGGGCCGGGACAAACCAGCCGTGAAGGCGCACCCCGTCCGACGCCCGCAGGTCGGCGTCCTCGTACCGGAGCCCCCACTGGGCCGGCGTCGCATGGAGTCCCCGGCTCGGAAAATAGATGAATGCCCGCTCCACGCTGCACCCCGCGATGAGCGTTGCCAACAGCGCCGTTGCCAGCCCCGATCGAAGACTCACACTCCTTGGCCCGCCCATCGGGGCCACTATCCCAGATGGCCGGTCCGCTCGCAACGGTTTTTCCGGTCCCCGATCCATCCAATCCGCGGAGGGGCCTTTGCGGTTGCCGAAAAAGGGGACGTAGTTCACTTATTTCACTTTTCACTTCGGCTATGCTGACCGACCTCGCCCCGTACTGGGCGTGATGCGGGACCCGGGCGTTTTTCGATCTCAAGAGAAAACCCTCCCCGCAACTGGGGTAGACGTTGCGGTTTAGCGGCCTTGCGCTACCCTGCTCCCACCCGTGGGTCGCGGACCGCTCTCGGATGCTCTCGCCATCCGGGATCACGGGATTGTGCAGCACCTCGCTCGCACGGTCCTCCACCAGGCCAACCAAGCTGGAGGGATTTTTGCCAGTGTGGGACGGTCTTGACACGGCTTAGCGTCGGGATGCGACGGAGGACCGGGGACCTATTCGCCCAGCACTCGAGGGAGGGCTTGGGACGCAGCTCGCGGCAGCCCACTTGGACCTTGCCTTTCCCGGCGCTCTCGGTGTAGAAAGAGGTCCGGCATAACCTCAACGGGGGAGGCGCTTTGGGACAACGACGGCGGGAATACGGTAAAGCCACCAAAGCCGCAACGTCCCCTAAATACACGGTACCTTTTTAGTCGAAAATGAGCAGAAGTGGATGAGTAACGGAATCGAGCTGAGCTTGCGCAAGAAGAGATGCAATTTCATCGACCTGTTCTGTGGCGCGGGCGGCTTCACATGGGGATGGATCCGGGCCGGGTTCATTCCGCTGGCCGCTATCGACAATGACGCCACTGCCCTGCGGACACATGAGGCCAACTTCGGCCATACCCATTGCCTTACCCTGTACCGGGACCTCGACAAAACGAGTGTGAACGATCTGGCGGAACTTCTCGGAGTATCACCAGGGAGAATATCGATCATCCTCGGAGGCCCACCCTGTCAGGGCTGGTCCAAGGTGGGACGCGGAAAACTCCGCTCCCTGGACAGGGCTGGCAAAGATCTCCTCGATGATCCAAGAAACACCCTGTACCGGCGCTTCATCGAGATGGTTGCTCACTGTCGGCCAAGCATTTGTGTAATGGAAAACGTTCCCGGAATGCTGTCCGTTCAGAGGACTAACATCGCGGATGTTGTGAAGGCCAACTTTGAAGCCATCGGGTACGCCTGCACCTATGCCCTGGTCAATGCCGGCTGGTTCGGAGTACCACAGGATCGGAACCGCCTCATTTTCATCGCCACGCGCCGGGGCACCCGCAGGCTGGATGCATCCGACCTGGAGTCATTCGCAAGAACTTTCCGCCGCAACGTCCTCGGTATGACCAGACGAACGACCGTTGCAGATGCAATAAGAGACCTCCCGGAGATAGCGAACGGTGCGGAAGAAGACCCGATTGCCTACCAGCGAGGCCCCGGCAGGTTGCCGCGTTACGTTGAGATCATGCGCGAGGGAGCCAACGGCCTTGTCACAGACCATGTGTGCCGGACGCAGAACGCCCAGGATGTCGAGGCGTTTGCCACGATGAAGGAGGGCATGAAATACCATCAGCTGGAACAGAGATTCAAGCGGTACAGGGATGACATTTTCCAGGACAAGTACAAGAAGCTCATCTGGGATTCCCCGTCCTGGACGGTGACCGCACACCTGGGAAAGGACTGCTACACGCACATACATCCGGGGCAGGCGAGAACCATCTCGGTGAGGGAGGCGGCCAGACTTCAAAGCTTCCCTGATGACTTCCGGTTTTGGGGCAACCTCGGGGATCGTTTCCGGCAGATCGGCAATGCCGTACCGCCCCTGATGGCCTGGGGGATCGCGGAATTCGTCAGGCGGCACCTCTCAAAGGGGGAGCGCTCATGAAGCCAAAAGCCGTCCGCCGGGGTTCCGCCACACTTCGTCCAAGGGCGCGGATCGTTCGCACGATAGGGCGCGATCTCATCAGTAATGAAGTCGTTGCACTAGTGGAACTGATAAAGAACGCCTACGACGCGGACGCCCGCAAGGTCCGCATTGTCTTCGAGGAACCCCTCGAACCCTCACGGGGCGGCATTCTCATTGAAGACGATGGCGTGGGGATGTCCCTTGGAATCATCAAGAAGGCATGGTTTGAACCGGCCACCATCTCCAAGACACGAGACACGACAACCGCTGAAGGGCGACGTGTCACAGGCGAAAAGGGTATAGGCCGGTTTGCCGCAGCGCGCGTTGCCCAGGCCATGGAAGTGGAGACGGTAGCCAAAGGAAGCCGGAAGCTTGTCCGGGTCCGGCTCGACTGGAGCCGGTTTGATGATGAAAGCCTGTATCTCGACGAGGTGAAGTGCCGATGGGATGAGGCCCAGGCCCCCAGGAGCAGAAGGCATGGAACAAGACTGCACTTGTCCGGGCTGAATGACCCATGGCGTGAGGAGTCCTTCGCACGCCTGCGCGGAGAATTGTCCAAGTTGGTTTCCCCAAACCGAAGCAAGAACGATTTCGAGATAACGCTGGAGGTTCCGGAGCGATTCAAGGAATTCGCCGGGATCATTTCACCGCCGCCGATACTGGGCAAACCGCACTACCGCCTTGTGGGTAGTGTTGATGCGCAGGGGCAACTCGACGCGGAGTACACGGGCCCGGACACCAAGAAGCCCGTATCCGTCAGCGACAAGATAAGTCTTGCCAAGGGGAGACTTCCCGAATCCGGTCCATTCCGTTTTGAGTTTCGCGTCTGGGACCGCGACAGCCTGAATCCACTGGCCGACGAACTCGGATCAACCGTGCGGAAGCTGCGCCAGGATCTGGATTCAGCCTGCGGGATCAGCATATACCGGGACGACTTCCGGGTCCTACTGGCTGACAATGACTGGCTTCGCCTTGATCTACGAAGGGTCCAGAATCCGACAATGCGGCTCAGCAACAACCAAGTTGTCGGGGCCGTTTTCGTCACAGCGGATGGGAACAAAGGCCTCCGCGATCAAACCAACCGGGAGGGCATCGTCAGCAGTCCGGCCTTCACTGACTTCAAGCAGGTTCTCATCAACAGTCTTTCAAAGCTGGAGGTGAAGCGCGATAGTCACCGCCGCGCGGAACGCCCGGAGAAGCCGATCACCGGCCTGTTTGGGGCGCTGGATATTGCCCCGCTCCGCGAATACATCGAAAAACGCTATCCAGACGATGCCGAACTCAAGACGTTCCTGGGTGAGAAGACGAAAGTCTTTGAGCATGGTGTTGCGGAAGTCCAGCAGGTGCTGGCACGCTATCGTCGCCTTGCCACCCTCGGCCAGATCATAGATGTTGTGCTGCATGATGGCAGAACCCCTGTAGCAGCCATTTCCAATGAAACCATCCTGGCGCGGCGGGACATCGAGAAGGCCGGGGACGGCTCCATTGATGCCGAATCCCTGCAACGTCGCCTGACCACAATCTCGCAGCAGGCGGAAATGCTGTCCACGCTGTTCCGACGGCTGTCTCCGTTCAGCGGGCGGAAGCGCGGGAGGCCCACGGAGACCGCAATCGAAACAATCATCTCTGAGGCATTCGAGTTGTTCCACAAGCGCACCTCCGAACTCCATGTGAAGGTGAACCTGCCTGATGGCAGGACGGTCGTCACGGCGGACCAAGCGGAGATGCAACAGATATTCGTCACTCTGCTGGATAACGCACTCTACTGGCTGGAAAAGACCGACCCGGAAAAGCGGGAGATCACCGTTCAGGTATCCAAACAGTCGGGCGAGTTGGTCATTCTGTTTTCCGACAGCGGTCCCGGCGTGCCGGAGGACGTTCGCGACCGGATCTTCGACCCGTATTTCTCAACCAAACCCGACGGGGTTGGACTCGGACTAACGATAGCCGGGGAAACGGCCGCCGAATACGACGGCGCATTGGAGTTGATCGCGGGTGGACCACTTGCCGGTGCGACCTTCCGCGTGAGCCTCCGCAAACGAATTGGGGAATGAGATGAACGGGCAGGCTGACGCAGGCACCTACAAGTGGAACGTGCTTCTCGTCGAGGACGACGAGACCATCAGGAATCAGGTCCGGGATTACCTGTCCGGCGAGACCTTCGCATCTCGGGGGTTGAACATCAGCGAGATCGCCGCCCTCGACGACGCACTGAATCTCATCCGAGAACGCAAGGCGGACTTGGTCATACTCGATGTTTATCGCGGAAAGGCCGAGCGAGGCGGCGAGCAAACCGGCGTCCAGATTCTTGACAGCATCAAGCGATCAGGATTCGTCCCCGTGGTGTTATACACAGCCCTTCCGGAAGGGTTGGAGACGCTTCAAGACAAGTTTGTCAGGCTCGTTGGCAAGGATGCGGGCGGGCTTGAGAAGCTGAAGGAGGAGATCGCCAGCCTGTTCGCGCTGAGGATACCCCAGGTCCACCGCGCCATTGTGAACCACATCGACCAGACCATGTGCGCATACATGTGGGACTTCGTGCGGGGGCACTGGGGCGACTTCGAGCCGCTCATCGACAAGCCAGAATTCCTGCGGCTCGTCGTGCAGCGTCTTGCCCTGACCTTCGCACGGCAGGGAATCGACCAAATGGCACAAGAGGTCTATGGCGTTTCCCCTCCAGTTACAACGGGAAGTGACGAGACAGCGCATCCGGCAGAGTGCTACATCAAACCGCCGATTGGACAGGACCCAATGCTCGGGGACATTCGACGGCGGGAAGGCGGCGGAAGTACCGAACACCTCGTTGTGCTCTGGCCGAGTTGCGACATGGTTTCGACCGGCGGTCGCCTGCCCAAGACCGACTTTGTGCTGTGCGCACGGGCGCTCTTGGCTACGGAGACGCCCGAAGTCCAGGAGTGGCGGTCCGCCCCGAGCAATAACAAGAAAAAGAGGGTCGAAGGGCTCATAAAGAACGCGAGGGACACGTCGCCTGATCGCTACCACTTCCTGCCGGGTGTTTGGGACATCCCGCACTTGGTAGTGGACTTCCAGGCATTGGAGCACATCCGCTTGGAAACCACCCGTGGGTACACGTGCCTTGCCACGTTGGCCAGCCCATTTGCGGAAGCGCTGGCGACACGATTTCAGAAATACATCGGGCGCATCGGCACGCCTGACCTCGACGTGGAGTCCGTCATAACCCAAATGCACGGCGGGACTGGCACCGCCACCGGAAGTGATGCTGGCTATCCCCGATAGGCCGAGAGGATTATGGCTGACGTGTTCGACAAAGCAAAGCGTTCGGAGGTCATGTCACACATTCGTGGCAAGGGCAACCGAAACACCGAACTGGCCTTGTTGAGTCTTTTCAAAGACCATGGGATTACCGGCTGGCGCAGGAACCAAGCGGTCCTGGGCAAGCCGGATTTTGTCTTTCGCGCAGCGCGCGCGTCCATTTTTGTTGATGGGTGTTTCTGGCACGGGTGTCCGAAGCATTGCCAGCATCCCGGAACTAACCGCCCCTTCTGGAGAAAAAAGCTGGAGGCGAACAAGAAGCGTGACCGCCACGTAAGCCGTGCCTTGAGACGCGACGGGTGGACCGTGATGCGGATTTGGGAATGCCAGCTTGCCAGGAATCCCGGCCGTTGCGTGGCCAAGATCAAGAAGGCGGTCGAGGAAGGCAAGCGGACGGCTCCGAAGTCCGGAAGGGGCCGAGAAGGTTGACGTGAGTGTAAGAGGGGACGTAGGTTCTAAAACAACTTTCGCCTCCGGGGACCCGGGCGGCTCTGCCGGGTCACGATGGCCCGCGCGCGCCGAAGCCACGTATCCCTCTACCCCGCTCCGCCGGCTCTCGCGGAATCCCCTTGGCTCCTTTCTCCGGGTCGGCTACTATTCGGCAACCGGGACGTCAGCTTGGGCGACCGCCTATGGGATCCGGGACGGGAGCAGTGGTTCAGGCTCGGAAACTCTTCTGTCGGATCGCCCTGGAGATGATGGGCGATTCTGGTGCCGAGGTCGCGCGGTCCCTCGGGGGGACCATGTCCTCGGTGAATCGGTCGGCCGTGTCCCCCGAACCGCCCGACCCCCAGAAGTTCCTAAATGCACTTAAGAACCTACGTCCCCCATTATGGGAGGAGCTACGCTAACGGTAACGTTCGATTCGAGAGGAGTGGTTACTAATTACACCCTGACGCAGGCCGGGTCGTGATTGGTTCGCCTTCTAACACGCGGTTCGACCAGACGGCACGGTCCGCCTTCGCGGACCGCACCACAGGTCAACCGCATCACGTTATCTGGCACCGACCGATCGATGCGGGAGAGACAGGGGGCGAAGCATGGCAGTCATCTTAGTCACAGTGCTACTTTGTCTAGCTGTCCCAGCGCTGAGCTTGGCACAGCAGCCGAAGCCGCGATCCCCGGCCGCTGGCACTGTAACCCGCCAAGACGACGCGCAAGCCGAGCGGATCTCACCCGTCATGCTTCTCGACCGTGTTGCTCAGCTCGAAGCGACGAATAAGGGGATGAATCAACGACTCGATGATTCCCGGAACCTGACTCTCACCCTATTTGGTGGGCTTGTAGCTCTTCTGGCTGCGATCGGTGTCCCCGTCATCTTTCGCGAGCGTCGCGAACTCCGCGAACTCCGCGATCTTGGCGTTTTGGAGGGCGAAAAGATCACGTCGCAACTCCGCCAGGCGCTCGTACAGATCGAGGCGCAGATCGCCACCGTCCGCGCTCAACTAACATCTGAAACAGAGACGTTGCGGAAGGGGCTCGTCGATAACCTCCGGGCTCAGATGTCGACCATGCAGCAGCAGTTCGAGTCAACGATTACGGCTCAAAAAACCGAGCTCCTGGAGGCTGCACCCCCTGAGATCGCAAAGCAGGCAATGGCCCGGGTAGAAGCTCAACTCCAGACCTATGCTCAGACGCTCCAGAGCCTTAACGCCCAGCCTCTGGCGTCTGATCATGTGCTCAGAGCTAACTTTTATCTCGCCCAAAGCGGCGATCAAAACGCTGCTGTCGCTGCCGTAAGCGAAGCCCGACGGGCCCTCGAGTTAGACGGGAAGAATGTCGATGCGCTCGTCGCACTCGTACAAGGTTTATCGCGTCTGGGGCAGGCCGAGGAAGCGTGGTCGCACCTGATGCGTGCCGCTGAGACTGCGCCACACACCACCAAACTCTTAGTGGAGATAGTTGCGACTGCTCTTCAGTTGCAGCGATTCGATGATGTGTTGCAATGGACACGATTGCTGGAGCGTCAAGCCGATTTCTCGAATCGTGTTTGGCTTGTCAATTCCCAAGCGACAGCGTTGAAGCGTCTTGGGCAGATTCGCGATGCGATAAGGGTCCTCTCAGATTTTCTTTCCGATGAGCCGCAAGTGTCTCTGATTAGAGCTCAGCTCGCTGAGACGTTGCTAGATGCGCAGCTCTTCGATGAAGCCGAGCGCATCACAACTGAAGGGCTGACGCTAAATCCGACGGACCATCAGTTAACCGTCCTCCGTGCTCGTGCTCGTTTTGGAGCGGACCGAGCCCAGGACGCCTTGGACGACCTGGCCGTCGCCGAACGGGAGAATCCACGAGACGTCAAGATTTTTATCACGAGGTCACGAATCCTTACGACGCTTAACGACTATGACGGTGCCGTGGCCGCGTGCCGCAGTGGACTCGGTCTCCGGGCTCCGAGTATGTACCGGGCCCTCCTGCATGTGAACCTTGCGCAGGCACTCTTGCGGCTGAATCAGGTCACCGAAGCTCTTGATGCGGCCGAGCAGGCGGTGAGATTGGGCCATCAGTACATACTGAATCATCTGGTGCTCATTCAGTGCCTTTTCTGCGCGAATCGACTTCCCGACGTCGTTTTGGCGGCTGATCAAGCCGGCAAGGTCATCGAGAGTGTCCGAACTGCCAGCGCCGGCGGAAAGGTAATGGTTCTGCTCTTCACCGCTTTGGCTTTCCTCGGAATCTATGGACTATCACCAAAGGCCGAGATGGCCGAAGAGGAGTTTCGCGGAGCGGCAAAGGGAGTTAGCCTCACTTGGGATTTCCATTTCCTTCACCGCATCGTAGAAGCCAGGACGGACCCGCCGGAGGTTCGCGAACGCATGTTGCGGCTTGTGGAGTAGGCAGCTGACCAGAGAACGTGACAGTCAGCGGTTCGGATCATGGCCGTTTATGTCCGAGCCAGATAACAACAGGCTGGAGCGGACCGGCTGCGCCGGCCGCTCAGCCTGAACGTGTGGACGACATGAGGGACGGTCATGAAGATATGCGTTTCATTGCTTCCCTACCCGAGCGAGGGGCTCTGTGCTCTCCCGCAACCACTGTGTGGCATCTCTCCAATCAGCAGCTCCCAGTGTCGCCGACGGAAACACATAATTACATGGGCGTCCCCCTTTATTGATGACGGGTGGAGACAGAGAGCCTGACTGCTAAACAAGACGCGGGCTAGGGACACGAGGAGAATCCCCCGATGACCGGGTGGCGTCCCGTTGGGTCCCACTTCCGGGGTGGCGGCACCGACCGTTCCGGGTCCAAGCACCGGGCGAAGGAACAGGCCTCTCAGGTGGGCGGGCAGAAGGATCCATTCCTGCCCCCACCACTCTCTCCCTTATTGCTCAACAATGAACGTGATTCCCGGGGCGGGGTGGTAGGCGGCGTATTTGGGCTGGACCCTCGCCTGACTGAATAGACGCTCGAGCCTCCCATTCTTGAATCCTGCGAAGAGGTAGTTAACGGAATGACGGATGGTGATTTGGGTCAGCTGTTTTGCCGTAGCGAGCCGGACGCGTTCAACTCGGACGTGTACTATCGAGTCCTGATCAACAGGGGACACTCGTACAGGGTTCTCCAAGAGAAGAGTCGTTGAGCTTCCGAGCGGGAGCATGACAGTCGATTGCATGAAGCCAAGCCCCGGACCAAGCGGCAATCGCGCATCACGTATCTTCGAGACCGGGTAATCCGAAGTGAAGAAAACTGGTTCGTCTGCCCTCAGAGCCCTGGGTATCTTGGTTAGCAGGACCTCCCACAGGGGATCAATTAGTTTGGCTGCCTCAACCACAAAGTGTGCTCGGTTTGCTTCCAGGAGGTAATTACCACTTATGAACGACTGCCGGACTCTTTCCAGATCTACCGGCTTCTTGAACAAGCCGGGATGGTCCTTTCGCACCCTTTCTACAACCGAGTGAAATGCGCTCTCATTCTGAGCGATAAACCTCTGAATGGCTCGCGTGAACTCCTCCGACTTGCGTTCGAGATCGGCAATGAAGGCCGGGGTGCGGATCACCTGGCAAGCGACAAACAGGGCCAAATCTGCGTACTCTTGCCCTGTCAGCGAGATCGTGGCGGGAGAGGAGTTTATCCGCTGGATGATCGGCTGTGCTGCGTTCTCAGCTATGGTGAAGGCGTCTTCAAGAGTAGGGTAGACGTAGAGATTCCCTTCGCGCGCAGCCTTGTCTATGGGGATGGGCACCGCGGGTTTGGAGCGCTGATACATGAAGACGTAACCCGGTCTCTCTGGAGACTGAAAATTCGAGAGGTAGGCTCTCGCGGGCAGGTAGTGGGGCTGCTTGACGTGTTTCATGATTTGCCTTGCTCAGATCGGCCTTTAGGCTGACAGGGCAAACCTATATGGAAGCAACGCTCCCGATCTGGCCACATTCCATCAGATCATCAGTAATAAGGAAGGTCCTCCCGGGTCGAGTGTGGGTTACCCCAAGATGTAGTGGGTGATGGGGTGGGTATGGTATCTTGCCAGACAACCAAGGAGGACTGGCATGGAAGATACCGCCCTGTACACCCTGCTGTTGGGAATCCAGCCTCCCTGGCGTGTGACGCACGTCGAGGTGGCCCTGGCGGCGGAACGGATTGACGTGTGGGTCGAAGAGGCACCGGGAACGTTGTTCCCCTGTGCGGTCTGCGCGCAGCCGGCGCCGGTGTACGACCACACGGCCGAGCAGGTCTGGCGGCACCTGGATACCTGCCAGTGCCAGACGTATGTGCATGCCCGGCTGCCGCGGACGAGCTGTCCGGTGGATGTGTAAAGGGGGACGTTGCATTACAAGTCATATTTGCATGTCAGGACATCAACCGGGAACCTACAAGCGCCGAGCGGGGGCCTCGCCACGTGCAGGACGAGACAAGAGATCGGGCCTCACCCTCTCCCTGTCCCGATCGCCGCTCCCCACGAATCCACAAGCAGTTCCAAGGCAATCAGCCAGTTGCCTCCCCAAAGGTGTCCGGTACCTTTCCTCAGTAGGGGGCACGCGCAGGAAGTCCTCGCTGGTTGTCGAACAGAGTAAGGAGACAGAGGAGGCACCGTCCCCTCTTACGAGCGGCGGACTCCAACCGGTTTGTTAGGCGGGCGGTATGTTCGAGTCCTATGCCACCACACGATCAGCAACCCTTGGGGACCGCCTCTTGTCTAAGAGCTTCAGACACAGAGCGCGAATTGCCTCCAGTTCGTGGTAAAACTCGCGTCGGGCGGCCTCCGCTGCCAAGCACTCAAAAAGGTCGGGCAACTGGATCCCGCGACTCATAATCGCATTGGCTTCCTTCTTCCGGAAATGGTTTCGGACATAGAGGCAGTTGTCCGCATGGTAGAAGCGTTCAACCGCTTCTGTGGGGGTTAAGACCCCGCTGGCCAATGATTGCACCAGGCCCAGATTTACGAGCGCAAAGAGTTCCAACTGCTGGGGTAGATGCCCACTCACCTCCGAAAGGAGTACACGGGATGGGTAGTGCTGTTTCATAGCCTCACCGCCCTAGGAAAGAATTTGACACCCGCAACGCTCCCGGACTCGTGTTCAAAGTAATGCACCTCACCGGAATTCCCCTGCTTGATGACCTTTCTCCACCTGCCAGCGCGTACACGCCTCAACTCCCGCAGGAGAGCACGGTTCCGGACCGGGTACTTGAGGGTCCCACCTCGGCTTGGCGTCCAGCCCTGCGGCACCACACCGGACGCGTAGATGTCCGCATACAGATTGAGCGGCATGCATGTTCCTGAGGGACACGGCGCAAGGCGTTAGCGACAATAATACCAGAATCCGGAACGAGAGAAAACACTAGCTCCGCAATGAGACACGCCTAACGGGGCGGCGGCTGAGCCGGCGAGATCGCCCGGAACCGCTCGATGAGATCCAGCCCGTGCTCGTCGCCGAGGACCGCGTCCATTCGGGGATTGGGGACGTAATCGACTGAGTGGAATCACTGTCCCGCTCCTCATCCTACCGCCCTTCCAGTCTCGGCGGCGAGCACGGCGGAATGCTCGAAGGGCGGATGGTTTCCGGTCAACGCACAGCCGGTGTCGAAGCGCAACGGGCTGTCACTCCGGCCGCTTTGCCCATGCGTCCCAGAACTGTTTTGGCGTGACGATCGGAATCCCTGAATATCGCTTCAAGGCCAATAGATGATGGTCCCCCGAGACGATCGAGCCTGCCCCAGCGGCCACAGCGCAAGCCAAGATCTTGTCATCGTCCGGGTCCTGCGAAATCACAGCTTCGATCCTGGGATCCTGAATGACTTCGACGATGCTGAGCAGAGACTCCATCAGTTCCCCCATCGAGGTATTCAAGGCTGTGATCCTGGCTGCGAACTTCGGACGAGCGAATGCGCCACGAATCTCCTCCACAATCGCGGGAGTCGTCACCAGCGTTAGGTCACCATCCTCGGCTGCTTGAATCAGCCTGTTCGGAGTTCCAGTCCACAGCAGCCCAGAGATCCAGACGTTCACATCCAGGATCACCCGCTCCTTAGCCACGCCGGCTCCGCTTTTCCCGACGCATGCGATGAACTTCGGCGGTAATCTTTGTGAGAGGCATCTCCTTCTCAGGCGATCGCCGCGCGATCTCTGAGGGCCTCAGTGATCCCAGCCGCTTGAGGACGATCATATCGCCCTCAGTCCACACCGCGAGCTGGCTGGTGCTCGGGAAAAGCCGCAAAATCTCTCTCGGAAGCTTAACTGATCCGTCGCTCTGAACCCGAACGGCTTTCATGCGCTCCCTCCACCGGGTGGTAAGGGCTCCAGGATCCTCTTTGAGCCCTTTCTTGAGTTGCCGGTTGGTGCGAAAACACCAGGGTTTCTGGACCTCATTTGCCCCCCCCAGGGGCGCGGCGGGCTCACAGAACAGGCGCGTTCCAGTGAGGATCCCTGCCGTCCCAAGGCCAACCGCAGGGGAACCGCGTTCATTCGGGCAAGACGCTAGCGCGCGGGCGGGAGAGGTGTCAAGGCGATTCTCGTCGCCAGCTATGACCGGCGGGGACCGGGAGTCGGCGGCCGGGGGGGGGTACGCAGGAGACTCTTAGACTTTTTGAAGGGGGAGGTTGCATTGGAGGGGGACGTTGCATTACAAATATTATTTGACGTCTTGGCGGTTCAAGCCCGCCCGTTTGCGCTCAATCGCCCTCGAACCGCAACTCCCGCGTCATCAGCTCCACGACCGCCTCGCGGGGATCCTGGCCCTCGAACAGCACCCGGTGCACGGCGCGGCAGATGGGCATCTCCACCCCGTGACGCTGCGCCAGGGCCACGGTGGAGCGGCAGGTATTCACCCCCTCCGCCACCGCCTGGGTGCTGGCCAGATGGTCTGCCAGCCGCGTTCCCCTGGCCAGTGCCAGCCCCACAGTGCGGTTGCGTGAGAGATCGCTGGTGCAGGTGAGGATCAGGTCGCCCATCCCGGCCAGGCCGGCGAAGGTGCTCGCCCGCGCCCCCATGGCCACGCCCAGCCGCGTTATCTCGGCCAGGCCCCGGGTGAGGAGGGCTGCCCGCGCGTTCGGCCCGAGGGCCAGGCCGTCCACCACGCCCGCAGCGATCGCGATGACGTTCTTCACCGCCCCGGCCAGCTCCACCCCCAGGGGGTCGGTTCCCGCATAGACCCGCAGGGCGTTTCCGCTCACCGCCTGCTGCACGGCGCGAGCCACCTCGCCATCCTCGGCCGCGGCGACGATGGCCGTCGGGCGCCCGGCGACGACCTCGCGGGCGAAGCTGGGTCCCGACAACACGGCGATCCTCGGGTGATGGGCGGACGGCAGGACCTCCTGCATGATTCGGGACATGGTGCGGAGGCTCTGGACCTCGATCCCCTTCGTCGCGCTTACCGCCAGTGTCCCCGGCTCGAGGTGGAGACGGGCCTGGACCAGGACGGCTCGAAACGCGTGGGACGGCACAACGAAGATGACCAACCGCTGCAGGGCGAGCGCGGTTTCGAGAGACAGCATGGGGTGGACCGCCGAGGGAATCCGGACGCCGGGGAGATAGAGGCGGTTTTCCCGGGTCCGCTCCATCTCTCCCGCCAGGTCCGCCTCGAAGACCCAGAGGTGCACGCGCGCATACCGCTCCGCCAGGACCACGGCCAGCGCGGTCCCCCAGGCGCCCGCCCCGATGACCGCCACCGATTCCAGGGGCGCGTCGTAATCGGCCGTCATCCGTCCCGCGCCCCCCCGTCCCCGTTGCCGAGAGAACCCACTCGATATTCCTCCAGGTCGATGCCCAGCCCCAGGAGTTCCGTGTCATTCACGTCCAAACCGTATTTCTCCAGGACAGTCAGGATCAGGGCCTTCGCCAGATCGCCCACCGCCGGATCGCGCAGGAGCGCGATCAGCGGCTCCACGGGGCGGGGCTCGCCCCAGGCCTTCAGGGCCTGTGTTGTCACAGCCAAGAGCGTCTCGTCTTCCTGGGTGAACTGCTCCAGGAGAACGGGGATCGCCGCCTCACCGACGTCCAGGAGTTGGCGAACCTCCGCATCCACCTCGGCGTCGCGGAGGTCCTGGCCCCGCAGCCCTTCCAATCGCTCGCGGATCTGGTCTGCGATACGCTCTTGCTCGGAACCGGCCATGCTTGACTCGCAATTTCGGATGTCGAATTTCGAATGTCGAATGTTAAATCCGAAATCCGCAATCCGAAATCCGAAATGCCTTCAGGGTTGAAGAACCGTGAAATCGGCGCGGCGCGCCCAGTCGCCGCCGCCCTCGGCGGTCCGGTAGATCTTCCCCTCTGCGAGGAACATCCGATCCCGCTCGATCTTTTCCTCCCCCGCCAGGTAATCGTAGATGGCGAGCGTCCGCGCATCGGGCAGGTCCTCGACATCCCGAGCGGTCAGCTTCTGGGCCGTCTTCAGCCCGGCGAGCTTGACCTCCCGCGTCGCGCCGCCCGCGGAGGCGCCGAAGGTCCGGAGGAAGAGGCGATCCAGGGCGTCGTCCCGCCCCTTCACGCCGGGCTCGCGGACGATCCGCTGCAACTCGGCCTCGACCTTCCGCGCGCGCAGGCCGTCCTCGTCGGACTCCACGTGGGCCATGCCGGCAAGCTTGACCTTCATCGTGGGTCGGTCCCGCAGGACCGCGGCGATGTTGTGGAGATGCTCGCGGGCCGCATCGTCCAGCGCCCAGGATCCAGGGGCGAACAACACGGGGTTGATCTCGATGGCGCCGATCCGGCCCCCCAGGGTGAAGATCTGGCCGATCAGCCGGAAGGGCGCCGCCACGAGCTGTATCACGGTGTTCCGGATGGCGGCCGCGATCACCTCGCCCAGGTCGAACTCCGGATGGTTCAACTCGCCGTGCACCGGCACCCGCAGGATGATCTCCCCGGAGGAATCCTGGAGCAGGGAGATCGCCAGCGCCAGCGGCACGCCCACCAGGGCCTCGAAGCGATCCTCGGGCTCCACCTGCTCGCCGAGGACCAGTTGATCGATCCGGAGGAGGTTCTCTCCCTCCAGCCGGTCCTGCTCGACGCGATAGCGCACCTGGCCGAACAGCTTCCCCTGCTCCAGCCGGTACGAGGTCACCCGGGCGGTGTAGGAATTCAGCCGGTGCAGGTTGAGGTCGCGGACCTGCCCCTCCAGGTCCACGTACAGATTGGTCGGGAGCGGCAGGATGAAGCCGTGCAGGGCCACCGCCGACCGGTCGCTCAGCTCCCCCGTGAGGGCGACGCTGGCCTTGCGGTCCTCTTCCGTGGTGAGACCTTCGATGACGAGTTCAAGGTTTCGCATCTGATCCCGGAAGCGTGGCTGGATCGCCCGGTCCTCGATCTCGGCGATGCCGTCGGAGAGCGTGAGGACCCCGACCGTCACGACCGGCGCGCCGCCCGCCAACGGCGGCCCGCCGCCGGGCTGGCGCAGCTCGTTCACCAGACGCAGCGCCGGAACGCTCCCGTCCTCGTCCCGCCCCACGCCAATCCAGGGCTGCTCCATCCGGACGGCGCTCACACGGACCACCAGCGGGTCCAGGCTGAGCTGTTCCACCTGGACCTGCACCTTCTCCGCCAGGAGGAGGGTGAGGTCCCGCCTCGCATCGCCGAGTTCCAGGGGCGCAAAGGTCAGGTCGCCCTTCCCGGTGACCTGAAGCGCCTGGCCGGTTCGACGCAGGCTGACATCCAGGGCGCCGCTGGCCGTCCCGCCCCGGACCACTCGACGGACCAGATCCGGGAGGTAGGGATCGGGCCGCAGGACGTCTAGATTTTCCAACTCTGCATGGATCTCTCCCGCCCAGGTGAGCGGCCGCACCCGGCCACTCAGCCGGGCCTGTGCTCCCTCGGCCTCCTTCAGGGACAGGCGGAACGTGGCCGGCGCATCCGTGTCGGTCTGAAGCTCTCCGACCACGGCTTCCACCTGCGTGAACTCACCTGACCACACCGGCCGCACCGTTTCGTCGCGGAATGCGATGCGACCATTCCGGACGACCATCCGGTCCAGCCGGATGGCGGGAGGAGGGCGCCAGCCCAAACCGCTCCCCTGCGTCGAGGCGACATCCTCGGCCCGCACCGCCTGCACCTCGGGCTGGTCAACCTCGAGCCTCCGGAGGTGGAGCCGGAATGGGGCCGACTGAAGCTGCCCGACGTCCATCTGGATTCCCGCCGCCTTCCATGCTCGGACCGGCAGGCCGGGGGACCTTCCCTCCACCTGCGTCATGGACACCCCTCCGCGAAGATCCAGGCTCCCTCCGCCGGGGCCGAGTCTGGTGGTGAGGGCGACACTGTCCGCCCGGGCCTCCTGGACCTCGAGAGAATCCACACCGTATCCCGGGCCCCGGCCCTGGAGGCCGCGAAGCGCCGCACTGCCCTGGATTGTGAGTGTGCGTACGCCCCCTGGCTGGGGGACCAAGGCGATCCGCCCCAGCGTCACCTGCACGTCGCCCACAGAGGCCTCCGCCGTCGCGGGGCGCGCCCCATCCCCGAGGCGCGCGTGCACCGCTTTGCCGCGGACCCGTCCCACAGCCTCGAGGGCAAGGCCGGCAAGCCCCGGTCCCGCCGCCTTGATCTGTCCCAGAGCGACCTCGATATCTTCGGCGACGAATGCCCCCCCCGGCTCGGCCTGGACCCGGATGTCGTGTAGCGCAAGGCCAGCGGTGCCGCTGGCCGCCAGGCCATTCTGGTCGCGCCGGACATCCGCCTGCAGGGTCAGGCTCGCCTGGCCCGAGAGAATCTCCACCGGGAGCGTGGCAGGCAGCCAGGCTCGGAGCCCGGGCAGGTCCACCGCCTCGATGGCCGCCTTCGCCTGGAGCTGCACCGGCGAACGGAGCCAGGTGCCGCTGAGTCTGATGGCGCGCGCCACCGACGTAGAGGCGGTGAGGTCAAAGGTAATCGGCTGCGTCGGATCCGACGTCGCGCCGGCGACGCGCAGGCTGACATCCCGGATGGCGAGGGTTCGTTCGGGGCGGGTTCCCCGATCCGTGAGGTCCAGGCCCGCCCGCTCCACCTCCAGGCGCAGGATCTCCCAATACAGCGGGCGTTCGCCTCCTCCCTCTGCCACGGGCAGGCCGGCCCCGCCCATCCACCCCGCAACGTCCACGGACCCATCGGCCTGGCGCAACGCACGGACGTCCACGTCCGCCAGGCTGACCCGTTCCAGGCGGGCGGTCCCGGCCCGCTGGTCCGTCCCGCCGGCGGCCGCGATTCGCCCGATCCGGACCGTCGGCGCCTGGCCGATCTGTCCCAGGCTGAGGCCGGTCGCCTCCATCGCCATCTCCGGGACCAGGAGACCCCTGTGATCCAGATCCGCCTGTCCACGCACACCCAGGCGGTCCATGGACGCCCGCAGCCGGCCCCCCACCTCGACCGTGGCCCCGGCCACGTCAAGGCTGAGCTGCGAGAACCCGATCACCTTGGGGCTCCAGTGGGCCTGGCCCCGGAGGCGCAGGGAGTTTCCCTGCACGGCCAGGTCCGGTCGCGGTCTGGCGGTCACACGCCTGGCCTCGATCTGGACGCCCGCCTGCACCTGCCACTCGCCGCCGGCCTCCTGGCCGCTGACGTCCACCCCCACCTCCGCCTCGCCAGTCAACCCGGGCGGGGCCAGGCCCGGGGGCAGGATGCCCGCCACCTGTCCCAGATCCGCGTGCGCGATCCGCACGGGCAGGTGGAAGGCCCGACGCCTGGCGAAGGGCGCCACCCAGCCATCCGCCGAGACGGTCATGCTCCGCCAGCGTCCCCGGAGCTTGAGCGTCTCCCGAACCTCGCGCCTATCATCCCGGGTGCTGAGATCGCGCACGCGGATCTCCAGGTCCTCCACGATCTCCCGGTGCTCGGGCGAACGGCGGCGGTCCGCGACGTGGATTCGCCCACCGTGCACCACCACCTCTTGCAGCGTGACCGCCAGGTGAGGTGAGGCGCCGGTCGTGCTCGCCAGGGGGAGCCACGCGAACCCGTCCGGCGTCAGCGCCATCCAGACCTCCGGTCGGTCCAGTCCGAGGCGGGTCACCAGAAGCTCCCGTTGCCACAGGGCGTCCAGCCGCACCTCGATCTCGAGGCCCGGGATGTAGAGCAGGGGCTGGCCGCCCTGCTTGTCCCGAACCCAGACATCCGTGGCGTGCAGCCGACCGGTGAACGGAAAGATGCGGAGGCGGTCAATCCGCACCCGGGCGTCCAGGGCGGACGTCAGTTCCCGCTCGACGATCCAGTGAATGGCGGGCTGAAACGCGATGCCCAGCCCCACCAGTGCGAGAAGGGTCAGGGCCAGGACCCCGCGGCCCCACCGCCGCAGGCGCCGTCGGCGCACCGGATCAGCCGTTAGCACGGGCATCCGCCTCCCCCGCTGGGTCGCGAGGAGGAGTCGAGGCGGGGAATCGGGATGAACTGCAAACCGGGGAAACCATCCGCTGATGGGGAAAACGCAAAGCAACGGGGATGCAGACCGCAGGAGGTCATGGGCATCTGCTTGCGTTCATTTGCGGTTCGACGCTATGGAAGGTGGGCGAGTATGTGGAGCGTCTGGGGTTGTACCTGCCACCGCGTTTGCCCCCGGGATGAACCCGGCGGTTTCGTAGCATTTGGTCATTGGGAATTGGTCATTGGTCATTGTGTGGTCCGCCGCCGGCGGACCGCGCTACACTTCTCACCCACCTCCGTCGAATCCGATGATCACTTTGCCACCCTCCACGATGACCGGGACGGTGCGCTCGCCCTTGGATAGCTGAAGCATCTGCTTCATCCCCGCCGCGTCCTGGGTCACGTCGATGTACCGAAAGGGAATCTTCCGCTTGCCGTACTCCTCCCGGGCGGCAGAGGTGTAGGGTCAGGTATCCTTGCCGAAGATCAGCACCGTCTCAGCCATCCGTGCACTCTCCTTCCCCTGACTCGTCCGTTAGACGTCTACGACGACCTGCGCCTCCCAGCCTCCCACCGTGGGCGACACCTGGAGCAGGTGATAGGTGGCCGCCTTCACGTGCCCCACCAGGACGTGACGCGCTCGGTCCACCCGCTCCCCCCACACCTCGGCCTCCAGCTTCGTGTCCGTAAGCTGCTTGATCGCAAACTCGGCGGCCACGAACTCTTCCGCCTCGTGCAGGTACAGGAGTTCGTTGAGCCACGCGACCAGCAGGGTCTCGCGATCACCCGCCTCGGCCGTCACCGGAAGCATCTCCTGAAGGCGCGCCGTCCCCGGCTCCACCATCAGGCTCCACATCCCTCGGGCCGCGTTGACGAACACCTCGGGCAGGTCCCGCCCCCAGGCCCGGATCCCCTTGTCCGCGGTGACCGCGAAGATCTCGAACCCGGTCTCGTCACGCATGGCCACGCAGGGACTATACCATGGCTCGCACCGGTCGGGAAGCGCCCCCGGGCTGAACCCGGGGGTCTCCGAGTTTCTCACTGGTCATTGGGTCATTGGTCATTCGTAGCGCAGGGCTTCGATGGGATCCAGGAAGGCGGCCTTGTGGGCGGGATAGTAGCCGAAGAAGATTCCGATGAGTGCCGAGGAGCCGAAGGCGACCGCGATGGTCCCCGGCGTGATCAGCGTGGACCAGTTGGCCAGCATGGCGATGAGGGTCGAGCCGCCCACGCCCAGGAGGATCCCCAGGATCCCGCCGATGAGGGCCAGCGTCACCGCCTCGATCAGGAACTGGCCCAGGATGTCGCGACTGCGGGCGCCCACCGCCATCCGGAGGCCGATCTCCCGCGTCCGCTCCGTCACCGACACCAGCATGATGTTCATGATCCCGATGCCGCCGACCAGGAGCGAGACCGACGCAATCGCTCCCAGGAGCAACGTCATGGTCCGGCTGCTCTCCTCCTGGGCGGCAAAGGTCTCGGCCAGGTTCCGGACCTGGAAGTCGTTCTCCTGGTCCGGCTGGATCCGGTGGCGCTGCCGCAGGATGGCGGTCACCTGATCCTGGACCTCCTGCATGAACTCCGGAGAGGTCACCTTGATGTGAATCACACCAACAAAGCGCGCGTTGGCCTGGCTCACCCCCAGGACGCGCTTCTTGGCGGTGCTGAGAGGGATGATGGCGAGATCGTCCTGGTCCTGCCCCCAACTGGACTGACCCTTCCGGGCCAGGAGGCCGATGACCGTGAAGGGGACCTTCTTGACGCGGACGATCTGGCCGATGGGGTCGCCGTCGCCGAACAGGTTCTCCTTCACCGTTTGCCCAAGGATCGCCACCTTGGTCGCGCCGTCCATGTCCTCCTGGGTGAAGAATCTGCCATCGGCCAACTCCCAATCCCGGGCCTCCAAGAAATCCGGCGTGGTGCCCTGGACGATCGTGGACCAGTTCTGGTTGCCGAAGACCGCCTGGGCGGCGCCGCGCATGGACCCCCCCGCGGTCTGGACCCCGGGGACTTCCAGTGCAATAGCCTTCGCATCCTCCTCCGTGAGGGTGAGGGTGGAGCCGTGCCCCATCCGCATTCCCCCGCTGGTGGCGCTGCCCGGCAGGACCATGATGAGGTTCGACCCGATGCTGGCGATCTGCTCCGAGATGCGGTTGGCCGCCCCGCTTCCCACCGCCACCATGGCGATGACCGCCCCCACGCCGATGATGATCCCGAGCATCGTCAGGACGGATCGCAGCTTGTTGACCCGCAAGGCCCGCAGGGCGATCCTGATGCTGGCAAACAGGTACATGAACCCCCTCCACTCTGGATGGACCTCGGAGGCTTGGGCCCCCGACGGGTCCCGGAGCGATCAGGTGAGAGCCGCAAGCTCAGCCATCGCGTCCCGCGGCGTGACGACCCGTTCGTCCTTCAGAATGCGCCCGTCGCGGAACAAAATCGTTCGGGAGGCGTAGGCGGCGATATCCGCTTCATGAGTCACGAGGATCACGGTGAGGCCGTTCTCCCGGTTGAGTCGCTGGAAGATCGCCAGGATCTCCACGCTGGTCCGGGAGTCCAGGTTCCCCGTCGGCTCGTCCGCCAGCAGGATCGCGGGATCGTTGATCAGGGCGCGGGCGATGGCCACCCGCTGCTGCTGCCCGCCCGAGAGCTGGTTCGGATGATGGTGCTCCCGCCCCTGAAGGCCCACCTGTTGCAACCGCGTCAGAGCCCGGGCGTGCCGCTCCCGGGCCAAGGCGCCGTTGTAGAGCAGGGGCAACTCGACGTTCTCCAGCGCGGTCGTCCGTGCGAGGAGGTTGAACGTCTGGAACACGAAGCCGATCTTCCGGTTGCGGATCCGCGCCAACTGGTCCCGGTTCATCTCGCCGACGTTCTGCCCATCCAGGCGATAGATCCCGGAAGTCGGCTTGTCCAGGCAGCCCAGGATGTTCATGAAGGTGGACTTGCCCGAGCCCGAGGGGCCCATGATGGCCACGAACTCCCCGGCCGAGAGGGACACGTTCACACCCCGGAGAGCCTCCACGGCCACCTCGCCCATCTGGTAGATCTTCGTGAGACCGTCGACTTCAATCAGCGCCATGGCGAATTCCGAATTTGGAACCGCAAATGAACGCCAATAAACACAAATCTTTTTTCCGATCCCCTCATGAAGTCATTTGCGTTCATTTGCGTTCATTTGCGGTTGCATGGCTTTTCCTAGAGCCGGAGGCGGGGGGGGGCGCCGGGCGAGCCGGAGCCACCCCGTTGAGATGGCAAGCCCACGATGACTGCCTCGCCCTCTCGCATACCTTCCAGGACCTCCGTCTTCTGGCCGTCGCTGAGCCCGGTGCGAATCATGCGCTCCACCGGTTTCCCGTCCTTGAGAACCCAGACCCGCTGTTTTCCGCCATCCGCACCGCCCCTGGCACCTGGCTCCCCGGGCCGACCTCCCGGGCGCCCGTCGGCCATGGCCTGCGGCCCGCGCTGGCCTGGAGGGCCGCCAGCCCGCGGACCGGCCGGGCCACCGCTGGTCGAGCTGTCCAGGCGGACCCGGAACACCGCATTGGGCAGCAGCAGCACGCTGTCGTGTCGGGCTACCAGGATCTTCACGTTGGCAGTCATCCCGGGCTTCAGTTTCAAGTCGGGATTGGGCACCGCCACCACCGAGTTGTAGGTCACCACGTTCTGGATGACCTGTGGGGCCTGGCGGATCTGGACCACCCGGCCACGGAAGACCTGGCCGGGATACGAGTCCACAGTGAAGGTCGCCTCCTGGTCCAGCGCCACGCGGCTGATGTCCGCCTCGTCCACGTTGGTGTCCACCTGCATCTTGGTCAGGTCCTGGGCGATGAGGAACAGCGTCGGGGCCTGGAGCGAGGCAGCCACGGTCTGCCCCACGTCCACGTTGCGGGAGACGACGACGCCGTCCACGGGGGCCCGGATGAAGGTGTGGTCCAGGTCCACCTGCGCCTGGTCGAGGGCGGCCTGCTTCTGTCTCACCTGGGCCTCGGCGGCGGTGAATTGCGCCTGGGCCACTTCCAGCGCCGCCTCCGATGCCTTCAGGCTGGCCCGCGCCGCATCGAGCTGGGCCACGGCCGAGTCAAGGGCGGCCTGGGCCGAATCCCGCTCCTCCTGGGAGATGCCGCCCTCGCGGAAGAGGCGCACCCGGGAGTCGAACTTGACTTTGGCGTCCCGGAGGGCCACATCCTGCCGGACGACATTGGCCTTCGCCGTGGCAACGTCCGCCTCGGCCTTGGCCACGGCGGCCCGCTGGTTCAGGACGGCGGCCCGGGTGCTTTCCAGGTCCGCCCTGGCCTGGTTCACCTTGGCCTCGAAGATGTCCGCGTCAATGCGCGCGATCAGTATCCCCTTCTTCACCGGGGAGTTGAAGTCCACCAGGAGCTGCCTGATCGTCCCGGACACCTGGGTCCCCACCTGGACGGTGATCACCGCGTTCAAGGTCCCCGTGGCCGAGATCGTGGACAGGATGTCCCCCCGCTCCACGGGTGCGGTACGGAACGCAGCCTTGCGGTTCCCGTTGCCGAACCAGAAGAACCCCGCGGCACCGCCGAGGACCAGGACGGCCAGGATCAAGACGAGCACCAGCTTACGACGCGTCATCCGGAGAGTGCCCCTTCATCGGTGAATGCAGCCGTTTTCCCTTAGTCTAGTCAGGAGACGAGGGCGTGTCAAAACCAATCGTAATCAGTCCCCACTGGTGCCATTTCGGTCGAGTCGTTTTCATGCTGACCTCCTTCGTTCAGTCGCGATCACGGTCTCGCCGCACCTCGCTCGCACGGGCGAGAGGTCTCGCTCCCCCCGTCAGGGGCCCTTGGATTCCTTTTTCTCAGGGGCGATGCCTCCGCCACGCCAGCGCCCGGCCCGGCGCTCCCACTCCTTCTCCAGGACCTCGAACTTCGCCTGCTGTTCCGAGCTCAGGATCGCCCGGATCTTTTCCCGGCTGCGCCCGCGGATCTCGCGGATCCGGGGAGCCATCTCCTTTCGGAGGCGAGCGAACTCCTGGCCGGAATCCCGCAGGATGACCTCCACCTGCTGGCGCTGGTCCGGGCGCAGGTCCAGTTCCTGCGTCAAGCGCTTGAGCTGGAACTGCTGAAACCGGGCCGGGTCCCTGCGCGGACCCCACCACCCGCTCCGCGCCTGGTACAGGCCGAATCCCAGGGCGCCCGTGGCAGCGCCCAAGAGGAACGCGAGGAGCAGAAGCAGGGCCCCCTTCACCCGCGTCGTCATGTCCCGCCTCCTTCCATCACGGCCGCCAGGACTGCATCCGGTTCCGGAGATGCGGGCTCCAGGACGAGTCGCTCGCCGGCCGACAGTCCCTCCGCCGGCAGCAGCCCGACGGGGCCGGGTACGACGCTGGTCTGGTAGAGGGCCAGGAGCAGGACAACGGTGGCGGCGAAGGCCGGCACCAGACCCCACCCCAGCCGCCACAGGTCCGCCTCGGAACGCGATGGCCCCGTCTCGGGCAGCGCCGCCACGACCCGCTCTGCGAATCCAGCCGGAGGTTCCGGAGTATCTGCCGCCGCAGCCAGGAGGCCCCAGGTGACGCGTGCGACTGCCAGCGACCGGGTGCAGACCGGACACCCGGCCAGATGGTCGCGGATCCCGGACGGAAGCTCGGCCGCGGGCAGCGCCGCCAGTTCTTCGATCCGCTTGGCTACCTCTTCACACGATCCCATCGTGGTTCTTCACCCCCGAACCCGCGTCCCGAGTCCCAACGCCTCGACGGACTTGCGGAGCGCCCGGCGGGCCCGGTGGAGGCGGATTCGCGCAGCCAGCGACGAGCACCCCATGGCCTGCGCCACCTCGGCCCCTGAGAATCCCAGGGCATCGGCCAGGATCAGCACCTGCCGATCCTTCGGCGCGAGAGACGCCATGGTACGATCGAGGAGGTCACGGACCGCCGCCCGGTCCGCCGGATCCGCGCCCGCAGCCAGATCCCGTGCGGCAGCCTGTTCTGCATGTGAGAGGTCCTCCCAGGCCACTTCTCCCCGATGCCTGCCCTGCCGCAACCGGTCGTAGCTGGCCCGGGTGGCGATGCGGGCAATCCACGGGCCAAAGGGTGCCCCGGCATGAAAGCCCGGGAGCCCTTCATAGGCCCGAAGGAAGGTCTCCTGGGCCACATCCTCCACGTCCTCGCGGTTCCGAAGAAAGCCGCCCACGATCCGGAACACCAGCCGCTGGTACCGCTGGATGAGGGTCCCGAAGGCCTCGCGATCTCCACCCAGGGCTTGTTCCACCAGGACATCTTCGTCGGGATCATCGGTGCCTCCATGCCACCCGCCCCGCTTGGTCATCGACTCACTTCTACAGTACGCATGCGGCCTCGCCATCGTTTCAGTATCTGACCGCTGCAAGCGGATGCAATCACTCTCCCAAAAGCTCCTGGCGAGGAACAGGGGTCAGTGTCAGCACAGAGGGTGCATGATACAATCGGGATGTATCGCCCGCAAGAATATCAGGGCCGCACGGCTTCGCGAGGTTCCGACTCCTTGGGATCTTCCATTACGCCACGCTGTCCAGCCCGGGGATCCTCACCGGCCCACCCCGGACACCGCGACTTGCCGCCCACCCACCTGCAAGGGCTTCGGAAGGCGCCTCGCGATAGCCAGCAGATGGGGGTTGGGCCGGCGACGGAGAACTCTCGCCAACTGCTTCATCGGAGCCAACGCCCTGCTTATCCGACTCCCGCTGAAATGCTTCAGATGCACACTGGCGATGAAGACAATTTCAAAGCCGGCGCCGCGAATCGGCAAGGCCAGTGAGTCCACGGAGTATCGTTGCACATGTTGCTTTCGATGGAAAACGCATCCGCAGTCGGGACAGACGACCGTATTCACGCCAAGGTCCTCTTCGTTGGGGACCGTCACAATCAGGTGGCCGTCCGGTCGGAGAACGCGGTGGAATTCCGCAAAGGCCTTGGTGGCAAGCTCGGGCCCCAGGTGCTCAAGGACCTCGACCGCAAATATCGCCCCCGCTTCCCCATCCTCCAGTGGAAGGTGCTCCGGGCTGCCCACGGAGGCACTGAGGAGACCAGGATTCCCTGCAAATCGCTCCCGGACTCGGTCGATGGCCCGGGTGGAGAGATCGATCGCCCTGCACCTGAACCCCTGCCGCAGTAGCTCCTCGACCAGATTGCCTGACCCGCAGCCGAAATCCACCACTGTCCCAGAGAGGTCCACACAGCGCCACACCAGCCAAAGGATGCCCCGACCGTACTGCCGGCTGAAGGAACCTCCCTGGACTGGCGGAAACGAGCTGTAGAAGTTCCAGAGGCGCTCCACGCGCTCAGACGTCCACTCAACTGTGTGGTACCCGCTTCCCCCATCCCAAGCACACATGGCCAGTCACCTCGGGTTGGCGACCCGCCTCCTGAGACCATCAACCTGCTATTCGCAAAGGGCCGATCCTTCGGGTCCTCGGCCCACCCCCTGCCGTCCCATCGGTATGGTCATGGGTTCAACCCGAAAATGCCCGCCTGTTGATATACGCACCGGACCCCGCCAATGTTTCATGCATCGGCAGTCTGGTGGGACAGATGCGCGGATCCCTGGAACGGTCCTGCTCTAGCGGAGAAAGGGAACGACGACTGGGATCACCCGAGGGAGGACACCGCGAGCCGAACGGCGAAGGCTATGGCGACAAGCAAGAGGGTGCCAACGAGGACCCACAGGCCTATCCGGAGGCGTCGCCCCCAGCGCAATCGGCGGTGGGCGCGGGCACGACGGCGCTCTTCGTCTTCCAGTTGTCGCAGTTCGGCGGGAGGGCGCGGCATTGGCGATACGGCACTCCCTACACGATCCGCGCCCGAAGCCGGGAGCTGGCGAAATCCACGCCCATGACCATGGCCACCAGCACCAGGAGCACGGCCGAGGCCGCGGGATAGTTGATCATCCGAAGGTAGGTCTGGATGTAAAACCCGATCCCCCCCGCCCCCACGAAGCCCAGGATGGTGGCCGCCCGGATGTTCGTCTCCAGCCGGTAGAGGACGTACGAGGCAAAGAGGGGCAGCACCTGGGGCAGGATGCCGAAGCGCAGGACCTGCAGGCGGGTGGCCCCGGTTGCGGAGATCGCCTCCACGGGCCCGGGCTCGATCCCCTCGATGGCCTCGGAGTAGAGCTTGGCCAGGGTCATGACGGTGTAGGTCACCACCGCCAGGATGCCCGGAAACGGGCCCAGCCCCACCGCCGCCACGAAGAACAGGGCGTAGACCATGGTGTCGATGCTGCGGAAGAGGTTGAGGAGCGCCCGCGCCGGGTAAAAGACCGAGGGCGGGACCACGTTTCGCGCCGAGAGGAAGCCCAGAGGCAACGCCAGGAGCGCCGCCACCGTCGTCCCCACCACCGCAATCTGGAAGGTTTGCAGGGCCCCTATGAGCGCGCTCCTCAGGACGGAGAGGTCCGGCGGGACCATGCGACGGATGAAGTCCGCCATCCAGGGGAGGCCCCGCAGGAAGCGGGGCAGGCTCACCTCCGTGGCAGCCAGGAACCAAACGTACACCACCAGGATGGCCAGCCCCAGGCCCGCGCGTCTGATCCCGCGACTCACCGCACTCCTCCTTCGTAGATGTCCTCCACGACGTCCGGGGTGATGGCCCCGGGCGGCCCGTCGAAGACCACGCGTCCCTCCCGCAGGCCCACGATGCGCGTGCCGTAGGTCAGGGCCGTCTCCAGCATGTGCTGGCTCACCACCAGGGTCAGCCGGCGCTCTACGTTGATCCGCTGGAGGATGCCCATGATGCTCTCGGTCAGCTTGGGGTCCAGGCTGGCGGTGGGCTCGTCGGCCAGGATCACCTTGGGCTCCTGGGCCAGCGCCCGGGCGATGGCCACGCGCTGCTGCTCCCCGCCGGACAGGGTGTCCGCGCGGCGCGAGGCGAACTCCTCCAGGCCGACCACGCGCAGCGTGGCCAGGGCCAGCTCGCGATCCCGCCGGGGAAACCGGCCGACGAGGCTGGGGAGTCCTGGGACGTGCCCCAGGCGGCCCGCCAGGACGTTCTCCAGCACGCTGGCCCGTCTCACCAGATTGAACTGCTGGAAGATTATGCCGATCTGCCGCCGCGCGGACCGGAGCCCCTCGGACGAGGCGCCCGTCACCTGCGACCCGTTCAGCATGACCTCGCCCGCCGTCGGCTCCACCAGCCGGTTCAGGCAGCGGAGCAGCGTGGTCTTCCCCGCGCCGCTCTGGCCGATGATCATGACGAACTCGCCGGCGGCGATGTCCAGGTCCACCCCCGCCAGGGCCAGCTTGTTCGGCGGAAACACCTTGCGAAGCCCGCGGATGCGGATCATGGGAAGCAGAAAACCTCAACGAAAGCAACCGCAAATGAACGCAGATGAACGCAAATAATTCTGTCCATGGGGACCAGGGAGGAAAAAAATGTCATCTGCGTGTATCTGCGTTCATCTGCGGTTCCATGCCTTGGGATTCCTAGCGTTTCGGCGGCGTCAGCCCCAGCAGGTCCACCGCCTCGCGCACCGGGTCGAAGTCGGCGTCCGCGGCCTCGGCCAGCCCGTCCACCGCGTAGAGGCGCTTCAGGAGCGGCCGGCCGACGGGATCGTTGAGCGACAACAGGGCGGCCTTCAGCCGCTGGACCAGATCCGGCGTCAGGCCGTCCCGCACGCAGGCCCCGTCGTTGGGGATGGGCGGCGTCTCGGCGATGAAGGTCAGTTGTGCCCGCTGGGCCGGGTCCTTGAGCAGGGTGTCCGGCGCGTGCGGGTAGGAGACGGCCACGTCCACCTGGCGCCGCAGGACGGCGTGCAGGACCGCATCGTGGGCCCCGGAAAAGACGGCGTCCTTGAAGAACGTCTTGGGGTCCTTCCCCTTCACCAATCCCCGCTTCATCAGGAATACCATCGGGTAGATGTAGCCCGAGGTGGAGGCCGGGTCCACGAAGGCGATGGTCTTCCCGCGGAGGTCGTCCAGGGTCCGGGGCCCGCCCTCTTTCAAGACGAAGAAGCGCGCGGTGTACGTGGCGCTGCCGCCGCGGATGCTCTTCACCAGGATCTGCGCCCTGGCCTCCCGGTGGGCCAGGACGTAGGCGACGGGATGCACGAAGGCCAGGTCCACGGTCCCGTTGCGCAGCGCCTCGATGACCCCGGCGTAATCGGCGGCCACGTAGAGCTTGATCGGCAGGTCCAGCCGCTTGCTGAGTTCCTGGGCCAGGGCCGTGCCCGCCTCCTGGAGCAGCGTCGGGTCCTTGGACGGGGTCAGGGCCAGGGTGATTCCGGTCGCCCCCTGCGCCACGCCTCCATTGCCTGCGGTGAGCGCAACGATGGTTGCGAGGATCCAACCCCCCACTATCCATCGCACTCTCCGCCTGGGGACGTCCATGTGCGTCTCATATAATTGGTTGCTGGGTCGCCAAGGTCTCATCGCTGTGAGCTGGTCTTTCCCCATCACCGACCTCCGGATCCGCCTGCCGCCTACCGCCTCAGCATCCCCTCGCGGAGGGCGACCCGGACCACGTCGAAGTCGCTGTCGGGCCCCGGGTCCGTGAATCCGTCGATCGAGTAGAGCTTGGTCAGGAGCGGCTTGTACTCCGGCGCGTTGAGCGCCATGAGCGCGTCGAAGATCCGCTTGGCCAGCGCCGGCTCGAGGCCCTCCCGGGCGGCGATGCCCGCCTCCGGGATCGGCGGGGTCTCGGCCACCCAGGTGATCGCCTCGATCCGCTCCCTATCCTTCAGGTACTGCTCCCGGGCCAGGTCGAAGGACGCCGCTGCATCCACGCTGCGGTTGACCAGCGCCAAGAGCGCGGCATCGTGCGAGCCGGCGTAGAGGGCCTCCTTGAAGAAGGTCTTGGGGTCTCGGCTCTTCACGAGGCCCTTCTGGATCAGCAGGATCATGGGATAGATGTATCCCGAGCTGCTCGTCGGATCCACGAAGGCGATTGTCTTGCCGCGCAGGTCCTCCAGGGTCTTGAGGCCGCTGTCCTTCCGGACGTAGATCCGCGACGTGTATGAGGTTTTCCCGTGCCAGATGTCCTTGGCCAGGAGCGTGGCCTTGGCCTCCTGGTGGGCCAGGACGTACCCCACCGTGTGGAGGAAGGCGAGGTCCGCGGTTCTGGATCTCATGGCCTCGATCACCGCGGCGTAGTCGGAAGCCACGTAGACCTTCACCGGCATCTTGAGCAGCCTGGAGAGGACGGCCCCGAACTCATCCCCCACCTGCTGCAGCGCCGTCGGGCTCTGCGAGGGGGTGAGCGCCAGCGTCAGGGTCTCTGCCGCCCCCGCAATCGTCGCCAGCCCCATCGCCACCAGAAGTCCCAGCAGGATCCCAACTCGCGTTGAATACCGCATCATCCGTCTCCCCCTCTGCCCGGGTGCCGCCGGTCTCTGCCGGCTTCCACACCGGCGAAAAGAAAAACGCCGCATCGCCCAAGGGGGATGCGGCGTGGATTTGGCGCCTTCCAGGAAGCCGCTTTCCTACGCTGGCATGACCCAGATCAGGTTCCAGGGTCCCCGGCGGCGCGGCCCGACAGCGCCGCGCTTCCCCGGGCTCTCAGTCCTGCGACAGGGACAGCCGAAAGGCTCGAAGGCCCTGTCGCGGACTCCCCTAGGGCTTCAAATGGATGCTAGCACAGCGCGGGCGCCTGTCAACTCCAAAGCGCGGTCCGGCAGGAATCTCAGGAAAAGAACCCGTCCTCCCGGAGCAGCAGCAGGGCCTTCTCGAAGGCCTGGACGGTTCGCTGCACGTCCTCGTCGGTGTGCACGGCCGAGATCCAGCCGTGCAACTGGCAGATGTCCACCCCGTGGAGGATCAGCCCGCAGCGCAGGGCATGATAGGCATCGGGATTGGCCAGCGCCTGGAGGCGGCGATGGTCGCGCGTGCCGGCCGTCGGGGGAGTTTCCAGCGCCGGCTCCAGCGAGTAGTTCAGAATGGAAGCCTCGCCGTACACGCAGCCCGGGACCCCCAGGCGGCGCCACACTCCCGCCAGCTCCTGTCGCAGGGCCCGCGCCGTCTGGTTGGCCCGCTGGTGCGCCCTGCCGTCGGCGATGAATTCCAGCATGGCGATCCCGGCCGCCGCCGACAGGGGATTCGCGTTGTAGGTACCCGCGTGGGCCACGCGGTCCTTCCGATTCCAGGCGGGATCCTCGCCGAAGGCCAGCCGGTCCAGGATGGCCGCCTGCCCCACCACTGCCCCGCCGGGCAGGCCGCCGGCGATGATCTTGGCCAGCGTGGTCATGTCGGGCGTGACCCCCGCCACCTGCTGGACGCCCCCGGGCGCGTACCGGAAGCCCGTGATGACCTCGTCGAAGATGAGCACCACCCCGTGCCGGAGCGTCAGGTCCCGCAGCCCCTGCAGGTACGTCGCATCCGTCGGGATCGTGCCGCTGCTCCCCCCGCCGGGCTCCAGGATCACGGCGGCCACATCCTGGCGACCGGCAAGGAGCGCGTCGAGGGCCGCCAGGTCGTTGGGCGGGCACAGGAGGACCTGCGCCAGCGACTCGCCCGGGATGCCGGAGGACAGGGGGACATCGTAGGGCGGCTTCACGCCTGCCAGGGCATAATCGTGCCAGCCGTGGAAATGCCCCTCGAACTTCACCACCTTCGTCTTGCCGGTGTGGGCGCGGGCCAGCCGCAGGGCGAGCTGCGTCGCCTCCGTCCCCGAGATGGTAAATCGCACCCGCTCCGCCGACGGCACGAGCCGCTGCACCAGCTCGGCCCAGTGGATTTCCAGTTCGTGGCAGGCCCCGTAGTGGGTGCCGCGATCGAGCTGCTCGTGGACCGCCTTGAGGATCGCCGGGTGGCCATGGCCGAGAAACAGGGCGCCGTGCCCCATCCAGTAGTCGATCAGCTCCTGGCTGTCCGCCGTCCACTTCCGGGTGCCCTGGGCACGTTCGACGTACACCGGGAAGGGCTTCATGTGGCGGATGTCGTGAGTGATGCGGCCGGCGATGGACTGCCCAGCCCGGGCAAAGAGCGCCTCGGACCGCGGGTTCGCCCGCCGGTACATCTCCCAGATCCGTCCGTGTCCCGCCTGACGTGCACCGTGTTGAGCCGCCATGACAATCCTCACGCCGTCAACCGGCATTGAGCCTTGCGATCGAGCCTCCGCTTGTTCTGCGGCCTTCAGTTCGCAAACAGCCGACGCAAGACGAGACGCCGCTGCAGCTTGCGTCGCAGTTCCCTCTCTGTCGCCCGGAACTTGACCGCCTTTCGCCCGTCAATGAAGAGGACGGGGATATCCTGACCGTATCGTTCCTCCAAGGCCGGATCGGTCTCGATGTTGATTTCCGTGACCTGGAGGAAGAACTCGTCGCTCAACCGCTCGCAGAGCGCCCGAAGTTCGTCGCACAGGTGGCAGCCGGGCTTGCTGTAGAGTTCGAGTTGAAGCGGCTGGCGATTCATAGGAATGGCGGTGGGACGTTAGCACGGTGCCTTGGCCGTGTCAACGCACCCGTCGGCCTTTGTGGCCGGCCCTCGGACCGTTCCCGCTTTCCTCTTGACTTGGGCCATGCGGAGGGCTATCTAGCGGCCACAGGAGCTGGGGTGCCCGGAGGAGGTGGACACCGTGCGGCGAGTGCTGGTCCGGCACAGCGATGGGAGGGTCGAGACGGCTGCCGACGTCGGCGCCCTGGCGGAGGTGCTGCGCGACCCCGGAGCCGTCCTCTGGGTGGACGCCGAAGGCGAGCCGGCCGAGGCCCTGGAGGCCCTGGCGGCGCAATTCGAGCTCCATCCGGTCACGCTCGAGGACTTCGTCCACAGGAACCAGCGTCCCAAGATCGAGGAGTTCGACCAGTACGTCTTCCTGGCCATCCATGCCCTGCGGGCCCTCCGAGGCGACGAGCTGGAGACGGACGAGCTGCACGTCGTCCTCAAGCACAACTGCCTGCTCACGGTCCACGACAGGCCGCTGGATGCCGTGAAGCGGACCTTCGACCGCTGCGCGACCGACCCCCGGCCCCTCCAGAATGGAACCAGCTTCGTGCTCTACCTCCTCAGCGACGCCGTGGTGGACGGATACTTCCCCGTGCTGGACGCCCTGGGGGACGAGATCGACTCCCTGGAGGACGCCGTGGTGGAGGCCCCGGCCCGCGCCCGGATGCAGCGGATCTTCGAGGTGAAGCGGGTGGTGGTCCACCTCCGGAAGATCGTGAGTCCTCAGCGGGAGGTCTACAACGCCCTGAGCCGCCGCGACTATCCCTACATTGACGCGCGCACGGCGGTGTATTTCCGAGACGTGCATGACCACCTCGTGCGCGCCTTCGAGATCATCGATTCCTACCGGGACCTGGTGGGGAACACGTTGGAGGCCTACCTGGCCGCCATCTCCAACCGGCTGGGCCAGGTGATGAAGCAGCTCACCGTGATCGCCACCATCTTCATGCCCCTCGCGTTCCTCACCGGCTTTTTCGGCATGAACTTCACCCGCATCCCCTACGACCGCCCCTGGCTCCTTGGGTCGGTCCTGGCGATGATGATGATCCTTCCGGCGGCCATGCTCTTTCTCTTCGCGCGCAGCGGCTGGCTGACGGATGACCGCCGCATCACGAGCTGGGCCCGCCTCTGGGCCTGGCTTCGCCGGCGGAGGTGATCCGGAGAGAAAGCAGTCGAGGGAAAATCCGCTTGTGGCCGATGCCGGGCTCTGGTATGGAAAGATGGTTGAAACGGCAACCGGGATGGTGAATCGCCTATGAGCCACGTAACCTCTCTCATCGCACTGAAGGAGGAGGTGTTCTCCCGAACCATGCAGGTGGCGCCGCTCTGCCCCCGGGAGAAACTCATGTGGGCCCCGACCCCGGATGCCCTCACGCTGGGACAACTCCTCCGCCACATGCACCGATCCGAGTACAACCGGATGCGATTCCTGAATGGGCTCATCGACCACAAGACCTACTACGTCCTGCGCCACGGGGAAGGAGAATCCAAGGACCTCAAGGCGACGTTGGGCGAGGTCGCGGACCTCGACGCTGAACTCGCGGCCCTCAAGGAGGCACACGCCTCCACCATCCAGACCCTCCAGGGAATAACCGACGCCGATCTCACGCGGCCCACCGAGTGGGGTGGGAAGAACCGGACCACCCTGGAATTCTTCATCCTCATGTTCGAACACGACGCCCACCACCGCGGCCAGGTGGCCACCTACCTCCGGCTGCTGGGCGTGGAAAAACCCACGGGCAGGGATTGGCGGGGACCGGTCTATGGCCGGTGAGGGATGGGGGATCTTCCCCCAGAAGGGCGAGCCGCCCGGGGCAGTCCTGATCCTGGCGGGACAGGTCGAGGGCGACGGCGGGAGCGTCCTGGCCATCTACCGCGAGCCGGTGGGACAGGCCTGGCAGATCTTCGCCCTGCTCCCTCTGGAGCAGGTCCAGCCCACGCCCTACCAGCGCGACCTGTCACCGACTCACGCCAAGCGGCTGCGCGAGGTCATCAAGAAGTTGGACCGGTTCATCGACCCGGTCGTGGTGGTCCGCCACGGGCCAGGAGAGTACTGGACGCCCAACGGCAATCACCGGCGGGATGCGCTCCAGAAGCTGAAGGCCAGGCACATCCCGGTCATCCTCATCCCGGAGCCGGAGGTCGCCTTTCAGATCCTGGCCCTGAACACCGAGAAGGCCCACAACCTCAAGGAAAAGTCCCTGGAGGTCATCCGGATGTTCCGCGGCCTCATGGAGGCGGAGCCTCGGAAGGCCGAGGAGGACTTTGTCTTCCAGTTCGAGGAGGCCCACTTCATCACCCTGGGCCTCCTGTACGAGAAGTACCCCCGTTTCTCTGGCAGCGTCCACGCCCCCATCCTGCGGCGGGTGGACACGTTCCTGAAGAACACCCTTCCCAAGGCCTACGAGGAGCGCGCGCACCGGGCCGGCCTGGTCGAGGCTGCCGACAAGCTCCTGACCGACGCGGTCGCCCGCCTGAAGAAGCGCGGCATCGTCCACCCGTACGTCAAGAATTTCGTCATGGCCCGCTGCAACCCCCTCACCCGCGCCCGGAAGACGATGCCCACCTTCGATCAGACCTGGGAGAAGGTCCAGACCGCCCTGGAGAAATTCGACGTGGACAAGATCCGGACCGAGGACATCGCCCGGGCGGCTGTGTTCGCCGCCTCATAACATCCGGTCCGGGACCTGCACGGCAACCACCTCTCCCCGCGCGCAGATCTCTCCATTCGTACTCAGGGTGGCCGCCACCACGACCTTGCGACCCTTGATCTCCTTGACGCGACCCCGAATATGCACCGGGACTCCGAGCGGCGTCGGTCGCAGGTAATCCACATGCAAGGCTGCCGTGAGAAAATGTAACCCCGGTTCCGAGTCCATGGGGCGCCCCACTGCCCGGTATGCTGCGGCAGCCGCCGTTGAGGTGCAGTGGCAATCAATGAGGGAGGCGATCAATCCGCCGTAGACGTAGCCCGGAATCGCGATGTGGTAGGGCTTCGTTTGGAATACGGTGATGGTTTCCTCCCCGTCCCAGAAGGTCTTGATCTGCAAGCCGTCCTCATTCAGCCGCCCACAGCCATAACAGTGGCTCAGGTGGTCCGGGTAGTAGTCCTGAAACGCCTTCACGGTCATCGCACATGCTCCCTTGAGGTCCTCACCTACCAGATCATGGACGTGGGAAAGGTATCGGAGACCAACTCGGGCTGAACCTATTGATTCAGAGATCACATCCGCCGGCCTGCGGCCGCGACATATGGGCGCAGGCCCTTCATGAGCTGCGCGAACCCTCTGGGGTCAAGCGACTGGTGGCCGTCGGACAGGGCCTCCTTGGGGTTGTGGTGGACCTCAACCAGGAGGCCATCCGCCCCGCAGGCCACGGCTGCCTTGGCCATGGGGATCACATACTCACGGACGCCCGTGCCGTGTGACGGATCCACGATGACGGGCAGGTGGCTGTGCTGCTTGATATGAGGGATGGCATTCAGATCCAGCGTGTTGCGCGTGGCCGTCTCGAAGGTTCGGATGCCCCGCTCGCACAGGATCACGTTGGGATTCCCTTCGGAGAGGATGTACTCGGCGGCCAGGAGGAGGTCTTCGACGGACGCGGCCATGCCGCGCTTGAGGATGACGGGCTTTCGGCTCTGCCCCACCGCTTTCAGGAGGCGGAAATTCTGCATGTTCCGCGCCCCGACCTGGAAGGCCGAGGCATACCGTTCGACGGCGGTGACATCTGCGACCTCAACCACCTCCGTGACAGCCGGCATCTGCAATTTGCGCGAGACCTCGTGGAGGATCTGCAGGCCCTCCAGTCCCAACCCCTGGAAGCTGTACGGACTCGTCCGGGGTTTGTACGCCCCACCGCGCAGGCACCTGGCCCCGGCCCGCTTCACCGCCTGCGCCGTGAGGAGCATCTGGCGGGAGTCTTCCACGGCACAGGGGCCGGCGATCACGGTGAAATGCCGTCCGCCCACAGGCACCCCATCGATCCTGACGACTGTGTCCCTGGGGTGGATCTCCCGACTGACCAGCTTGTATGGAGTGAGAACCGGCGACAGGCGTTCCACCAGCGGGTGATTCTCGATGTGGAGCTTCCCTAGAATGCGCTCATCACCGATCGCTCCGAGGACGGTGCGCTCTGTTCCGGGCAGGTAGAGGGGCTTCAGACCCACCGCAGCGATCTGCCGGATGATTTCATCCGCATCCTTCTTGGTTGCTCCCGGCTTCAGAATGATGATCATGATTTCCTCATGTGTTCCTTGGGTAACCCGGAAGGGGACGTTGCATTACAAGTATTATTTCGTCATCGGCACCAGCGATTGATGAGGCTCCTCCACGGGCGGGCCACCTCCTCGCCCCGCTTCGCCCCCAGCGAGACGTTGCCGCGGGTTTGCCCCAATGCCTGCGCAAGCTCGCTGGCCCGTCGCCCGAGTCGCTCGACCCACACGTACGCGAGGACCTGCCGGGCCCGGGCCGCCGCTGGCACCCTGCTCCGGCCGAGGATCACCTCAGGTGGCAGGCCAAGGCTCTCACCGATCCGCCGGGCTAAGGTCCGGAGGGGGACCCCCCGGTGTGTGGCGTGAGCCTCCTGGCGGCTCCGGCACTCCATCTCCTGGCGTACTGCCTCGACGAAGACGCTGCTGCCGAGGACGCGCTCATCGGTCGTGTACGCCTCCCGCCCCCGCCGCAAGGCCTGGACGGCCTGCCAGCCCCCGAGGCTCCGGATCAACCCGCCCCCCTGAAACTCCGGCCGGCGGCCCAGCGGGATCCCCGCGGCAACGAAGGCCCGGTACTGGGACCGGGCGTGGCGCGGTTCTCTGGCAAAGCGCCCCAGCACGTCGGCCATCGCCTGCCAGGGCCGGAGGACCGTCCCCAGCAACGCGGCATGTCCCGTGTACGGGTAGCGGTCCAGGCGCCGCAGATCCTCGACCATGCCCGCCCGAAGCGGGTTCAGGTGGAGGTAGCGCACCAGCTCGAGGAAGTACGGCTCCTCCTCCACCACGATGGACCGGTAGCGATTCTGGACGAGGTGGCCGGCGCGCCGATGGCGGCGGTTGAAGGCGCCCGCATACCCCGTCAGGAGGCTCCGCATACTGCGGGCCAGGGGACGGGTGCCCGTCCGGACCAGGAGGTGGACATGGTTGGGGAGCAAGGCCCAGGCGTAGACGCTGAGGGCCCCGCCCTGGGCGAGGCCCGCCAGGCGCTCCACGAAGTCATCCCGGTCCCGGTCATCCCGGAACAGCGGACGGCGCTCAATGCCCCGCACCATGACGTGGTGGAGCACCCCGGGGGCATCCAAGCGCGGGCCTCTGGCCATGGAGGGAGGATACCGCAATTCCACCTATAATGCAACGTCCCCCATTACGTCCCATTACAAAAATTTAGCCGCTTGATGATGCGCCGCTTTGAAGTGTCTAGTTCGCCGTTAGACACCGAAGTACATCCTTTTCAGACGATCAAAATCACCTGAGCAACAACAACACACGTCAACCAACAGCGCCCCGCGCTCCACGAGGGAGGCGGGGCGCTGGAAGGGGCACAAGACTCAGGACAGACGAGCTACGACCCCGACGCCTTCGGTCGCCAGCGGAGGTTGGGCTGGCGGGCGGCCTTGGTCTCGTCCATGCGACTGACCCGCGGGTTGTGGGGGGCGCCGCGGACCAGGTCGCCATTCTCCTTCGCCTCCTTGGCGATGGCCTTCATGGCGGCGATGAACTGGTCCAGGGTCTCCTTGCTCTCGGTCTCGGTGGGCTCGATCATCAGGGCCCCGTGGACGATGAGGGGGAAGTAGATGGTGGGCGGGTGGAAGCCGTAGTCCATGAGGCGCTTGGCGATGTCCAACGTCTTGACGTTGTCGGGCACCTGGAGGGCATCGTCGAAGACGCATTCGTGCATGCAGAAGCGATCGTAGGGCAGGTGGTAGGTCCCCTTGAGCCGGCTCAGGATGTAGTTGGCGTTGATCACCGCCACCTCGGCGGCGCGGCGCAGGCCGGTCGGCCCCAGGGTCCGGATGTAGGTGTAGGCGCGGACCAGGACGCCGAAGCTGCCGTAGAAGCTCCGGACCTTGCCGATGGACTTGGGGAGCTTGTAATTGAGCGTGAATTCCTTCCCCTTCTTCTCCACCGTGGGAACCGGCATGAAGGGGGCCAGGTGCCGCTTCATGGCCACCGGTCCTGCCCCCGGCCCGCCGCCCCCGTGCGGCGTGGAGAACGTCTTGTGGACGTTGAGCTGGATGACGTCGATGCCCATGTCGCCGGGCCGGGCGATGCCCACGAAGGCGTTCAGGTTCGCCCCGTCACAGTAGACCTGCCCTCCCTTCCCGTGGACGATCTTGGCGATCTCGAGGATGTGGTCCTCGAAGATCCCCAGTGTGTTCGGGTTGGTCACCATGATCCCGGCGACCTCTTCGTCCATGACCTCGGCCACGGCCTGGGGCTCCACCACGCCGCGCGGCCCCGACTTCACCGAGACTACCTGGTAGCCGCACACGGCCGAACTGGCCGGGTTCGTCCCGTGGGCCGAATCCGGGATGAGGATCTTCTTCCGGGGATTGCCCTTGGAGATGTGGTAGGCGCGGATGAGCATGATCCCCGTGAGCTCGCCGTGGGCGCCGGCCGACGGCTGCAGGCTCACCCGGTCCATGCCGCAGATCTCGGCCAGGTACTGCTCCAGCTCCCAGAGAAGCTGCAGGGCGCCCTGGCTCACCGCCTCGGGCTGGTACGGGTGGGCCCGGGCAAAACCGGGTAGGCGCGCCATGTCCTCGTTCAGGCGCGGGTTGTATTTCATGGTGCAGGAGCCCAGGGGATAGAAGCCCAGGTCGATCCCGTAGTTCCACTGGGACATGCGGGTGAAGTGGCGGACGACGTCCACCTCGCTCACCTCGGGGAAGCCGGGGATGTCATCGCGGAGCAGTTTCTTCGGGATCAGCCGGTCCGGCTTCACCTCGCGCACGCCGGAGGTCGGCAGCGAGTAGCCCACGCGACCGGGGGATCCCTGCTCGAAGATCAGGGGCTCATTGAAGACCAGCCCGCGGGTTCCAACGGTCTCACCGCTCATCGCCCACCTCCCATCGCCTTGGCTAGCGCCTCGACCTCTTCCCGGGAGTGCTGTTCCGTCACGCACACCAGGAGGCAGTCCTTCAACTCGGGATAGAACTGGCCCAGATCCAATCCGCCGATGATCTGCTTCCGGAGCAGCCCCTTCAAGAGGTCGGCCGGCTTCCGCTTCACCTGCACGACGAACTCGTTGAAGGTGGGGCCGGAGAACCTGAGGCTGCACCCCCGCACCCTGGCCAGTCGCTCCTTGGCGAAGGCCGCCTTGCGCAGGTTCTGCAGCGCCACCTCTCGCAGGCCGTTCTTCCCCAGGGTCTCCATGTAGATCGTGGCGATGAGGGCGATCAGCGCCTCGCTGGTGCAGATGTTGCTGGTGGCCTTCTCGCGCCGGATGTGCTGCTCGCGCGTGGCCAGGGTGAGGACGTATCCGGTCCGCCCCTCGCGGTCCAGGGTGGCGCCCACCAGGCGGCCGGGCATCTGGCGCATGTACTTCTCCTGGGTGGCGAAGACGCCCAGGTACGGCCCGCCGAAACTCATGGGCACCCCCAGCGCCTGGCCCTCGCCCGCCACGATGTCGGCGCCGCACTCCCCCGGCGGCCTGAGGAGGCCCAGCGACACCGGCTCGGGCACGGCCACCACCAGGAGGGCGCCCACGGCATGGGCGGCCCCGGCCAACTCCGCCAGGTCCTCCACCGCGCCGAAGAAGTTCGGGTTCTGCACCACCAGGCACGCCGACTTCTCGCTGAGGGCCGCCTTGGCGGCCCTGAGGTCGGCCGTCCCGGCCGGCGTGAAGCCCACCTCGTGAAAGGTGAGGCCGATCTGCTGCGCGTAGGTGCGGGCGACCTGGCGGTACTCGGGATGGACGCTCCGCATCACGACCACCTCGTTCCGCCCGGTGACCCGGTGGGCCATCAGGATCGCCTCGGCCGTGGCGGAGGCCCCCTCGTACATGGAGGCGTTGCTGACCTCCATCCCCGTGAGCTGGCAGATCAGGCTCTGGTACTCGTACATGACCTGGAGGGTGCCCTGAGAGATCTCCGGCTGGTAGGGCGTGTAGGCCGTCAGGAATTCGCCGCGGGAGATCAGGTGCCCGATGATGGCTGGGCTGAAGTGGTTGTAGCATCCGGCCCCCAGGAACGTGCTGTAGCGGTCGGCGTCGGCGTTCTTCGCCGCCAGGCCTCGGATGTGCCTGGTCAGGTCCGCCTCGGAGAGCGCCGGCGGGATCCGCAGGGGCCGCTTCAGGCGGACGGCCGCCGGGATGTCGGCGAAGAGGTCCTCGACGGATCGCACCCCGATGGCGTCCAGCATCTGCCGGCAGTCGGCGTCGGTGTTCGGGATGTACCGCATCAGTGGCCTCCTTCTGCCGCCAGGTACGCCTCGTACGCCTTGGCGTCCATGAGCTTGTTCAGCTCCTTCGGGTCGGCCACCTTCACCACGATCATCCAGCCGGCCCCGTAGCAGTCCTGGTTCACCAGCTCGGGCTTGCCCTCCAGGGCGGTGTTGACCTCCACCACTTCGCCGCTGGCCGGACAGTAGAGGTCGGACACCGCCTTCACCGACTCCACCACGCCGAAAGTCTCCATCTGCTTCAGGCGACGCCCCACCTTGGGCAGCTCGACGAAGACCACGTCGCCCAGGGCGCTCTGCGCGTGGTGGGTGATCCCGACCCGACCCTTGCCCCCCTCCACCCGGATCCACTCGTGTTCCTTCGTGTACTTCAGGTCGGCTGGATACATGAAGATTCCTCCCTCCTCCAACAACAGCGTTCGAGCGTTCGGCGGTTCGGCCGTTCAGGACGATAGGAACAGGCAAACCACCCGGATCCATCCTCCCTCGGTAGATGTCCGCCACCGTGACGTGGCTAGCCCGATCCCGCGAGCCCCCTCACCTTGCTCCTCTCCCCCGTCACGGGGAGAGGGGGAGGGAGAGGGGCTCCTCAACGTCCCACATCCAAGTGCATTTGTGCTACCGCTTCCGCTTGTAGAACGGCGTCGGGACGACCCGGGCGGGGACCGGATTGTCCCGGACCAGGACGTCCAACTCGGTGCCGACGGCGGAATGCTCCGCCGCCACGTAGCCCAGGCCGATATTCTTGTTCAGCCAGGGGGCGGGCCCGCCGCTGGTCACCTCGCCGATCGGCTGCCCGTTCTTCACGATCTTGTAGTGCGAGCGTCCGATTCCCCGCCCGACCATCTCGAACCCGACCAGCTTGCGGGTGACCCCCTGGGCCTTCTGCTTGGCCAGGGGGGCCTTGCCGATGAACTCCCCCTTCTCCAGCTTCAGAATCCAGCCCAGGTCCGCCTCCAGCACCGTGTGGCGGTCGTCGATGTCGTTGCCGTACAGGGCCATCTTGGCCTCGAGCCGCAGCGTGTCGCGGGCCCCCAGGCCGCACGGGAGAAGGCCGAACGGTTTGCCCGCCTCCAGCAGGGCGTTCCACAGGGCCGCCGCGTGCTGCGGCGGGAGGTACACCTCGAACCCATCCTCGCCCGTGTAGCCCGTCCGCGAGACGATCGCGTCCTGCCCTACCACCTTGCCCCGCGCGAACCAGTAGTATGTGATGGCATGCAGATCCAGCGGGGTGAGTTTCTGCAGGATCTCCACCGCCTTGGGGCCCTGGACGGCGATGAGGGCGGTCTCGTCGCTCTGGTTCCGGATCTCCACGTTGCCCTTCGTGTGATCCCGCATCCAGGCGAAGTCCTTGTCGATGTTCGAGGCGTTCACCGTCACCATGTAGTGGTCGTCGGCGAATTTGTACACCGTGAGGTCGTCCACGAACGTCCCGGCCTCCGTGGTGAGGGCCGAGTATTGCACCTGGCCCACCTGCAGCCGCGAGGCGTCATTGCTGGTCAGCCGCTGCACGGCATCCAGCGCGGCCGGCCCGCGGAACTCGACCTCCCCCATGTGGGAGACGTCGAAGATCCCGGCGGCGCCCCGGACGGCTTTGTGCTCGTCCAGGATGCCGCGGTACTGGACCGGCATGTCCCAGCCGCCGAAGGGGACCATCTTGGCGCTTATCTGGCGGTGGACGGCGTTCAGCGGCGTCTGCTTCAGGGGGCCTTCAGGGGCGGACATGGCGCTCCTCCTGGGTGTCAGGGGCGAACGGGAACAGGGCGACGCGGCGAATGGGACGGACGAGAGGGACGGGGAAGAACACAGCACCGGCAAGCCGGCGCCCGGGGCATCGGGGCGGGACCAGGGGCGACCCCCGTAGACACGGGGGTCATCGTACCGGGGCCAGAGCGCGCCGACATGAACGGGCTCGATCTGTAGGTTGGGAAAAGAGAACCGGGACTGGAAGCGACGCTGATTCTTTAATGACCCTGGGTCTTTGTCAAGGGAAAAGTCAGCCCATGTCTTGAGCGGGCAGAGAGTCTAATCCCGGTAAATCTCTTTCCGGTGCCGGACGCGATACAAGACAACCTCCGAGCCGATCACGTCGTAGCGAACCCGATAGGGCCATACCTCAAGACGCCATTGACCCGCACCTTTGCCCTTCAGTTTCTTGATCTTGGGCGGCGGCCCAAACGGGCTGGTTTCCAGACGCCTGATGGCGTCCAGGATTTTCTCTTGCGCTGAAGGGGGGAGGTCTTCGAGGTCCCGTCGGAAGCTCGGAGTGAGGTGAACGGAGAATTGGGCTGGCATGTGTCAGCCGGCCCGACGCCTGACCGATCGTTCCTTCAGATACTCCCGAAGGCTGATAGCCTTCCCGCCTCGATACTCCTTGGCTGCGACCTTGAGGCTCTTTTGGAACTCCGGGTCGAGCTCCTCCAGCATGTCGTCAAAATCTCTGATCCCGAGGAGCACAGCGGTCGGTTTGCCACTTCGAGTGATGACGAACCGAGCCTTATGGCTCTCCGCCTTCTTGAGGATCGAGCCGAGTTGGGAGCGGACGATATGGGCAGGAACGGTGCTGGAAATTGTCCGGGCAGGCATGCTTCCTCCTTCAGAACATGCATACTGATTATGCCAGACGCATTATAGGCGTGTGAGGGGGAGAGTCAAGCGTCGTGGCACCGACGCCCTATCAAACCACCATGCCCCCCATGCCGACCGACCGAACCCCTTTGTGGTCAGCTCACAGTCACTGGTTGCCATCAGACGCGCAACCAAGCAGTCAGCCATCCCGCTACTCGCCCCCGATGATCGAGATGAGCAGTCGTTCCATGAGCAGATCCTCGGGGGACCCTGAACTCTTCAGGGCGAGGTCGGTCTCGTGAATCGCCTCCAGCGCCCGCACCAGCTCGGACAGGGAGTACCGGGTGGCCCCCTTGAGCACATTGAACGCCCGGAAGGGATGCATCTCCAGCAGCTTCGCCGCCGACCCGTCGTCCCCCTCCACCTTTTTTTGCAGGCGGGGGAGGACGCGGGACTGGAACGTCCCGTAGGCCATGCCGGGATCCAGAGTGCCCTCGAGCTTCTGCTCCAGCGCGCCGCGAGCGAAGATCAGGGTCCGGATCTCGCTGGCAATCCTCCCGAGGGTCGGGGGAATCGGCTCCCGCTGGGCCAGGAGGCCTCTGAGGGCCCGCAGGGCCCTGGCGGCATCCCGGTCGCAGAGCGCATTCGTCATGTCGAAGATGCTGGAGTCCCGGGAGTTGCTGAGCACCTCCATCACGTCAGCCGGGGTGATCGCCGGACGGGTCCCGACGTACAGGAGGATCTTCTCCACCTCCGATTCCAGTGCCCGTATGCTGAACCCGGTGCGTTCGACGACGCTGGTGACCGCATCCCCGGCGATGGTCTTGCCCGCGGCCGCCACCATCTCCCGGATCTTCTCCCGGGCCCTGTCGGGGTTCATCTGGGTCTCCCCCGTCCTCCCGGTCCGGACACCGCAGTCAATGACGACTCCGGCGGCGCTGATTCTCTTGAAGAGCGCCCGCCGCTGGTCCACCACCTCGGCGGTCAGGACCAGCGAGGCGTTCCCGGGGATGCCCCGCTGGATCGCGTCCTCGTAGATCCCGGCCAGGCCAGCGCCCGTCGCCTCCGGGATCGCCGCCCCGTCCGCGACGGCGCGGCCCGCGATCTCCCGGAGCCACGGCGCCGCCTCGGGGTTCTCCTCCATCCCGAGGACCCGCTCCCACTCGGGATCGGATAGCTCTCCCCGGCCCGCCCGCTCCAAGAAACCCTCGCCCTCGCCTGCCGCCCCCACGGCCTGGAGGAACAAGCGCAGCGCCCGTTCGGCGTCCCCAGCCTGCCACGCCTGAAGGCTCTTCTTGGCGAGGTCGCCAAGATTCTGCTTCGAGACGAAGGCCTTGCTGTCGTGAACCACGACCACCTTGCTCCCCCCCAGGAGGGGAAGCGTTCTCAGCCGCACGGGCAGGCTGGCGAGATCCCGATCCTCCGTGATCACCTCGACGTTGAGGGTCTGCTGCTCGGGCGGGACCAGCGCATCCACGATGGCCTTCGCCCCGTCCTTCGACAGGAGCTCGTCCCCGTGGAGAAGGTAGACGGGGTGCCGGGTTCCCCGCGTGATCTCCGACACCACCTTCTGGATCGTCTCCGCCATCCCCGCCATGTCCTGTCACCGCCCTGCAGGAGTGGGAGAATTCCGGCGCGGCCGATCGGGGGAAGGGGCCGTCGCCAGGATCTCCAGGATTTCCCCGCCGAAGGTCTCGGCGCGCCAGCGCCGGAGGCCCTCGATCTTCCCCAGGGTCTCGCGGTCCGCGGGGACCTGCTCCGCCAGGTGCTCGATGAGACGGCGCGGCAGGAGCAATCCGGGATCCAGGCCGAGCCGCTCGGCTGTGGCCGCCCGCCACCGCGTCAGCGTCTCCATGCGCCGCTGCACGGCCGCCGGGATCCGGGGTTTCTTCGGCCGGGGATACGTGGGAAGGTCCGACTCCGGAATGGCGTCGACGCGGGCGATGGCGGCGAGCAGGCCGTCCCCGTATCGCTGCACCACCTTGGGCGAACAGCCCGGGGTTCGCTGCAGGCCTTCGCGCGTCCGCGGCCGCTCGGCCGCCAGGGCGAGCAGCGATTCGTTGCCCAGCACCTTGAACGGCGGCCGCCCCGCCTCCCACGCCCAGGCCTCGCGCGCGAGGAACAGCTCACGCAGGACGGCCAGTCCCCGGCCGTCCAGGTTCTTGGCCCCCTTCACGTGGACGGAGTCGTTCGGATCGAAGACCCGCTGGGCCGCCGGGGTTGCGGCCAGGGCCTGGCACTCCTCCTCGACCCACTCTTCGCGAGCCTGCCTCCGCAACTCCTGCAGCAACCGCTCGCGCAGGGGGATCAGGTACCGCACGTCTTCCGCCGCGTAGGATTCCTGGTCCGGGGTGAGCGGGCGCTTGGCCCAGTCGTCCTTCTGGCGCGACCGGCCGGGTGCGATCCCGAAGAACCGTTCCAGCAGGGAGGCCAGGCCGAGCGCCGGCAGTCCCAGGAACTGGGCCGCAACCATCGTATCGAAGATGCCGGCGAACGCGAAGCCGAAGTCCCGCTTCATCGAGGAGAGGTCGTAGGAGGCGCCGTGAAAGACCTTGACCACGGCGGGATCGGCGACAAGCGGCGCCAGGGCCGACAGGTCCCGCACGGCCAGGGGATCCACCAGGCTGACGGTTCCCCGCTCGTCGGCCACCTGCACCAGGCACACCTTTTCCGGGAAGCTGTGCAGGCTGTCGGATTCCGTATCCAGCGCGACGATCCGTCCCCCCGCCAGGGCGGCGGCCAACGCCCGGAGTTCCTCGGGGGTCCGGACCCACTTGGGTGCTGGAGCGGGGGGCTGGTTGGATCGACGGCTGTCGGGCATCGAAGACGGCGCCGGCCCTGGCCCGCCCGGCAACGGAGTCAGAGAGCCGGAGGACTACTTGATGGCAAGCTTCCCCCGCGCGTCCAGGGGACCCAGCCACGCGAGGCCAGTGCATCCGTACGAGTAAATCCCCGAGCGATCGGCAAGCACGGGGATGGAAATCTCGGTGCCCGCCGGGACAGTCTTGCGGACCTCTAGGTCGGGGATCTGGAACACGTGCTGCTTCCCCACACTGGCCACATGGATCGTGATCAAGAGAGACCGACCTTCCCGGTCGGCAGCCAGCACGGCCGGCTCGCACCGGTTATCGCGCGCCACGATGTCGAAGGTGACGCGCTGGACATCCGCCGGCGCCGTCGCCGCCGGCGTCCGGTCCGCGAAGAGGCGCCCGCATCCGGCCGTCAGAACCATCGCCATCACGAGCCAGCCCGCGTACCGTCGGTTCACCCGCATCCCTTCTCCCCTTCGGAAAGCCCGCACACGGTAACACAGGACCTCGCACATTGCAACGACCGGCTGTGATCCGTCACGGCCAGTTCCTCGTTGACGGCCGTCTTCGCACTCTGATATTTTCCACCCAACTTTCATCGGAGTCCTCATGCGCCAGCGGAATCCCTACGGCACCTGGGCCTGCCTCGTTCTTCTCCTCTCCGCCGGTTTCGCTCTCAGCCTGGGCGCGGCGGATGCCGCCACTCTCGCCCTGGGGGAGATCAACCCGCTCACCGGGCGCTTCGCGGCCCACGGCACCGCCCTGCACCGGGGGATCCAGCTCGCCGTGGAGGAGGCCAACGCGTCAGGCACGCTCCGGGTCACCCTGGCGACCCGCGACGACGAGGCCCGACCGGACCGCGCGGTGGCCGCGGCCGAGGAACTCATCACGCGGCTCCGCGTGGCGGCCCTGGTGGGCGGTTACGTGGACACGCTGGTGGGGCCCATCAGCGAGGTGGCGGAACGTCAGAAGGTCCCCTACGTCGCGACCGCATCCCTGGACGAGCGCCTGACGCAGCGGGGCTATCGGTACTTCTTCCGCATCAGCCACCTCCAGGCCTACGTGGACAGCATGGTGGGGATCGTCGTGGACGTCTTCAAGCCGCGCAGCGTGGCCATCCTGTTCTCCGCCACGCCGGGCGCCTCCCAGCTCGCCCGGCGCCAGCGGGAGCGGCTGGAACAGGCCCGGCTGCACGTCCCGGTCTTCGAGATGTTCACCTCCGGAATCACCGATTTCACCCCGCTGCTCACCCGCGTGCGCGACAGCGGTGCCGAGGTCCTCATCGCGGACGCGTTCTTTGCGGATCACCTCGTCATGGTGCGGCAGCTCCGCGCCCTCGAGGTGAACCTCAAGGGATTCCTCGGCGCCTTCGGGATGGAGTTCCCCGAGGTGGTGCGCGACCTGGGCCCGTCCGGCCAGTTCCTCTTCGGCACCACCGGCTGGGAGCCGGGCATCACGGAGCCGGGAACCGAGGCGGCATCCCGCGCCTTCGTGGAAGGGTACCGCAAGCGATTCGGCGTCGAGCCGCCCCCCCTGGCCATGCACGGCTACGTCGGCGCGCGCGCCATCCTCGCGGCCGCGAAACGCGAGGCGGGCCGGAGCCGGGAGGTCGGACCCGAGGCCGTCCGCCAGGGGCTCCAGGCCCTGGACCTCTTGACGCCGCTCGAGCGCCTGCAATTCGACAGCCGGGGCGAAGCCAAAAACTACCGCCGCCTGATCGTGCAGATCCAGGGCAACGCACGCGTCGTGGTGTATCCGACCCAGCGGGCCACGGGAAAGCCCGTGTATCCGATGCCGCCGTGGAAGGAACGATGATCCACATTTCGAATTTCGAATTTCGAATTTCGGCCCCGGAGGGGCCGGTGCAGGTGCGGCGTGCTTGAGGCCATCGTGGGCGGCCTTATCACGGGGGCCTTCTACGCCCTGCTGGCGTCCGGCTTCGCCCTGATTTTCGGGGTCGCCCGCATCTTCAACCTGGCTCACGGGGACCTGGTCGTCCTGGGGGCCTACGTGGGGGAACACCTCTGGCGGGTGGCGGGCTGGTCGCCGATCCTGGCCATGCCGCTGGCGGCGCTGCCGGCCATGCTCCTCGCCGTGGCAGCCCGCCCACTCCTGGCGCGGGTGGGAGAGCCGTTCGTCCTCCGTTCCATCGTCCTCACCTTCGGCGCCTCCCTCCTGATCCAGAGTGGGTTGCAGACGACCTTCACGGCCGACTTCCGGCTGATCGTGCCGCCGGGGTGGGACCGGGGCGTCTCCCTGCTTGGCGTCCGGGTGGCGGGCGGGCGCCTGCTGATCGCAGTCACCGCGCTCATCATCCTGGCGCTGCTGCATCTGCTCTTCACCCGGACCTTCTTCGGGAAGAGCCTCCGGGCGGTCAGCCTGGATCGCGAAGGGGCCGCCCTGGCCGGCATCAACCCGGTGTGGGTGGATCGCGTCGCGCTGGCCCTGGGCGGGGCGCTGGCGGGGGCGACCGGGCCGCTCTTCGCCGCGATCCAGTACGTGACGCCGTCGGCCGGGATTGGCCCAACGCTGACCGCCATCGTCCTGACGATCTTCGGAGGCGTGGGCAGCATGAGCGGCCTCCTCCTCGGCGGCCTCCTGCTGGGACTGGCGGAGGCCGTGGCCGCCTGGGCTGGCGGGGCGCCCTGGCGGGAGGTAACGAGCCTTGGGTTGCTGCTCCTCCTCCTGCGCTGGCGCGGGACCGGGCTCGTCGGTGGGCGGGCCGGCTGATGCGCAAGGAGCCATCCACCGGCGTCCGCTCTCCGATCCTGGCGACGTTCCGTTGGGCCGGGACCGGAGGAATGATCGTCGCCGTTCTGTTGCCGGTCCTGGTGGCGCCGAGCGACTACCTGCTCTACCTTGGCACGATGACGCTGGTCTTCAGCCTCCTCGCAGAGAGCTGGAGCCTGTTGGCTCAGGCGGGCTTGATCTCCTTCGGCCACGCGGCGTTCTTCGGGATCGGGGCGTACGCCTCGGCCCTGCTGAGCCTTCGCGGGCAGCTCTCGCCCTGGGTGTCCCTGATCCTGGCCGCCCTGCTGGCCGCTGCGTTCGGCCTGGTGGCCGCAGAGGTGGCGGGCAACCTGACGGGGGCCTACTTCTCGCTCGCCACGCTGGCCATGGGGGAGATCCTGCGCGTGGTGGCCCTGCACTGGACCGGATTGACCGAGGGGGCTTGGGGCCTCGTGGGCGTTCCCGGCCTGCCGCGGCTCCCGGTCGGCGGGCTGGCGCGCCTGGTCGGCACCCGGGCGACGGATTATTACGCGGCCCTCCTCCTGCTGGCAGCCATGTGCAGAACGCAATCCTGGATCCAGCGAGCCCCCCTGGGCCTCGCGCTGCAGGCGATTCGCCAGGGCGAGGCGCGCGCCGCCGCGTCGGGGGTGGACGCCCGCCGCGTCAAGCGGATCGCCCTGGCCGTGAGCGGCCTGTTCGCGGGAGGGGCCGGCGCCCTGCACGCCCATATCTTCCAGTGGGTGGACCCGGCCAGCGCCTTCAGCATCAACCTGTCGGTCCTGCCCCTGATCATGGCGATGTTCGGGGGGAGCCGGTACCTCCTGGGTCCCGTCCTCGGCGCGGTGATCCTCTACTTGGGGAACGAGCTGATCTTCCAGCGCCTGGCACCGGGCGGGCACCTGTGGCTGTACGGCGGCGCGGTGATCCTGGTCATCCTGGCCCTCCCCCACGGGATCCTGGGATGGGTGGAGGCCCTGCTGGAGGGACGCCGTGGCCCTGTGTGAGGCGATCGGGCTGACGAGGCGTTTCGGAGGGAACGCCGCCCTGCAGCAGGTAACGCTGCAATTGGAGCCCGCGACCATCGTGGCCCTCATCGGGCCCAACGGATCGGGGAAGACGACGCTCTTCAATCTCCTGGCGGGCCAACTGCGTCCCTCGGCCGGCACAGTGCGATGGCGCGGGCGGGAGATCACCGCGTGGCCCCCTCACCGTCGCTGCCGTGCCGGCATCAACCGGACCTTCCAGGTGGCCCAGCCGTTCCTGGACCTCACGCTCTCCGAGAACGTCGCCCTCGGCCTGCTGTACGGCGCGCCGGCCGAGGGAGCCCGGCGCCGGCGCGATGCCCTGGAACGGGCCCAGGAAGTCCTGGGCGAGTTCGGCCTGGCGGCCAAAGCCGCTTCAGCGGCCTGGATCCTGAGCCTGGGCGAGCTGAAACGGCTGGAACTGGCCATGGCCGTCGCCACGCGACCGGCCCTGCTCTTGGTGGACGAGGTCCTCGCCGGGCAGAGTCCCACCGCGGCGCAGGAGATTCTCGGCCACCTCATCCACCTCCGGGCGCAGGGGGTCGCCATCTGCCTGGTGGAGCATCGCCTCCAGGCGCTCCTGCTGGTGGCGGACCGCGTGGTGGCGCTGCACCAGGGGCGCGTCATCGCCGAGGGGAGGCCGGAGGCGGTCATCAAGAGCCCGGCCGTCCTCGAGGCGTATCTTGGAGAGCCCGGCGAATGAGTTGCGTGATTGTCTCTGTCGCGTCCGGCGAGCCGGCGAGGATGGCGTGATGATCGCGCCGTCGCTCTCCGTCCGAGACCTCGAAGTCTTCTACGGGGAGGCGCAGGTCCTGTACCGGGTCTCGCTGGAGGTTTCGGGGGGCGAGATCGTCGCCGTGGTCGGTCCCAACGGCAGCGGCAAGTCCACCCTCCTCCGGACCATCCAGGGACTCCTCCACCCTCGGCGCGGCGAGATCCGCCTGGGCGACGATCGGATTGACGGGCTGCCCGCCCACGAGGTGGTGGCGCGCGGGGTGACCTGCATCCCCGAGGGACGGCGATTGTTTCTCAACATGACCGTGCGGGAGAACCTGGAGGTCGGGGCCTATCTCCCCCGCGCGCGAGAACGGTTGACCGAGAGCCTGAACGCGGTCCACGCTTTGTTCCCGGTCTTGCAGGGAAAGGGCAAGGTGCAAGCGGCCACTCTCAGCGGCGGCGAGCAGCAGATGCTGGCAGTGGGCCGGGGGCTCATGGCCCAGCCCAAGGTCCTCCTGCTGGACGATCCGTTCATGGGACTGGCTCCCCGCACCATCGCCGGGCTCTGCGACACCCTGTGGGCCCTCTGCGGCCAGGGGATCGGCATCCTGATCGCGGGACAGCACGTCCGACGGATCCTCACGCTGGCCGGCCGCGCCTACCTTCTGGAGCAGGGGCGGATCACCGACCACGCGCCTGGCAGCCAGTTGCTTCATTCGCCGCATCTGAGGCGGGCGCTGCTGAATACAGCCTGACGGACGGAAGAGCGTTCGGTCGTTCGGGGGTTCGGCTGTTCGAGAGTTCACGGACGGGGACCGCGTGGTTCGGGAGATCCCGATTCCCGGTTGTCGGTTGTCGGTTTTGAATTTTCAATTGAATTGGAGTTCTCCATGGAGTTCGCCCGACTGACCGAGGTGAGAAGCCGCGACGGCCACGTGGTTCCGGCGTATCTCTTCCGGCCGGATTCACCCGTTGCCGGCGTCGCTGTCGTCCATGGCTACGGCGGCTGCAAGGAGCACATGCTCGGCCTGGCGGCCCGGCTGGCAGAGCGAAGCCTGGCCGCCTGCACCTTCGACATCCGGGGGCACGGGGAGCATCCGGCGCCGCTGGGTGGCGCGATGCTGGAGGACCTCGAGGCGATCCTCGCCTTCCTGCGCCGGTTCGGTCGGGTGGCGGCGGTGGGACACAGCCTGGGCGGACGGCTGGCCCTCATGTCCAGCGCCGACGTGGTCGCGGCCATCTCCCCGCCCCTGCCGCAGCGGCCGTCGGAAGAGGGGCGCGCCATGCTGACGCATTTCGGGAGCACGACGGTCCGCGCCCAGGGCCCCGGCGAGATCCTGGATCTGCTCCGGTCCATGCCGCCCCCTGCGGCGTCGTCTCGCCCGACGCTGCTCCTGCACGCCGAGGGGGACGTCCCATCCCTGATCGAGGCCGTGCGGGCCACGGCGGCCGCGATGCCCGGGGCCGTGCTCCAGGTGATCTCCCAGCACCAGCACCAGCCCGCGGCGCTGCCGGCGAGCCTCCTCGCCTATCTGCCGCGATGGTTCAACCACATTGACCTGAAGGCCAACGCCGAGTTATACGTGAAGGTGCCGGCCTGGCTCGCCGGGCAACTCACGGCGCGTCACGAATGATCCGTTGCCTCCGAGACCGCATCGCCTCCAGACCGAACGGACCGGGGGGCGACCGGGATCCGGAAGGCTCCCCCATCTGGGGCAGCAAAGGGAGCACCTGATGTCCTACCACCGACCCGGCATTCTCGGCCGTCACGGCGTGGTGGCGTCGCCGCATCCCCTGGCGACGCTGGCCGGCATCCAGATCCTCCAGCAGGGCGGCAACGCCGTGGACGCCGCCGTCGCGACCAACGCCGTCCTGGCCGTGGTGCACCCGCACATGTGCGGCCTGGGCGGGGATCTGTTCGCCCTGATCTATCACGCGAAGGAACGCCGGGTCCTGGCCCTGAACGCCTCGGGTGCGGCACCGAACGCTGCCACCCTGGAGCGGTACCGGGAGGCCGGACACACGGAGATGCCCTTCCGGGGTCTCTGGGCCGCGACCGTTCCGGGAGCCGTGGACGGATGGGCGGCCGCCCTGACCCGCTGTGGCGGCATGGATCTGAAGGATGTCCTGCGGCCGGCCATCCACTTGGCCGAGACGGGATTCCCCACCCCGCCGGAGCTGGTCCGGGCCGCGGAGGTGGAGCGGTCCCTGCTGGAGGCGACGCCCGAGACCGCCCGCGTCTACCTCCCCGGCGGGCGACCGGCCCGCGCCGGGGAGATCCTGGTGCAATCCGACCTCGCCCGTTCGCTGCAGACGCTGGCCGAGGGGGGCCGGGAAGCTTTCTATGCAGGGCCCATCGCCGCGGAGATTGCCCGCGCCTCGCAGGCGAAGGGCGGACTGTTGACGGCCGAGGACCTGGCAGGCTCGCATGCGGAATGGGTCGCGCCCCTCACCGTGCCGTATCGGGGGCTCCGCGTCTTTCAGTGCCCCCCCAACTCCCAGGGGATCGCCACCCTCATGGCGCTCCAGATCCTGGCGGGATTCGACCTGGCGGGCGCGTCCGAGGCGGATCGCCTCCATCTCATGGTCGAGGCGAAGAAGTTGGCGTTCGCCGACCGGGATCACTTCGTGTCCGACCCCCGCTTCGTGTCGGTGCCGGTGGATCGCCTGCTGGATCCTCAATATGCCGACGCACGGCGCCGCCTGATCTCGCCGGACCGGGCGATGGCGGCCCCCTCTGAGGGCCAGCTCGACGGGGACACCATCTGCCTGTGTACCGCCGACGGCCAGGGCAACTGGGTCGCTTGGATCCAGAGCCTCTACTCGACCTTCGGCTCCGGGGTGGTGGCGGGGACGACCGGGATCCTGCTGCAGAACCGGGGGGCCTATTTCTCCCTCGATCCAGAGCACGTAAATCGGCTGGCGCCGGGAAAGCGAACGCTCCACACGCTCACCCCGCTCCTGGCCACGCGAGAGGACCAGCCCGTGCTGGCCACCGGCGCGCGCGGGGCAGACGGACAGCCGCAGACCCTCCTCACCATCGTCACCGGCCTGATGGACCGCGGCCTGCCGATCCAGGACGCCCTGGATGCCCCCCGCTGGGTCCACGGGCGTCGAGTGCGGGGCGATGATCCTCAGAGCCTGCGGATCGAGGCGCGCTTCGCGCCCGAGGTGGTCTCCGCGCTGGCCGCTCGGGGGCACCGGGTGACCGTCACGGTCCCCTTCGACTTCAACATGGGCTTCGCCCAGGGCATTCTGCGCGACCCCGAGAGCGGGTGCATGGTGGGGGCCGCCGACCCGCGGGGCGACTGCCTGGCGTTGGCCATCTGACGGGAAAGCGGGATCGCCCGGATCGTAGGCCCGTTATCCCGCTGGACTATTTCGGAAAGACAGGGTTTAATACGCCACCCTTGGGCAGGCCGACCCGCCCCAGGCGGCGCTTCAGCCAAGCGGGAAAGGACAGTCCCTGTGGAGCCTCTTTCCAGGATCGAGTCCCAGCGCCGGTTCATCCAGCAGCGCGCCAAGGAACTGCTGGAACGGGTGGACCGGATGGACGACGAGGAGCTGCGGTGGACGGTCCGGATGTTCGCCGACTGCCTCTCCCCGGAGCAGCGGACGGCGCACCTGGGCGCCTACAGCGAATACTGGACCGTGGACCAGCTCCGGCAATTCATCCCGACCTTCATCCAGGAGTACACGGACCTGGCCCTGGAAGACCTGAAGGCCAAGGAGGGCGCTCAGGGAACCCGGCTGGCAGACCTCACCGAGGAAGAGCTGCAGGGCATGTCCCTGGCGGAGAAGTGGTACCTCCTGGCAAAAGATCCGGGAGGTCTCCGGCCGGACCAACTGCGCCGCGAGCTGGCTCGCCTGTTCATGTGCAAGTCCTACGACCTGTTCCACGACATCGGGCTGTCGGAGGCGGCGGTGGAGTTTCCGGCCTACCACCGGGTGCGGGAGGCGCTGGAGGCTCGCCCTGACGCCGTGACCGACGACCTGCTCCGGATGGTCCTGGAACGGGCCGAGCGCCTCAGCGACGGAACGCCGGACGGCGTGGAGGCGGCCCTGGCGGAGATTCGGGAGGCGATCGGTCGGGCCCTGGGAATCCTTGTCCCCGTGGACCAGCTCTTCGCCGGCCAGATGGTCAAGCTCCCCCTGGAACGCCCCGACGAGATCCCGGAGGCCGTCCCGCCGGAGTCGGGCGCGACCGCGGCCGGGATGTCGCCGGAGGAGCTGGGGACCGCGTTCCTCGTCCTCACGGACCTCATGAGCCTGCGGGAGTGGGAAGAGTACGTGCTCCCCCTCCAGCGCCAGTACCGGTCCATCGCCGAGATCCCGCCCGACGATCTCCGCGCCCTGCTGCCTCGCCTGTCGGCGCGGATGGGGGACCGGCGGATCACCGACTTCGCGGAACGCTACCGGTCCGGCCGCATGGTGGCCGAGCGGAAGGTGGACCCGGGAATCTGGGAGATGCTCCCCACCCCGGAGCAGCTGGCCATCCTGGAACGGGACAACCGGACCATGGACATCGCCCAGGCAGCCCGGCACCTGGCCAAGATCTTCTTCAGCTACCACTACGACATGCTTTTCGACGCCGGGTTTCACGTGGACCTGCTGCGTTCGCCCCGGTACCAGGGGCTGGTCAACCGGCTGATCAGCGGCCCGCCCGGTGACTCCGCGCGGGAACCTGCGGGACGCCGGGTGGAGGAGCTGACCCAGGCCGTGACCCGGATGATGCTCGACCTCGAGACCATGCCGTCCGAGGCGCGGCCTGTGCGCCTGCAGGAGATCCGCGCCGTGATCGCCACGGGCCTGGGTCTCCCGGACGATCTCACCTACCCCGCCAGCAAGGAGGGGCGGGCCTGAGGACCATTGCGGATTTCGGATTTCGGATTTTCGATTGAGAACGGCGCCGGATGTCTTTCCGAAAATCCGAAATCCCAAATCCGCAATCCGAAATCTGACGAGAGGGGGTCAGACATGAAGTGGGAGTACCGGGACGAGATGGTGATGTTCAAGGAGACCCAGGACGGCCTGGTCGGCAACCTGGAGTTCCTGGGCGCCTGGGGGGCCGATGGGTGGGAATTGACCAGCAGCGTGCCGCTCATCGCGCCGAACCGGGATGGCGTCGCCTACGGGACGGTCGGAGCGCTCCTCATCTTCAAGCGACCCCTGGCGGGATGATATGGACATGGCCTCGGAGACTTCGCGCATCGAGGACTGATCGTGCCTGTCGGTAAACGCCGTCATCCCATGTACGAGGGCATCGCCCTCCTGGCCGACCCGATCTACGGCTACATCCAGTTCAGCGTCCCGGTGGAGGGAGGACCCCCGGAGCAGACCGAGAAGGACCTGATCGACACCCCGTGGCTCCAGCGGCTGCGCAAGGTCCATCAACTCCAGTCCAGCTTCTGGGTCTTCCCCTCGGGCGAGCACAGCCGCTTCCAGCACTCCCTGGGGACCATGCACATGGCCGGCCGCTTCGCCGACCGCCTGTACCCCAGCCTGAAGCAGGTCTTCGGGCGCCGCTCCCCGTCCCAGGCGTACGTCAAGGAGATCCTGCGCGTCACGGGTCTCCTGCACGACATCGGCCACGGCCCCTTCAGCCACTTCTTCGACCAGAACTTCCTGGAGCCCCTCTACGGCACCACCCACGAGGAGATCGGCCAGCGTATCGTGACGGAGAAGCTGGGCGAGATCATCCGCGGGATCCGGCGGAGCCCGGACGGGCCCTTCGAGAAGGACGAGGCGATCCAGCCAGAGCACATCGCATTCTTGATGCGCAAGCCCGATCCGGGGGCCGTCGAGCAGATGCCCGAATGGCTCCAGACCCTGCAACCGGTTTTCTCCGGCATCTACACCGCCGACAATATGGACTACATCCAGCGGGACGCCTACATGACCGGTTTCTCGCTGGACATGGTGGACATCGACCGGCTGCTCTATTATACCTTCGTCACCGACAAGGGCCTGACCCTGCACAAGTCCGGGTCCTCCACGCTGCGCCGCTTCGTCAACGCGCGCTTCACCATGTACGCCGACGTCTATTTCCACCGGACCAACCGGGCGGTGGACCTGCACATGCAGGAGATCTTTCAGGACACCATCCAGCTGCTGTTCCCCTTCGATCCCCGGGAGTCGCTGGACGCCTACCTGAGGGTGAGCGACTGGTCCCTGTTGGAGGGGGTTCAACGCTGGGCCACGGACGCGGACCCGCGGAAGCGCACCCTGGCCGCCGAGTGGGCCAAGATCCTCAACCGCGAGGTCAAGTGGAAGATGGCCTACGACCACATGGAGACCATGGACGACCCGCGCGGGAAGAAGTTCTGGTCGGCCCAGGACCTGGAGGCGGCCATCCGCAAGCACCTGCCCGACGGCCTGCGCCACATTCCCTTCAAGGTGGACATGGCTCGGCAGGACCCGCGGCCGCTCAACCCGTGGACCGAGGAGACCAAGAAGATTCTCATCTACGACCCCGCCACGGGGAAAGCCTCGCCCTCGGCCGTGGCGGATCTCTTCCGCTACATCCCCGCCCAGGTCGCCCACTATCGCGTCTTCGCCCTGGACCACAGCCACGACGCGGAGCTGGCGGCTGCCACCCAGGCGGCCCTGGCCAGCCAGGTCCAGGACGCCTTCACCACCAACCTCTGAATCCGTCCTCTCCTCTTCCCTCCTCGGGAGGCTGCGTCACCATGCGCTGCCACGCCCGGTATTCGACAGAAGGCAGATAGCAAATTATCAAGGCCTGACCCCAATGGCGACGCAGGGAACCGCAACGGCAGGCGCCAGGGCCGAGGTGTCCGGCCAGGGTGGAAGGACACGTTCGATCCAGAACTGGAATGGTGGAAGGCTGGAGGGCTCAGCCCTTGCCCAGGATGTGGGCGTCGAGCTGCGTCTGGGCCTCGCGGAGGGTCGGATAGGGCGTCCGCTTGTGGAGGTGTTCCTGCCGATGCCCGCAGGCAGGGCACTGGATGATGTGGACGGTCTCGAGATAGAAGTGGCCGCAGTTGGGATCGGCCGGGTCGGCGGCGAGGCGGACGCGCTCGATGAGGTCCACGTAGCGGAAGGGTTGGCCCCCTTGGCCGCACTTCAAGCAGCGCGAACCCGCTCGATCTTCGGTCACGGTTTGCCGACCCGGCGGCCCTGGATTTCGGATTGCGGATTGCGGATTGCGGATTTTTCCGAGGCGCCCACGTCATTCCCCATCCGAAATCCGAGATCCAAGATCCGACATCCGAAATCGTTGTCAGGCGGCCGGCACCGGCTGGCGTGCCTCGATCAGGAGCAGGCGCGTGCCCTCGCTGCGGGCGACGTTCCGCTCCGCCTCGATGCGGGCCAGGGTGTCGCGCCACGGCGTGAGGTCGAACGGCTGGCCCTTGGGATGGGCCAGGTAGCCGTCAATCAGATCCCGGTAGAACCGGACCATCTCTCCCACCAGGGGCACGGGATATTCGCGCCCCTGGATCTTCAGGCAATGGACCCCCAGGTCGATCAGGTGCGGGATATCCTCCAGCAGGAAGAACGCATCGTTCTTGAGGGCGACCCGATCTTCCCATTTGGTCGCGCCGCTGTACAGCTCCCACGACTCCAGGCAGACGCGGTAATCCAGGCCACCGCGGTTCGGGCTGCCCTTGAACTGGTCCTTCCCGAAGGGATCCGTCGTCCGCTCCAGCCGGTGGTAGGGGGACATCCAGCACTTCCCCAGGTACGTATAGCAGTAGTTGGCGTGGATCAGGATCTCGATCCCGACGTCGATCTGCTCCTTGCGCGAGGCCAGCTCCCTGAGGGTCAGCTTGGTGTCCGCGACCACCTGGGACACCCCGATGGACCGGTAGAAGCCCACGTCCTCATTGTTGAGGATGTTCGCCCCGATGCTGGCGTGAATGGTCAGGTCGGGGAAGCGCCGGTGGACCTCGGCCATGGCCCCGATGTCCGTCATGATCGCGCCGTCCACTCCCCAGGTCACGAAGCGTTCCATCTTACGCAGCATGGGCGGGATCTCGTGCGACTGCATGTTGGTATTGATGGCCGCCCGCAGCTTCGCCCCGCCGGCGTGGGCCATCGCGATGGCCTCGCGGACGTCCTCGTCGGTCAGTTCATAGCGGTCCCGCCGCCGGCTCCAGCCGCGCGGACCCACGTAGATGGCGTTGGCGCCGTTCGCCACCACCGCTTCGACCATTGGAAGATTACCCGCCGGTGCCAAAAGCTCAATCATGATTCCCACTCCGTGTTGGAAAAGTGGCCCGCCCCCGCGGCGGGCTGTTCGGTAACTCACGGGCCGCGGGCCAGCGGCCTGATGTTGATTGCGAATTTCGGATGTCGAATTTCGGATGGTGAACCCGTTTCGAGAATCGCCGGATAAATTCGAAATTCGAAATTCGCAATCCGAAATTCAACCCGTCGAGGGCGTTATGGTCAGGAACGATCCGACCGCGTCCGGCCGGATCCCCGCGTAGTCCATTCCGCTCTTGCCGAAGTAAAACCCGTTGCACAACCCGATTCGCGCGTGGGCCCGGACCACGTCCCACCACCCTTCGTCCTGCTGGAAGGGTGCCTCCGCGGCGCGGCGCAGCGCCTCGCGGTACACGGCCCCCACCTCGCGCCGGTATTCCGGGGTCTCCGACACGGTTTCGATCCGGAAATGCCGGTGGCCGTCGGCCAAGAGAAGCGGCAGGTGCTCCAACATGCAGACGTCCTTGCCGCTCAGGATCCCCTTGCCCACCGACTTCATGGCCCAGTCCCCCTGCTTCAGGAACAGGTCCTTCTGGCAGAGGTCCGGGCACTTGATCCCCCACTTCTCCTCGTATTCCAGGAGGAAGCAGTAATCCGAGATCCCCAGGGGCATCTTGCCGTGCACCAGGAGTTCCATCGCCGCCCCGGACGTGGTCACGATGTCCCGGATCTCGTCCAGGCTCAACTCGTAGTTGGGGGTGAACCGCACCGCCCCGAACCCCCGCAGGACCTCCACGCCGGCGTTGGTGTACACATTGGCGAAGCCACCCACATGTACCGGCAGTCCCGGGACCTCGTCGTGGGCGATCTTCAGGATGCCCAGGTTGTGCACCTCCACCGCCTGGGCGCCCGCGGTCGCCGCGACCTCCAGCATCTTGCGGACCTTGGGCAGGAAGTCGTTCCGCGGCGCGGCATAGGTGGTGACGTAGGCCCGCTTGCCCTGATCCCGGAGGATGCGGAGACCCTCCCGCAGATCCTCCGGGTGCTCCAGGAAGTTCGCCTCGTAGAGGCGGCAGTAGATGTCCCCCAGGTAGACCGCATCGTAGGCGTTCAGGTCCGAAGCTAGCAGGTCCCGCAGGTTGGCGATCGAGGTGTTCAACTCGAATGCGCTCACGACCCTATCCTCGATTCCGTCCGGTCCATCTGCGTTCATCTGCGGTTGCATGGTTTTGGATTCGCCTTTCACCGCCCGACCACCGTCCACGCCGCCGGCAACTCCGCCGGCTGGCCCGGCATCCCGGCGTCATCCATCCGCCCGTCCAGCATGTCCCGGTAGCAACGGACCAGGGGCGTGAGGAGTTCGGGCGGCAGGCTCCTTCCCTGCAGCTTCAGGACATCCGCACCTGCCGCTACATAGGCCCCTACCTCGGCGACGCGGCTGATCTGCCGGCTGGGGAAGAGCCGCCGGTCCATCCAGCGATCCCCCTGGAGAAGCTCCCAGGGTTGCTGGCAGATCTTGAAGCAGGCCCCCACGCCGCCGCGCTTCATGCTCCCCGTCTGGCGCAGGCCCCGCTCGGCCCCCTCGGGCAGCGCGAACTCCTGCGGCTCGGCGGGATGGGAGGACGGCGGCAGCGGCGACGGTTTCAGGTGGATGTAGCTTGGCATCCAGCATTTGCCGAGGAGGACGAACTCCTCCACCATGTGGATCATGACTTCCAACTCGATCTTCTGGACGGCCCTCATCGCGCATATCTCATCGGGTCCGACGGTCCCCGGCAGGACCACGGCATGCGCCCCGAGATCCCGGAAGAAGCCCACGTCGGCGACCGTCTGGGCCCCACACCCGATGCTGGCCGTCAGGTGAAGCGCCGGGAACCGGCCTCGGAGAGCCGCCAGGATGCCGATGTCGTTGACGATGAGGGTTCGGATCCCCAAGTCCAGGAGTGGGGGAATGCGCTCGAAGAGCCGCGCCCGTTCCTGGGGCTTCGGGATGATGTTGAGCGCAACCTGGAGTTCTCGACCGGCCGAGGCGGCGCGCCGCTGGGAGGCCACCAGCTCCTCCCAGGTCAGCTCGCCCCGCGCCCCGCCGCGGCTCCATCCCTTGAGGCCGACGTAGACGGCGTCAGCCCCCGCATCGAGCGCGGCGCAAACAGCCTCGGGACTTCCCGCGGGCGCCAACAGCGTCGCCACGGTCCCTCCCAGCAACAGAGAAAATACAGGGATTTGTACCACCCCAACCGGTCGGCGGCAACGGAAAACTACCCCGCTTGTCTGCAGGTGAATCCCTTTTCTCCCGCAAGAGTCTCTCCCTCCTGACCCCCCCGCGTACGACGCGGGCCTCAGGGCTGTTTTCCGAGGAGGAACGCGATCCAGCCCCCCTGGTCCCGCCGGTCGAGCCGGCGAAGGTTCGCACCTCCCAGGGCCGCCACGACCGCCCCTTCCCCGGGTGCCTGGAACCCGGAGAGGATGATCTTCCCCCCGGTCCGGCAGTACCGGGAGAAGATCGGCAGCCAGGACTTCGCATCACCTGCCGAGTCCAGGTTGGCCAGGACGAGATGGAAACCTTCGGCCCGCCCCAGAATGTCCGGGGTACCCGCCGCGACCGTGACGACCCGGTCAAAGCCGTTGCGGCCCACGTTCGCCCGGGCGACCCGGCAGGCGTGGGGGTTCACGTCAATGGCCACCACCCTCCCCGCGCCCAGCCTGGCGGCCGCGATCGCCAGGATACCCGACCCGGTGCCCACATCCAGGACATGGTCCCCGGCCACGAGGTGCGCCTCGATTTCCCGGAGGCACATCTGGGTGGTCGGGTGTGTGCCCGTCCCAAACGCCTGACCCGCATCCAGGATGATGGCTCGGGGATCCGTCCTGATGTACTCGGCATCCGCCAGGGATGCCAGGATCAGGCGATCACTGATCCAGATCGGCATGCCATTCTCCGATTGGAAATTTTGCGAGGCTCGCCCGCCATTACCCCCTCACCGTCGCCAGGCCGGAAGCGGCATTCGGGGCGTCGCACTGGCGGCGGATTATACGGCCGAGCGGATGGCCGGTCAATCCGGAGTCCCCTCCGCCCCCGGGAAGATCGTCCGCACCCGGACCGCCGTATCGCGGAGCCGCCCCCCCGGGGACTGTCCGACCGGGGAGGAGTTTTCCAGTTGACACGCCTCGCGCAAATCCGCATGATACCGGCACTTGGCCTGCCTCCTCCGGGGAGGAAGCAGGCCTTCTGTTTCCCCAGGCCGATGAAAGCCGCGATCCGCTCGTGATCCACCCCCCACCTTATCTCCCATTGGCGTGAGGATCTTCCGGGGAGGAGGAACTGGCAGTGGCCCAGGAGAAGCTCAAACAGGTGACGCCGCCGCGCGGCCTGACGACGCCGCGCGAAGAGGAAGCCGGCAAGGTCAAAGTCATCTACGGCGTGCACGCGATCGAGGCCACCCTTGCCGGCCGGACGGTCCTGAGCGTTCGCGAGGCGCTGGCCCAGCCGCTGAACATCAGCCCCCGGGCGGTCGCCCTGGTCAACGGCCAGGAAGTGGACAGCACCCACGTGCTCGGCCAGGGAGAGTTGCTGGAATTCGTCCGCTACGCCGGGGAAAAGGGAACGGAACTCACAGAGGTCAACCACCCGACCCCAAACCGCGACTGGATGGAGAAGCGGTATGGGCTGTTGGGCGACGGCCGGCTCGACCTCACCATCAACGGAGAGACGTACGATCTCTACGCCCTGCTGGAGGTCTTGGGCCTGGCCTTCGAGGACATCCGGCCCATTGACGCCCGCGTGATGGGCGAGAACCTGTTCACCATCCGCTACTTTGACTCCGAGGAACGGAGCATCGTAGCGTACGAGTTCGATTCGGACTTCCGCCGGATCGGCGAAACCATCGTCCACATCGAGGAATGGATGGGAGACGCGTATTACGATTTCAACTGGGGGGCGTGGTGCCCCTGGACCCTGTAATGCAATGGCTGGCACGTGGGCCTTTCGCGCCCGGACCTGGGGACGGCCGGGATATACCGCCCTCGAAGGCTCGGCCTCCTTCGATGGCCAGAGTGCCGACTTCTTTCTCGTCGTCGGATCAGCGCACATCAGCCTGGATGAAATCCCGGTCAACGCGGCGTGGTCTTTTCCCCCCGAGCGACGGGAGGAACTCCTGAGCGCGCTCGAGCGGCTTTTGTGGGCGGTCCCCGCAGGGGTGAGCCTTTCCGCGGGGGAACCCAAGCGGTAGCCAATCACGATCCGGGGGCAGGGGTGGACGCGGACCAGCACTGGCAGATGCGGCTCCGACAGCTGGAGGACCGGGAGCACCAGTTCCTGCAGGGCCTCGATGACATGGACCCGGATGAGATGCGGTGGCTGGTCCGGTTCCTCATCGACGCCCTGACCGAGGAACGCCGGCGGACCCTCCTGGCCGGATACCACGAGCACCTCCCGGCAGAGCGGATGCGCCCGTTTCTCGAACGGTTCACCCCCGAGTGCATCCAACTGGCGATCTTGGATCTCCAGGCCACGCGAGACGCAGACGGGGAAAGCCTGGACTCGCTGACGGACACCGATCTGCAGGGCATGAGCGCCCTGGAGAAGTGGCAGATGATCGCGAAGGAGCCCCGCGTCCTCAATTCCGAGCGGACCGCCCGGGAACTGGCGCGGCTGGGCCTGTGCTTTCGATCAGACCTGCTGGATGACGCCATGCTCCCCCGCGCCGTCATCGAATTTCCCCTGTACTTCCGCCTGCAGGAGGCCCTGCGGCAGCTCCCCACGACGGAGATCCACCGCCTCGCCGATCTTGCGGCTGCCAGCGTCCCCGCCATGGACCGCCTTCCCCCGGCGGAGGCGGGCGAGCGGCTGGCCGGCCTCCGCCAAGAGATCGCGAAGGCTGCGGGCTTCACCGCGCCTCTGCAGGAGCTCCTGGGGGCGTCCATGGATCGGCTGCCCAGGGAATTCTTCCCTCCCGGAGGGTCGGAGGTGGTCTCGCCGGACCAACTGACCGAAGCGCTGCGCCAGTTGGAGGGTCATTCCCCGGAGGAGTTGCGGCTGAACCTGCAGATCCTGGCGGACCAACTGAGCCTGCGGGAAGCGCAGGCGTTGCTGGGGTCGCATCGATCCCAGTACCCCAGCCTCAGCCAGATGCCTTCCGAGGTCCTGCGGCGGCTGGTGGCCACCCTCGTCGTTCACCTGGCCGGCCGGGGCCTGTGCGATTTCAATCAGCGGTACCGGACGGGGAAGTTCCTGGCCATCCCTCCCGTCACCAGCGAGGTCTGGAACCTTCTTCCCCAGCAGGCGCGGCTGGGACTCCTCCGGCAGGACAACGCGGCCATGGATATCGCGCAGATCGCGCGACACCTCGCCAGGATCCTGTTGAGCCACGAGTACCAGGCGCTGGACGATGACAAGAGCCAGATGGCCATCGTCCTTTCCCCCCTCTACCAGAGACTGGTGCAGCGCCTGACCCACCTCGACGATCAGGATGGCGCACCCAAGCTCTTGGCGCTGCATCAGACCGCCACAGAGCAGGTCCTGGCGATGGAGCAATCGCCACGGGAGGGGCGGGGGGAGATGCTGGATCGGATCCGGAGGACCATCGGAGCTGCGCTGGGACTCTCCGAGGAGGATCTTTCGGGCCCGCGCAGCACGGCAGACCACTGACCCGCCCCCACTTCAGGTCACCCCCGGATTTTCCGTACCAGCCAGAGGGGGAAACGTGATGCCGGACGCAACACCGCTGCCTCACGAGACGCCGTCGCAGACCCCGCCACCGGTGCAGGCCCTGGAATCCGCGCTGGAAGAGCGACGCGTGGCCGGCGATGCGGCCGCGCTGGCCGAGACCTGCATGAAGCTGGCTCAAGCCTATGCCGCCCAGGGCTCGCTTCGGCGCGCGCTCACGACGTACGAGGAGGCGCTGAAGACGTTCGAGGAGCAGGATGACCGGGCGGGCCGACTCCTGTGCCTGAAGAGCATGGCCGGGCTCTGTTACCGGGAGGGGGCCTGGAACCGGGCCCTGGCGCTCTATCACCAGGCCCTGCAGCTTCTCCGCGATCCCGAAGAGCGGCCGGAGATCGCCCAGACCCACAGCCAGACCGGAAGCGTCTACCAGGGGCAGGGCGACTGGGAGAAGGCGATCGCGGCCTACCGGGAGAGTCTGGAGATTCGCGAGAGCCTGGGAGACACCCGGGGGATCGCCCTCCTCCACAACAATTTGGGCGCGGTCTACGCCCGGCAGGAGCGGTGGGAGGAGGCTCGTCAGGCTTGGGCCACGTGCCTCGCCCTGCACGAAGGCGTAGGAGACATCACCGGCCAGGCCATCACCTTGGGCAACCTGGGGAGCCTGGCGCAGCGCCAGGGTCGCTGGGAAGAGGCCCTGGGCTGGTACGAGCGCAGCCTACCCCTCTACCGCCAGAGCACCGATCCCCTCGGTGAGGCCACCATCCAGAACAACGTGGGATTCGTCCAGAAGCAATTCGGACGACTCGACAAGGCCCTGGCGGGGTACCAGGAAGCGCTCACGCTGCTGCAGAAGATCGGGGATTCGCTGCGGGCCACCGTGGCCATGTACAACATGGCCGTCGTCCACGAGGACCAGGGGAACTACCGCGAGGCCCTGCGCCTCCTCGAACAGGTCATCCAGCTGGATCAGCGAATCGGCCACCCGGACCTGCGCCGGGACATGGAGACATTCCGGCGGGTGCGGCAGAAGCTGGATGTGGAGCGCGACGCGAAGCGCATGGAGGAAGAACGGGCCTGAAACTCATTGCGGATTTCGGATTGTGGATTTCGGATTGGAATCAAATACGTCGGTCTGATAAATCCGCAATCGGCAATCCGAAATCCGAAATCGAGAGGGGGATGGAAAGAACAAGGGCCCCTGGTGCCCTCACCAGAGGCCCTTGCCATCGGAACAGCAGGCGTGCTCCGGGTACAGGACCTACCCGCCCTTGGAGGCCTTTTCCCGCAGGACCCGCCGCAACAGCTTTCCGGTGATGGTCCGGGGCATCTCGGAGACGAAGATCACCTCGCGCGGCAGCTTGTACACCGCCACCTTGCCCCGGCAGAACTCGATGAGCTCCGTCTTCACCGCCTCGGACTCGGCCGTGCCCTTTTTCAGGGCCACATAGGCCCGGGTCTTCTGGCCCATGATGGGATCCGGCACCCCGATGACGCCGGCGTCGGCCACGGCCGGATGGGTCACCAGGACGTCCTCAATCTCCTCGGGGCCGATGCGGTAGCCGGACGACTTGATCAGGTCATCCTCGCGGCTGAGGAACCAGATGTAGCCGTCCTCATCCATGGAGACCATGTCGCCCGCCTTGACCCAGCCGCTGATCACGGAGCCCTTCTGCTTGTCGTTGTCCCGCCAGTAGACGGTCCCCGTCGGGCCGCGGGCCATCAACATCCCCGTCTCGCCCCGCTTGGACTCCTCGTGAGTTTCCTGGTTGATGACCTTCAATTCATATCCGGGAATCGCCGGGCCGATGGAGCCGGGCTTCACCTTCTTCGTGGCGGCACTGGAGATGAAGACGAACATCATCTCCGTGGTTCCGAGGCCTTCGAAAATCTCCAACCCGAACTTGTTCTTCCAGTCGTGGTACGTTTGCGCCGTCAGCGATTCGCCGCCCCCGGTGCAGATGCGCAGGGAGCTCAGGTCGTACTTCTTCTCCGCGTCGGGCACCTGGAGCATCTTGCGGTAGGCGGTGGGCAGGATCGAGAGGATCGTTACCTTGTGGTTCTGGATCGTCTCGAACATGGCCTCGGGGGTGAACCGGGCGATGAGGGAGACGGCCGCGCCGAAGCGGTACGGGATCACCGCCACCGCCGAGTAACCCGCCGCCATGGCGATGGGCGCCGAGCCCCCGATGATGTCATTCTCGGTGACGTTCCAGCAGTATTTCCCGAAGCCGTCCGGGACGATCAGGGCCTCCTCCATGAAGTGGGCGGTCCCCTTGGGCAGCCCGGTGGTCCCCGACGTGAACAGCAGGACCGAGACATCCATCCGGTCGCGGCGGACGGGGTCGCACTCCGGCTTCTCGGCGTCGAGCAGCTCCTGCCACAGGAGGTACCCCTTCGCCTTCCAGGCCGCCTGCTGCTCCGGCGTGCCGCCGACGACGATCACGTGCGTGACCGTCTTGCAGTTCGGCCGCGCCTTCTCCAACTCCTCCAGCATGGCCCCCGCCACGATGACCGCTCTCGCTTCGGCGAGATTGGCGACGTGGGTGATCTCCGCCTGGGAGAACAGGACGGACGTGGGCAGGCTGACCGCCCCGATCTTGATGATGGCAAAGTTGGCCATCACCGCCGGCGGGATGTTGGGCAGGCGCAGGATCACCCGGTCGGCTTCCTCGATGCCCAGGCGCTTGAGGGCGCTGCCCAGCTTGTTCACGTTGGCCAGGACGGCCTTGTAGGGAATCTTCTTGTCCTCGAAGTAGATGGCGATCCGGTCCCCCGTGCCCGCCGCCACCTGTTTGTCCAGCAGTTCCTCGGTGCTGTTCAGCCGCTGCGGGTAGGATTGCAACTCGGGGAGTTTGTACATCCGTTGGGGCCACAGCTCCTTCGGTGGCAAGTAGTCGGCTGGGATCCGCCCCATGGCCACCTCCTCTCACAGGCTTTTGAGAATGCCCGGGCCGCTTGGTCAGGCGCTCGTCGCAACGCTGCGACCCGCCTCGGGCGGGCACCGATGGACGTCCGCCCCTGCGGCGCGCCGCGCGTGCCCGGCGACGATGCGCCTCCCTGGCCGCTCGGACTTTCTTGACCAGCCTGGGTTACCAGGGTGCTCGGTGGCACCCCGCGAAATCCTACGCCTTGTTGATAAGGTTCTGCAGGGCCTCTTCCACGCCGACCAGGCGGCCCAGGTCCTTGTCGCTCCTCGGGAAGACCTCTTCTGGATACCGATCACCATCTTTGGCGAAGACGAGCAAGGCCGGGACCGTCTTCCCCATGTCCTCTTCCAGCGCCCCCTTGGCCCCGAAGACTGCGCGCTTGGCGGCACTGGGGCCAGTCACTGCGGCATTGTAGATCTTGAAGGCAACCGGCTGCTGCGAGCAGTCCTGGACAACCACAGTGACCCCCTTCGCCTTGAGCTGCTCGCAGAGCCCCAGGGCCTTCGTGTTGTCACAATGGAACTGCATCGCCGGCTCGTCCTTGCTGCTGTAGTAGAAATCCACCTTCACGATGTGTTCCTCCTTGCCCGTATTGTTCAGATCCGGACACTCTCCCCCATGAGAGGTCGCCCTCCCGCCCCTGCCTGTTCGTTCACCGCCGTCTTGCCTCAGGCAAAAATAAGCCACGGCTGCTCATCACAGCCGTGGCTCATCCCCCCTCCACCACTTCCCCCAGGGAGCGGCCCTACGTGCCGGGCTTCCATCCCTTGGGGATGATCCGGACAAAGGGCCAGTCGATCTTGGTGCAATACCCGTCATAGGCCTGGGCGACGTAGGCGTCCAGGGCGGGCTTGAAGCAATCGGGGACTCCGTGGATCGGACACTTTGTCGCTTGGTCAGCCATGCTGGTTGCCTCCTTCTTCAAAGCTTTCGTCGCAGGCGGAGCCGCCTGAGCCGCGGGCGCCGCCGCGGGAGGAGCAGCGGGTTTCGCGACCGGTGGTGCCGGCTTGGCCAAAGCCGTAGTCGCGACCTTTTTCCTTGGCGCAGGCTTGGCCGGAGTCCTGGCCGCTACCTTCTTTTTTGCTGCGGGAGCGTGTCCCTTCCGGGCAACTGGCTTCGCCGCCCGCCGGGCTTTCGGCTTCCGGGCCTTGACTGCCGCCTTGGCCGGCGCAGCCCACCGACCCTTCGTTCCTGCCCTCTTACTCTTTGGCTTGGGCATCTAGTCCCTCACTTCTACGAATAATCCCTCCCCTCCATGATGAACCGCGGCCGGCTGCCCACCAGGTCTTCGGGCTTCAACGGCCCACCGCTCACCGGCTTGCCCCGGATGCTCTTGCGGATGGGGATCGGCTTGCCGACGAAGTCGGCCCGGGCCATGACCGGGGGGTTCACCTTCGTGGTGTCGGTGATCTTCGTCTTGTAATCCTTGGACTGGGCGTAGCCGGGCAGCTTGTCGTGCGGGGGCTGGGCCTCGGTGGGACCGGAGACACGCACCCCATTGTCAAGCTTCAGCGCCCAGATGGCGCCGCAGCCGGCGCACTTCACCTTCCCCTCGAAAAACCAGAAGGTGAAGGGGTCAAGGTAGTTGACGATCTCGCACTTGGCGCATTCCAAGAGCAGCGAGCACTTCTTGAAGTCAGCCATGCAGCCACCTCCTTGGTCGGCCCGCAGGGCCGCCCGGATGTCCCCTGGGCGGCCCTGCTGCCCATCCTAGATGATCTCGTTCTTCTCCAGCTCCCTGATCTGGTCAAGGCCATAGCCGCAATACTTCTGGAGGATGTACTCGTTGTCGGCCCCCACCGGCTTGAAGGCCCAGCGGTGCCGGGCAGGAGTCTCGGAGAGATGGTACGGCAGCCCCTGGCTCAGCAGGTCTCCGAAGTACGGGTCATCCAGCCAGTGCAGCTCGTCCCGCATCTGGAAGTGCTCCTGCTGGGAAACCTCCTTGTTACTCCAGACCGGCTGGCTGTTGATGTTGTTCTCCTCCATGAACTTCCAGGCATCCTCTTTGGTCTTGTCCTTGGCCCACGCCTCCAGGGCGGTGTAGATCTCCGTCTGGGCCGCCGGCTGAATACGATCGGCGGCCTTGGCATACTTGCCCGCCAGCGGCTTCAGGTTCGGCACCGCCTGGCAGAGCTTGGCGAAGTCGCTGTCCTCGGGGGCGGAGATCAGGATATACCCCTCCTCCATTTCCTGGGGGTTCTTGGAGGTGGGATACGAGGACTTGCCGCACTTGACGATCCCGTGGACGCACATTTCGGTGTCCCAGTCCCCCCACCGCTGCTTGATGATCCCGTAGCGACCGTAAATCGGGAGGGCGCTCTCCAGGTGACGGGTGGCGCCGTGGACCTGGCTGTACTCGATGAACTCCCCGACGCCCGAGACGTTATCCCGCCACCAGAGGGCGGCCAGCCCGGCGAAGCATCCCATCATGCCGCCCCAGTAGTCGGCCAGCCAGATGGTGTGCTTGGACGGCAAGCCGATGGCGGGATGGCCGTGGCCCGGACCGGGGAATCCGGTCACGGAGAAGCAGCCTCCCGCGGCCTGGCCCAGGATGTCGTAGGACGCCCGGACGCGCCCTGGCCCCCACCCGCCGAAGCCCCCCATCCAGATGTAGGTCAGGCGGGGGTTGATCTTGGCGGCCTGGCGGTAGCCGATCCCCCACCGGTCGAAGGTCCCAGGCCGGTAGTTCTCGGCCTGAATGTCAGCCTTGGCCTGGATGCGGTGGACGATCTCCACCCCTTCGGGCTTGTGGAAGTCTACCGAGAGGAAGTATTCGTTGTGGTTCGCCCCGAAGAAGCCCAGACCCGTGCCCTTGTCCGGCAACTGCTTGGACAGGGGGTACAGGAACGGCTCGTTGTACGGGGTGGTGTGCCGCATCGGCTCGCCCCGGCGGGGCAGCTCGATCTTGATCGTCTCCATCCCCAACTCGGCAAAGTAGTTGGCGCAGGACGGGCCGAGGATGTATTGGGTCGTGGAGATGGCCACGTATCCCTTGAAGACCTCGGGTTTCTCAAAGATCTTCTTCGCGTCGAAGGTCTCGCGGCAGTATTCTTCAAAGCTCTTCATCTGTTCGGCCATTTGCTCATTCCCCCCTTTCAACAGCCCTAAATGATCCCCTGCTTCTTCAGGCGGTCCAAGTCGTCCTTCTTGAAGCCCAAGATCCGACGATAGACCTCTTCGTTGTCATAGCCGGTCGGCCGGCCGATCCACTTCAGCCGCGGCGGGGCCTTCTGGGCCAACTGGGGCGGCGGGGCGTGGAGGACCTTGCCGTACAGGACGTCGTCAATCACGTTCACGTGACCCCGGTACTTGAAGTGGGGAAACTCCGCCACCTCGTCGGTGAAGCTCACACCACCGGACGCCACCTCCTCAGCCTGAAGCTTCGTCTCGGCCTCGAGCCGTGAGTTGTCCTTGAACCACTCGGACAGGGTGGTATAGGTCTCGACCTGGGAGTAGAAGGGGAGCCGGTCCACCACGACCTTGAGGGACGGATCCTCGATGATGTGCTCCTCCAGCTCCGGCCGGTCCTTCCCCACGGTCTTCCAGATCCGGAACCAGAGGCGGTCGTGGCCGCCACCCACCATGATCTGGCCATCCTTACACGGGTTCACCGCATAGATGTTGATGGCCAGGTCCCAGTTTCCGAAGCGGGGCCGGACGCTTCCATCCATCCCCTGCCAGCCCCAGTTATAGTCAATGATCCGCATCAGCGCGGCCGTGCCGGTTGACTCGACGAACTGGCCGCGACCCGAGACCCGCTCGCGGTAGTTCAGGGCGGCCATGATTCCCATGGCAGCCGTGGTTCCTCCCACGTGATCGCAGACCCAGAACCCGGAGCGGGTGGGCCGGCCCCCGAAGGCCACCGGGGCCCCGGTGCCATGGGTGAAGCCGGAGGAGTTTTGCGCAGTCGGCTCATACATCCAGGGCCGGTCTTTCAGTGGTCCCCACTGCCCCCGCTGTCCCACCCAGCAGTACACCAACCGGGGGTTGATCTGGGAGAGCTGGCGGTATCCGATCCCCCAGGCATCGAACTGTCCGGGGGGATAATTCTCGATCAGCACATCCGAATCCACCACCAACTTCTTGAGCAGCTCCCGGCCCTCGGCGGTCTCCAGGTTCAGGGTGATGGAGAGCTTGTTCCGGCACTCGTGGAGGAACTTGCCCCCGACCGCCTCGCCGGTCACGCTGTCCTTGAACATCAACTCCTTACGACCGAAGGGGGTGTGCTTCCGCGTCGGATCCCCTCCTGGGGGCTCGACCATGATGACCTCGGCCCCGTGCTCGGCAAAGAGCGACGAGCACCAGTGACCGATGTTCATCTTGATGGAGCAGTCAAGAACCCGGATGCGGTTGAGCTTCTCCTCCTTCTTGCCCACATCGCGCCAATGGACATTGGCCTCCAGCCACGTGGGATATTCCCGTGCCGCCTCGCTCAGACCCTTGTAAACCTCATCGGGAGTCGGTCGTGGCACTGCTGGCCACGGCAAAACGGGGATGTCAGAACTCTTGATTTCTGCCATGCTGTCTTCCCCCCTTGATGAGACAATTCCGGATTCGCGAACACTCGATCAGGAGCTGTGTCTTCTCCCCCCTCTCACCTCCCTTCGCCGTTCCCACCTTACATCTTCGACTTGTACATCCTTCAGCTTCCGCTTCCCTGGATGATCCAACGATGAAGCCGTCCCCTGCCGGGTGTCAGGTCAGGGCCTCCGCGGCGATTTCGTATCCCAGGCGCTGCGAGATCTTCGTGCCCGCCTCTTTGACCAGGGGCACCAGCTCGGTTTGGACGCGCTCCGGAGAAAAGCGCGAGACCGGGCCCGACAACCCCACCCCCGCGACGACCTTGTGGGAGTAATCCCGCACCGGAGCCGCCACGCAGCAGACCCCGTCTTCCAGTTCCTCGTTGTCCACGGCGAATCCCTGGCGGGCCACTTCCGCGAGGTGCTCTCGCAGCCGGTCCAGGTCAGTCATCGTATTCTCCGTGAGTTTGCGCAGGGGATGGTCCTTGAACAGCTCTTGCAGGCGGTCCTGGGATTCGTAGGCGAGTTGCACCTTTCCCGAGGCCGTGCAATAGGCGGGAAGGCGATGCCCCAGGCGAGGGATCACCCGGACGGTGTGGTTGGTCTCGTGCATCAGGACGTACACCGCATCTGTGCCATCCGTTACGGCGAGATAGGCGGTCTCGTTAGACTTGGCGACCAGCTCCTCCAGGATGGGACGCGCCTGCCGCCGCAGGCCGAGGTGATGCAGGAAGACGTTGGCCACCTCGAAGATCTTGATGCCGAGGCGGTAGTTCCCGGTCTTTTTATCCTGCTCGATGTACCCCCGGGTCTCCAGGGAGGCGAGCAGGCGGAAGACATTGTTCTTGTGCAGGTTGAGTTTGTGGGAGAGCTCGGTGACCCCAAGTTCTTCCTCGTTATAATTGAACGCTTCGAGAATGTCGAGCGCTCGGTCTACGGCCTGGACGACGTACTCGGATTTTTCCTTTCGGCGATGCTCCATTCGAACGCCCTGTGGCAGGAACTCCTCGGCCTCACCCTGTGGATTCCGTGTGGATGAGGTGTGGAGCAGGGACAAGAGAAGACCGCACGTCCAGACAAACTGCCGCCGGTCCTGGGGAAGTTGGGGGACCTATATAAAATATCGTTCTAAAGGTGTCAAGGAAAAAATGCTCGTTTCGGGGCTATTCTTACTCGGAAGGGAGGTATGGGAGGAACATGCGGGTTGCTTGTATCTTGAGGATGGGCAAATTACGTATTAGATCAAGCAAAATCAATTAGTTACAAAAGCCTTGAGCTAAAAATACACTTTGAGACGCTGATTCAATACACGTTCTAAAATCGGTCAACTGTCCTGTGGCTTCCGACGGAATCTTTCGATTCCTTGTGACCCGGCCCAATCGAAAACTGAAGAAGTAAAATGCCCATTGAATTTTCATACTTGGTCACAAAGGAACGTCTCCCAAGAATCCACAGGATGTCCCCTCATCCCCGTGATGAGATGATGGGATCGTTGCCGTGACGAAGCGTGTCGGGCGGTCCTCAAGAGACCTTGGGAACCTTCTTCCAATCCGCCAGGAACTTCTCCAGCCCGATGTCGGTCAGGGGATGTTTCAGGAGCTGCCGCAGAACCGCGGGGGGCATGGTGCACACGTGTGCACCCGCCAGCGCCGCCTCCACGAAGTGCAGCGGGTTCCGGAGACTGGCGGCCAGGACCTTGGTCGGATACCCGTAGTTCCGGTAGATCGTCACGATCTGCCGTACCAGGTCCATCCCCACGTGGCTGATGTCGTCCAGCCGCCCGACGAAAGGACTGATGTAGGCGGCGCCGGCCTTGGCTGCCAGCAGCGCCTGGCTGGGGGAGAAGCACAGCGTGACGTTCGTCTTGATCCCTTCCAGGGTGAGCTGCTTGACCGCCTTCAAGCCCTCGGCGATGAGGGGAATCTTCACCACCACGTTCGCGTGGATCTTGGCCAGGTCCCGCGCCTCGGCGAGCATCCCCTGGGAGTCGGTGCTCACCACCTCGAGGCTGATGGGCCCATCCACAATCTGAATGATCTCATCCACGATCTCGCGGAAGGGGCGACCCTCCTTCGCCACCAGCGAGGGATTGGTCGTGATCCCATCCACGAGGCCGAGACTGGCGAGTTCACGAATGTCCTTCACATCGGCCGTATCCAGAAAGATCTGCATGTCGCACCTCCAAGTCCCCCTCACCTCCGCCTCTCCCCCAGTGAATGGGGGAGAGGGATGGGAGAGGGGGGGTCAGCCGGGCCGGGGGCCAAAGATCGCCGTGCCGATCCGCACCAGCGTCGCGCCCTCCTCGATGGCCACCTCGAAATCGTGCGTCATGCCCATGGAGAGCTCGGCCAGGGGGAATCCCTCCCCCTCCAGCTTGTCGCGGAGGGTGCGCAGGCGGCGGAAAAACGGCCGGCTCTGTTCGGGATCGGGCAGGAGAGGGGGAATGGCCATCAGACCCTGGATTCGCAGATGGGGAAGCTGCCCCGCGGCTTCCAGCAGCGGGCGGACGCTGTCCTCGGACGTCCCGCTCTTCGCCTCTTCGGCGCCAAGGTTCACCTCGATCAGGCAGCGCACCACCTTCCCTGCTTGCTGCCCATAGCGGTCCAGGACCTGGGCCAGCTTCAGCGAATCCAAGGAATGGATCATCTCGAAGAGTTGGACGGCGAGTTTGGCCTTGTTTGTCTGCAGGTGCCCGACCAGATGCCATGAGGCCAGGCCGGGAAGTGCGACGATCTTGTCCTGCGCCTCCTGGACCCGATTCTCTCCGAGAACCGCCACTCCTGCGGCGACGGCCTCCCCGATCACTTCCACCGGCATCGTCTTGCTGACGGCCACCAGCGTGATCAAGCAGGGCTCTCGCCCCGCGCGCACGGCGGCGGCCCGGATCCGCTCTTGGACACGGAGTACGCGATCCCGAATGGTTTCGGCCACGACAGGATCCTCGCGTTGCTTCGTACCCTAACAGAGCACCCCGGCACTGTCAACGCGCCCGTGGATGCAATCCCCCGTCGCAAGAATGGCGTCAGAGCGGACCGATTCATCCTCCGGGGTCCGGCCGGGGTTCACCTATTTCGCGCTAGTTCGCGGTCGAGGCCCGGTGCCGCGGGCGGTGCGCGGTGAGGCTCTTGCGGCGGACGGCCACGAGTTCGGCCAGGATGCTGGCTGCGATCTCGGCGGGGGTCTCGGCGCCCAGGCTGAGACCGATGGGGGCGTACACGTGCTGGATGTCCTCTTCGCCCACGCCCATCCGGCGCAGGAACTGGAACACGGCTCGGACCCGGCGCTGGCTGCCGATCATCCCGACGTAGGCGGCCGGCTTGTGGATCACCTGCAGAAGGGCCGCCTGATCGAAGGTATGACCACGCGTCACCAGGACGAGGTAGGTGTTTGGGCCGATCCGGAGGTCAGCAACACTCTTGGCGATATCAGCGACGATGATGCGATCGGCTTCGGGAAACCGGGCGCGATTGGCGAAGGCCGACCGGTCGTCGATGACCGTGAGCTCGAAGTCCAGGACCTTGGCCATCCTGGCCAGGGGGACCGCGATGTGCCCGGCGCCCACGATCACCAATTCCTCGGGCGGCGCCAGCACCTCGAGAAAGACGGCCGCCTCGCCCGCCGCGCCTTCGATCGGCACGCCGATCCGGCGGCTGCGATTCTCGGCGATCGCCTGGGCCGCCCGTTCGAGGATCACCGACGCGCCCGGCAGCCTCTCGACGCCCTCCTGCCGGGTGGACCAGATGACCGCCCGGGTGCCGAGGGGGAAGCGGATGGGGTCCGGCGTTGTCACCAGCGTGGCCAGGACCATGGGCTCCCGGTCGTCCATGGCCCGAGCCAGGATCCCGGCGACGCGGATGGAAGAGGGTCCGGGTCGGACTGGATCAGCCGGTAGCATGGGATCGATGAAGATCTCCATGATGCCGCCGCAGTTCGTGGGACTCTCCTCGCTCATCTCTCCCGTGAGGTCCACGACCGACATCATCGGCCGGCCCTCGGCCAGACTGCGGACAGCGTCCCACAGGACCTGCGCTTCCCCGCACCCGCCGCCCACCGATCCGGCGATCTGGCCCTCCCCCACCACGAGCATCTTGGCCCCGATCTCGCGCGGGGTGGAGCCGCGGGATGCGGTCACCGTGGCCACGGCAACGGATTGACCGGCCTGCAAGAGGTCGCGGATTTTGCGGTACATCGGATACCCTTCAACCGCCAAGACGCCAAGGGCGCCAAGGTCGAATCCGGCACAAAATCTTCCTGGCGCCTTGGCGGTTAGATGAATCGGGCGATTTCAATGGGTGGGTTTGGGCGCCATGAAGACCAAGAGCGTAAGCGGCTCATCGGCTGTATTGGTCACGCCGTGTACCGCTTCCGCCGGCGCCAGGACCGCCTGGCCCGCAACCAGCTCCTGCTGCTCCTCGCCTACGCGCACGGTGGCCCGGCCAGCCAGGACGTAATAGATCTTGTCCGAGCCGGCGTGGGCATGGACCTTTTGTGCCTGCCCGGGTTTGAGGCAATATAGATCGAAGAAGAACCGGTCGGTCTCGAAGAGGCCGACCTTCTGCATCTTCTCGTCGGCAAACTGGACCTTGGCTCCCATGGTCACGATCTGCATGGGCATTCCTTCATCTCGCGCATTCGAGGCGATCTGCCCGTCCTCCGTCGGCCTGGCTCACCCTTGCCCGGGCTCTCTCCGATGTTCCCGGAGGAATTGCTCCACCTCCCGGATGAGGTCGGCGCCGCCGGGCAGGTCGCTGGCTGGGACCCCCTCGCCCTCGGATGTCTCCTCCCGGGCCACCCGCTGCTCCAACTCCTGAATATATCGGGCCACCTCCGGCTTCTGCGTAAGGATACGGGCCAGTTGCCGGTCGTATTCCGCTGCGGCCTCTTCCAGCTCCCCCAGGTCCGTCTGCCACTCCAGGAATTCGAGGACGCGGCGCACCAGGGCCAGGATGGCGTGGGGATTGCTGACCTCGGAGACGTAATGGGGAACACTGGCCCACAGGCTGACCACGGGAAGTCCCGCGCGTCGGCAGGCATCATTCAGGGCGCCCACGATCCCCGTCGGCCCCTCGTAGCGGGTGGGACTGGTCCGCAACCGCGCGGCGAGCTCCGGATCGGTGCTCACCCCCGTGACCTGAATGGGCCGGGTATGCGGCACATCCGCCAGGAGGGCGCCCAGCGTGATCACCATCGTCACCTGGGCGCGACGAGCCACCTCCAGGATGTGGCTGCAGAAGGTCTGCCACTTGAGGTGCGGCTCGATCCCGATGCCGACGACCACGTCCCGGGACAGAGTGGGTTCCTGGCCCAGGAAGAACTCGTTGGCCGGCCAGCGGATCTCGCGGGTTTGGGAGCCATCCTGAATCCGCACCTCCGGCCGGGTCAGCCCGAAGTGAAAGAACTCCTCAGGCAGGATCCGGGCGATGCATGGCGCCGACCAGCGCTGGGCGAGAAAGCGCGCCGCGGACGTGGCGCTCTCGGCGGCGTCGTTCCATCCGGCGAAGGCCGCCAGCAGGATCGGACGACGAAGTCCCTCGGGAAGCCCCTCGATCACCAGGGGGGAAGAAGATTCGTCCATGACCATTGCTCTCGGTTATAGTGGTCGGACGCGCGTCCCTCAGGTGGCCGGCGGAGACGTCGAGCTCGGTCTCCGTCCGTTTCGGTAGCGGATCACGCCCGTCTGGTCCAGGTAGAACCACCGAACCTTCGTGCTCCCGTCCTGAGGACTCGCATAAATCGTGTAGGTGTTCAGCGACGGGTCAGACGGATTATCGGTGGACGTCAGGTCCAACTGGTATTTCTGAACTACCCTGGAGCTGGTGGTTGTGGTCGATCCCCCGCGACGGGGGGTGCGGCGGCGAACCTTCGTGAAGTTCACCGCGTCCGGAATGAACCCGGTCTGCTCCAGCTCGTCGAAGTCGCCGGAGTTGCCGTCCGAGTCGGTCTCCAGCCGCCACTCCTGCTGGCCCTTGTGCACCTCCCGCAGGTACTGGATGACCGCGGTCTCCCGGGCCCGCTGCACGAAATTGAGATACGATGGAATCGCGATCGCCGACAGCAGGCCCACCACGGCGACCGCGATCAGCAGTTCGATGAGCGTGAAACCGCCCCGACACTGGCCGGGGACCTTCCGCCGTCGCATTCGGAGAGCCCCCCCTCTCAGTTCGGTTCAGGCAATTTGGCCAGGATCCCCTCCATCTTGACCAGCGCCTGCTGGACCCCGGGCGGCACGCTGGTCCCCCCGATCCCCGCCTTCAGCTCCGCCAGCGCCGCCCCCAGGCGCCCCGTGAGCTCTCTGCGGACCATTTCCCGGTGGACCAGGGCCTCACCCACGGCATTGACGGTCGTCTCCAGCTCCTTCAGCCGGTCCCAGCGACGCAGGCGGACGCGCATCCCGTAGTTGCCGGCCGCAAACCCGTCCATCACTCGCTGGATATGATACGCCGGCCCCACGACCCGGTGGGTGACGAAGATGGACTGCGCCGCCACCAGGACGGCGACCACCAGGACGGCGGGCCAGAACCGCTTGTGCAGCTCCAGGACCTGCCGGGCAATCCAGAACTGCTGGTCCGGGTTCGCCGTGGCGGCGAACTCGTGCTGGAGGGGATAGAACATCAGAAAGCCGAGCAGAAGGGAGTAACCTACGATGAAGAGGAGGACCGTCACCGCGATCCGCAACTGGTACCACGGCTGGATCAGGACCTTTCGCCGACGGAACTTGGGCCATCTCTCCGCGACTGCTGGTTCGGCCATGCTCGTCCCCCCAGATACTTCCAGGTCCCCCTGAAGGGCCGCCGACCCCATCTCTTCGCCCACGCGACGGGATGCGTCAGCGACGCGTTGAGATCGGCGGCCGGCGCCGGACCTGCTCAGCCTACCTCGGTCGGGTTGTGTGGATCCCGCTCCCAGTCGTACCAGGAACCGGCGTAGTTGACCGCCGACGGGTAGCCAAGCAATTTCAGCGCCAGCAACCCGACCGATGCCGACACCCCTGCATTGCAGTAGGTGATGACCCGCTTGTCCGGCGTGACCCCCGCCGCCTCGTGGATGGCGCGCAGGGCCGTCTCCCCCTTCCAGGTCTTGAACGGGCCCTCCCAGAAGGTGCTGATGGGGACGTTCACCGCCCCGGGGATCCGGCCTCTCCGCTCGCCGCGCCCCACTTCCCCCCGGAAATCGACCGGCCCACGGCAATCAACGAGTCGTACCCGCGCGTCCCCGATGGCTCGCCGGACCTCGTCGCTGGCCGTCCGCCATTCCGCCTGCACCCTCGGCGTGAAGGGAGCCGGAGCGTGGCGCGGCACCTCGGCGGTGACCGGTCGCCCCTCTGCCGCCCACTTGGGGTAGCCGCCGTCCAGCAGGCGGACGGCCGGATGCCCATAGTAGTTCAGGATCCACCACAGGCGCGCCGCGATGTGGTTGCCGTCGTCGTCGTATACGATGACCAGATGCTGGTCCCCGATCCCCAGCCGTCCCATCAGTGCGGCGAACCGCTCAGGCGAGATGACCGTCATCTTCACGGGGGCGTCCGGCTCCACGATATCCGTCAGCCACCCCACGAAGACGGCGCCGGGCAGGTGCGCCTCGGCATACCTCTCCCGGCTCTCCAGGTACCAGGGCTTGGGAGCATCGGGCGGGCGGATCACGCCGCGGATGTCCACGATGCGGATCGCGGGATCGGCCAGATGGGCGGCCAGCCACTCCGTGTCCACCAGGAATTCTTCTCTCCGATTCGTCGCCTTCACGCTTTTCTCCGATACACGCGTCCCGTACCCGACGCGCAGGCATCATATCGCGTGAACTCGGGAATGTGTCAAGGTGAAAGTCCAAGAGGTATCACGAAAAAACGAGGGGCATCGGCGCGGATGTGGTGCCCGGCACCGGGACGTTCAGGCTCGAAGGCGTCTCCTCATGGCGAACTCAGACTCCGGGGAACCTGGAGGGCAGGGGCGAAACTTCTGTGGATCTCCGGTTTTTACCAACTCACCGCAAGGGGATATCCTCAGTCGAGGTCGATGTCGCGGACCGGCTTGGTGATGGGCTCGTCCTTCGCCTTCTTCAGCGCCTCCTGGAACTTCCTGTCGAGGAGATTCTTCTTGCTCTTCTCGGCCTTGAGGGACTCCTCGAACCTGGCCTGGCGCTGGGCCGCCTCGGCCTGCAGGCCCTTCACGGCCTCGGTCAGATCCCTGACCGTCCGCTCTTCGGGGGGCGGCTCGTAAGACAGGACCGCCTGCAGCTCCGGGTCCACCCGCAGCTTTGCCTGGCAACAGGGACAGACGACCTCGATGGGTTCCTTCGCGTCCTGGCTCATAGCCGCCTCCGGCACTCTCCCCAGACCTTTTTAGCAGGAGGAGGTGCGCCGATCAAGCGCGAACTCAAACCGGGGGTCCAGGATGCCTGCAATCCCGACCAGGTACTTCCCTCCGGCCGCCGGTGGGAGTATAGTGCCGCCCATTCGCCCAGGAGGGGACGTTCCGTGAGCCTTCCGAAGAAAACCCTGGACGCCCGGGCCATGGCCATGGTGGTCAGCCTGTGCTTCTTCTGGGGATTGGCGCAGATCTCCATCAAGGTGGCGAACCGCGGCGTGAGCCCCATCTTCCAGGCTGCGTTGCGATCCGTGGTAGCCGCCCTGCTGGTGGCGGTCTGGGCCCGGGTCCGCAGCCTGCCACTCGTGCACCGGGACCGGACCCTGCTCCACGGGCTGGCGATCGGCCTCCTCTTCGGCGCAGAGTTCGTGTTCATCTACGTGGGCCTGAACTACACGACCGCATCCCATGCCGTGATCTTCCTCTATACGGCCCCGTTCTTCGTGGCGCTGGGCGCCCACTGGCTCCTGCCCAACGAGCCGCTCACCGGCCGGAAGTTGGCCGGCCTGGTCCTGGCCTTTGCCGGGGTGATCCTTACCCTGTGGGACAGCCTTGGCCGCCCCACCCGGATCCAGCTGGAGGGCGACCTGATGAGCATCGCGGCCGCGTTCCTGTGGGCGGCCACCTCCCTCTACCTCAAGGCAGTCGTCCGGGCCAGCATGACGCCGTCCCAGATGCTCTTCTATCAGCTCGGAGTCTCTGCCGTGCCGCTTTTCCTGATCAGCCTGCTCTTCGAGCCTCAATGGATCCGGGATCTCAGTCCGCTGGTGGTCGGCTCTCTCGCCTACCAGGGAATCATCGTGGCCTTCGCCAGTTATCTGGTCTGGTTCTGGCTGATCCAGGTCTACCCGATCAGCAACCTGTCAGGATTCACATTCTTCACGCCGATCTTCGGGGTCCTGTTGGGCGGCCTGCTGCTCCACGAGCCGCTCACGGCAAAGCTGCTGACCGGCGGCGGGCTGGTCACAGGCGGGATGATCCTGGTGAACTGGCCGGAGAATCGGGCACGGGAGGCTTGAAAAATCACGGCCCGGTACGAAGGCCGGGCCGTGGATTCTCCGTCCTCGGGAGGGAAAGCTTTCTCGCCTCGCGGCTCGTGGCTCGTGAGGGAAGGCTACTTCCCGGAGTATCGGTACTCGAAGTCCTTCAGGACCCCCTTCGTGTCGAACCGGACCGTGAGCATCTCGACCCGCTCGGTCGTGCGGGAGAGCAAACCCGAGGTCTGGTCGCGGTAATAGATGAACGTTTCGAGCCCGGGGGTGATCACGATCTCCTGCGGAATCCCGAAGAGATCCCGCACCTCGCCCTTGGTGGTCTTGCCCTGGACCAGGCGCTTCAGGCCCTCCTCGTCGGCGATCCGGGCACCGGCTGGCCGGCGTGGCGGAGGGGGCGGCGCCGGCGTCGCAACCGGGGCCGGAGGAGGGGCGGGTTGCGACACCTCGGGCGGCTTCTCTTTGGAGCGTGAGAAGAGGCCGCATCCTGCGCTGGGCACGACGAAGGCGACCAGCACCGCCACGGCCAGGGCGGTTCGGGATCGACGAGAGTGGATCATGCGAAAGGGTCCTCCTTGAATAGGACACCCGCTGCAGGCGTACGGGGTAGAGGGAAGCCGGCGTCCCTTGCATGTCTCAGCGGGTGGGACAGGCCGGCCTCCCTCCGCCGCCCACAGTCTGGCCGGTCTTCCTAGCGATTTCCGTATTCGATCAGCCTCAACTGGCCTTGCCGCCCGCCCCGCACATGGAGAACGCGACGCTGTACACTCCCAGGATCAACGCGACGGCGTACAGGACGCGGGACGAGAGACCAGCCACTTCTCCCACTCCGAGCTTGGCCACGATCGCCAGGATCAGGCAAAGACCGGACAACGCAAGGCTCGCACACGCGCACCACCCGATCGCCTTCATGCTCCTGCCTCCTTTCCCTCCTCCAAGTGACGGCCTATACCCCCGACGCTCCCGGACACGGTCCGAGAGACCTCCCTCCCCCACAGAAACCCTCTCGACCAAGAGATAACGCCAGGCCCCGCGCCCCCGCACTGAGAGACCCGGGGATCCTCAGGGCGATACCGGGATCGTCCAGCCGAACGGATCCTCCATCTTGCCGTACTGGATGCCGGTCAGTGTCTCGAAGAGCCGCTGCGTCCAGTCCCCGATCCGCCCCTGGTTGTGGTGTGGTTGCTTCAGCTCTCGCCATCCGGCTGGCCCATCGGTCTCACCCCTTCGGAATCGAAGACCCTCGTACGTGCTCCGTCCATCCGCCGCGGCGGAACAGGGTCTGGAGATAGACGCCGAGGCCGACGGCTGCCGCCGCCGAGAGGCTGCCCCGCACCAGCGCCCCGATACCGCCCGGACCGGGGGAGCGCAGGAACTCCCAGATCCCGTAGCCCAGGAACATGGCCACGGCGCTCCCGATCAGGATCTTGTGGGCCGTCAGGACGGACATGTCGCCCCAAGGGAAGAGGACTGTACGCTAGCCAGGTCAAGCGCCGCGGCAATCCCGCGACCCTTTTCCCGCAAGACGCCCTCTCGTATGTACCGTCATGGCACTCTAGAACAGGCGACTCTGAACCGTCAACCCATTTCCATCCCAGGCGATGATCCGGACGAGCGTGCGCTTTGCCGCTCCCTCGGTCGCCGATGCCTTCCGGTCCACTCTCGTCTTTCCCCAGGCCCGTCGCTCCGCTTTCGCCATGCGGCTGCTGATTACGCCTACGCCGTGCCACGGGAAGCGGGGCGCGTCACTCGGAGAATCCCATCGCCCTGCGACGCCGTAAGCAAATTCTCAAGGCCTGACCCCAAGTATGACCCCAAGGACATTCATGCCTTCTTGGTCAAGCGATCGATTTCCGCCATGTCGTCTGGCGTGAGCACCCAGTCAGTGGCTTTGACATTCTGCTCCACCTGCTCTGGGCGTGTGGCTCCGGCGATTACGCTGCACACCCTCGGCCGTGCCGCTAGCCAGCTAAACGCAAGCTCCAGCAAGCTGCGGCCTCGTTTGGCGCAAAAATCATCCAGACGTTCCACGATCTGCCAGTTCGCGTCTGTCAGATAGCGATCAGCGAACCTCTGCATGTATGTCAGGCGCGCCCCCTCCGGCATGGGCGTATTCCGCTTGTATTTACCGGTGAGAAGACCGCACGCCAGAGGAAAATACGGCAGTAACCCGAGCCCATATGCTTCCATCGCTGGCAGGAGCTCGCGTTCCGGATCCCGGACGAGCAAGCTGTACTCGTCCTGACACGAGACAAAGGCGTTGAAACCGAGATGCCTGGCCGTCCACAGCGATTCCACAACCTGCCACGCAGGAAGATTCGAGCACCCGATGTAGCGCACCTTGCCTTGCCGGATCAAATCCTCCAGGGCCCGAAGGGTTTCCTCGATCGGCGTCAACGGATCCGGCGTATGAAGCTGATAGAGGTCAATCCAATCCGTCTTGAGCCGCCGGAGGCTGGCTTCCACTGCCGAAAGAATGTAGCGGCGCGACGCGCCCTTGAGGATTCCCGCTTCATCCATCGGCATGCCGAATTTGGTCGCCAGGACGATGTCCTTGCGCCGATCGCCCAGGAGCTGGCCCAGCACTGTCTCTGAGCCGCCACGCTCAGCGTACATGTCCGCCGTATCGAACAGGGTGATTCCAAGGTCGAGTGCCTTATACACGGTCTTGCGCGACGCCTCCAAATCGGCGCGTCCCCCGAAATTGTTGCATCCCAGCCCAACCAGCGACACCTGGAGGCCAGACTTGCCAAGCGTACACTGCTTCATTCATCTCCCCCAGTCTTGTGGTGATGTTGCAGCTTCAGTGGCTTTGCGCCATCCGCCCCCTCTTTTGGACTTAGGCGCTGAGATTGCCTTGCACCGCCGTATAGGAGGGGACATTGCCGCTTTCGTAGTTCTTTCGATTTTCTTCAATCACAGCACCGCAGCCTGATCCTATTCACCCTGACTGCACCTTTCCTGGGAAGGGGATGTAGTGTATTTGCTGCATGTATTGAGACTGGCAAGGCGCCCCAAGTATCCCCGCCGAAGAAAACGCCGACCCTCACATGAGAATCGGCGCTGGTTCTGCTCAAGATTCCCTCCACTGAAAACGGGGGTTGGGGATCGGGGGCTGGTCAAAAGAAAAGTCCCGACCCCGGAGCCATTCCGCTATCCGAGGGTAACCGTAAGTTGCGCGTGGCTTATATCAGGAACCGGATTGCCGTGCAAGTCGGGAGCGTAATATGGCAGGTGGCCAACTACGCGAAAAAAGCCGGAGAGGGCCTGTAAGCCGGATTCTGTGACGTCCCGTTGCCGGAACCGGTGATCATTTCTCTCGATCCCGCATTACTGCGGGACTCTAGCGGCCAACCCGGGAGTCTCGGACGGGCCATCCTACCACCCCGCCGTTGCCGACGGGGACGCTCCCCTATTTGGCCTTGCTCCGGGTGGGGTTTGCCATGCCAGCCCCGTCACCGGGGCCGCGGTGCGCTCTTACCGCACCTTTTCACCCTTACCCTTCGACTCGGCCCCTGCGGGCCTCGCTCC
>Ga0080064_1000271_pt1 | contig 148362 bp, 146 predicted proteins | sample Subgrocontami54m_FD_69260 | JGI IMG/M metagenome (GOLD analysis project Ga0080064, IMG submission 69260) | Subsurface groundwater microbial communities from S. Glens Falls, New York, USA - GMW46 contaminated, 5.4 m (SPADES assembly) (version 2) ...
GGGGGGGCGCGGCGGGGCCGGCCAGCCCGCCGGTCTCGACGTCCACATCCACCTGCGCCACGCACGCCGTGTAGCTGTACGCGGGCGATGGACCGACGCCCGAGCCCTTGTAATTGCCCGCGAGGTGCGGCGGCTTGTAGCTGCCCGTGGAGCCCAGGGTGCCGAACGCGCTCTCGGCGATGACGCACGCCTCTTCGAAAGTCACGATCTTGCTTCGATCCTCGCGGTCGTACACCTGGCGCCAGCTCGCATCCAGGCGATCGGCTGGGACCTCGAGCTTCGCGGCGACTGCCTCGAAGATCTGCTCCTTCATCTTTCGAGCGGCGTCCAAGACGGCGTTCCCCGCCATGAACGTGACGCGGCTGGAGTAGCTGCCGAGGTCGACAGGCGTGAGGTCCGTATCACCCGCGACGACGCGGATGTCCTCGGGCTCGATCCCCAGCTCCTCCGCGGCGATGTACGCCAGCAGTGAGTCGCACCCCTGGCCGATGTCCGAGACGCCGCAGTAGACGGTAACGCCACCCCCGCGGTCGACCTTGATCTGGGCGCCTGAGTGGGGCATGTCGTTCCAGTAGATCGGCAAGCCGGCGCCGCTGATGTAGCAGCTCAACGCGAGGCCAACACCCTTCCCGTGCGGCAGCTTGCGGAACTTCTCTTTGAATCCGCTGCGCTCCACCACCTGGTCGATGCATTGAGCCGCGGCCGTCGAGGTCACGCGAAGCTGATTGACCGTGTAGGTATTCGCCGGGGTCAGGATCCGCTTGCGGTACTCCGCCGGATCGAGGCCCAGGTGCTCGGCGATTTTGTCGAGCTGGCACTCGAAGGCGAACCGCGGCTGGGTCGTGCCGTGGCCGCGCTTCGGGCCGCACGCAGGCTTGTTCGTATAGACGCGGATGCCGTCGAACTTGTAGGCGGGGATCTGGTACGTCACGCCGAGCAATGCGCCCGTGTAGTAGGTGCTCGCGAGCCCATAGCTGGAGTAGGCGCCTCCGTCCAGGAACGACTGGAAGTGCACGGCAGTAATCGTGCCGTCCTTCTTCACGCCCGTCTTGAGGATCATCTTGACGGGGTGCCGCCCGCGATGGGCGTAGAAGCCCTCCTCGCGATCGAGCACGATTTTGACTGGATGGCCACATTTCTTCGAGAGGATGGCGACGGCGAACTCGTGGGCGAAGGGATCGCTCTTCCCGCCGAAACCCCCGCCAACGGGCGGCGCGATCACGCGGATGTGCGCCCGAGGCAGACCGAAGACCTTGGCCAGCTCACGGTGCAAGTAGTGGGGCACCTGAGTCGAAGTCCAGAGCGTGAGCTTGTTGTTCAGCTCCCAGTGTGCGACTGCCGCGTAATTCTCCATCGCGGCGTGGGTATTGCCCTCGAAGAACATCTCGTCTTCGCGGATGTAGTCCGCCTGGGCAAAGCCGCCCTCGACGTCCTCGAACTCGAGGTGCGCTTCCTTATGGATGTTGGCTCGTCGCGACTCCTCGTGGATCTTCACGTCATCGCGCTTTAGCGCCTCTTCGATGGTGAAGATCGCAGGCAGGACCTCGTAATCGACATCGATCAGCTCGCACGCCTCGGCGGCCGTCTCCTCGTCGATGGCTGCGACCGCGGCCACGGGGTCGCCGACGTACCGCACCTTGCCGATGGCGAGAGGGTTCTCGTCCTGGCTCGTCGGCATGATTCCGATCGTCTCGGGCATGTCCGCGCCAGTCACAACGGCCAGCACGCCCGGATAGGCCTCGGCGCGGCTGGTGTCGATCGAGCGAATGCGCGCATGGGCATGGGGGCTGCGGAGCAGCCGCGCCCAGACCATGCGGGGCAGCTTGATGTCACCCGCGTATTTCGTCTGACCGGAGGCTTTCTGGTGCGCCTCGATCTTCGGATTGCGCTTGCCGATGACCGAGAATTCGGTGTTTTGCTCGCGTGTAACGATCGCCACTTTCGGCCTCCTCAGCGCGTTTCCGCGGTTTCGCGGCTCTGGCGAAGCTTGAGATCGCGTCCGGCCTGACGCACGGCATCGATGATCTTGGTGTATCCAGTACACCGACAGAGGTTGCCGGCCAGCGCCTCGCGGACCTCTGCCTCACTGGGCTCCAACGACTTGGCCAGGAGCGCCGTCGCGCTCATGAGGATCCCGGGCGTGCAGTAGCCGCACTGCGCCGCGCCGTTCTCCGCAAAAGCGTTCTGGAGCGGGTTCATCTGGGACCCTTCGGCCAGCCCCTCGACGGTCACGATGTCGGCCCCCTGCACCTCGATCGGCAGGGTCAGACACGACAGCGTTGGCGTGCCATCCACCAGGACGGTGCAGGCCCCGCACTCGCCCAGCTCACACCCGTGCTTCGTGCCCGTGAGATCCATCTCCTCACGCAGCACCTCGAGCAATGTGTGGTGAATCGGCGCCAGAACCTCCTGGTCCTGGCCATTCACGTGTAAGTGCAAAATCTGTTTCACAGTGCTTCCTCGCCAGCGGTCGACTCGAAGAGCGGGCGCTTGAGTAATAGATGAAATTCAGATTCTGTGGCCTGCGAGTCGTGGTGGAAGTAACTCGGCGGCGTGGTGCCGATGAGTTCCCAGCCATCCTCCCCCAACTGTTGCAAGCGATCTTCTATAGTCGTCCAGAACTGCCGATCCGGCACTCCCGCCACCAGCGCCAACCTCCAGTTGTTTTCTATCCGCCAAGAAGCCTTCAACCAGTCGATGTCCGGGTCCAGGGCTAGGCCCTTTTGCACCTCCAGCTTGTTCTCCCCCGGCCGATAACCCTGGTCATCGTCTTTACGACCTTGTACTCCCAGCGCTGCATCTGGCCTCCTCACTCCGTTTCAGCCAACGCACCAAGCCGTCACGCAAACATCAGGCGTCCCTTCGGCTTGGGGATCGACCGACGGAGCTCCTTTGCGGTTTTGATCCACTCTTGCATTACCGTTTCTGCGTTCGCGACAGCCTCCTGATACGTGGCGCCGTCTGCTGCGCAACCAGGAAGCTCCGGAGCCTCGGCGATGAACGCTCGGTCCTTCGCGCTCCAGTAGATGACGATTTCATACTTGACCATCTATCTCTCTACCGCTGAGGCCGCCGCCGAAAGATCGTTAGATTGGATGACCGCAAGTGAACGGATCCTTCGCTTCGCTCAGAATGACATTGACGGAGCGCTAGTCGCGGTAAGCCCGCCCCCGCGGTAGGATGCGGCGCACGACGATCGTTTCAGCCCCGTAGTCGAAGCGGAACCGGACGCCCACGTCTCCGACCCTCAATCTCCACTCATAGGCACCCTGCAGACAGCGGACGTCGCCCTCGTCAGTCGAAGCCAACCTGTCGAGAGCATCGAGCACGCGCCGGGCATTGGTGCGGTCGAGGCGCGCAAGGTCCTGTCGGGCGGGCCGGCTCAACTCGACCGACCAGCTCACAGACCCAATTCGCGGCGGACGACCTCCAGCGGAAGCGTCCCGTTGACAACAATGTCTATCTCCGCCTCCGCGATCGCGGCGCGCTCCTCCTCCGTTTCAAGCTCGTCGTCTTCGGGGGCCAAGAGCAGCTTGATGAGGAACGGATCTCTGGTCCGGATGGCTTCGAGCCAGAGGCGCGCATCTGGGTCGGCAAGCTCATCGAGCAGGGCGTGCAGCTCATCTTTCACAGTCATGGCGAGGCCTCTCCCTCGGGCGGCTGATCAGGGCCAGGTGGGCGCCCACGTGAACCGACATCCTACATTATCATCGGGAGGTACATTCACCGAGCAACCCCGGCTCTGAGCGCTGGTTCAAAGAGCACGGCTTTATGGCCTGCTGGTTGGTTGGTTGGGCTCGTCGATAGCGGTGGCCCCAAGTCGGGCGGCGACGGCGCGGGCCTCGGCGCGGCAGGCCTGACCAAGCTCTTCGAGGGCGTCGAGCGAGATGCGTGCCTTGAAGCCCACGACCGTGATGGCCCCGAGCGTTTCGCCATAGGCGCCCTTCACGAGGGTCGACGCGGCTCGCACGCTTGGAAGGTACTCCTCGTCGTCCAGGGCATAGCCTCGAACGCGGACAACACCAAGCTCAGCAGCATAGACGTCGACCTCCGTCTGAGTGAAGTCGGTAAAGCGCTGAAGCTCGCCTCCCGTCTCGAGAAACTCTTCGAATGCCCCCGGCTCGGAGAGAAAGACCTTGCCGAAGGAGCCTGCCGAGATCGGGAGACGCTGGCCGACCGAGGCCGACATGTGGAGATCGTCCGAAGCCTCGGCGGCGTCGATGATGACGACGTTGTGGTCGCTGCGCACGCCAAGAAGCACCGTCTCTCCTGTTTCGGCGAGCAGACGTTCCAGCGACGGGCGGGAGGCGCTTCGCAGGTCCAATCGCCCCAAAGCCGCCCGTGCGAGACGCGCGGCGCCGAGGCCTAGTCGGTATTTCCCTGACTGCAAATCTCGTTCGACCAGGCCGTGCCGTTGGAGCGTAAGGAGGATGTCGCGCGTCGTTCCTTTGTGGACGCTCAACTCTTGAGCAAGCTCGGTTAGCGTCCAGTCACGCCCCTCTCCGGCAAGCAAGTCCAAGAGGCGAGCCGCGCGATCCACCGCGGGGACGATCCGCAGGCTGGTTACGCCACCGGGCAAAGTATGCTCCACAATACCCTGTGCTCTAGAGGATATCTCAGGTGTGCGCCCGAATCAACCCGACTCGTCTCGATGGACGGTGTCTGGCGAGAAGGCGGGCAAACAGACCGCGATGTACTCTGCCCCCTCCGGCGTGCTGTACTGGACCCACTCGCCTGCATGAGCGATGAGGGCCTGCCCAGCGGCGACGTCGATCACGCCCTCGCCGTGCGTCACGCGAAGCTTCCCGTCGAGCACCAACGAGTACTCGTCGAACTCTGGGGTCTGGCCGGGCTCCACCCAGCCAGCAGGGCTGCTCATGCGCGCCACGCTCAGTGCGCGCGTTCCCGAATTGACGCGGCCAACGAGCTCCTGAATGATTTTGGGCTTGTTGCCAGCAGCCTCGATGGTCGTGGGGCCAGGTATCAGTGTGGGCATGCTGACTCCTTTCTGCGCGTGAGGTTTCCCCAGGGACTTTGGGCCAGAATGCGGCTCCTCAGTGTACGATGGGTTCCAAACCGAACCCTCAGACGGGTCAGTATCAGCCGCTGGAAAGGCGCTGCGGAACTGCGGCGGAGGAGTGATGAAGGCCTCGCGGTTGCTCGCCATCAGCCTCCTGCTCGCAACGATAGCGATGGCAACTCCGCCACGAGCCACAGCAGCGCTCGGCTTTCAGCAAGACCCCGGACCAGCCCCGGACATCGAGACCATCACGATCGAGGGCTGGGTGTTTGCTCGCCAGGACATCGGCTCAGCCACGATCCACACGCAGCCCGGCGTCGACCCGACGACCGCGGCCCGCATCCTCAACGCGATCCAGATCGCCACGGCGCAAGCCCCGGACATGCTGGGCGCTCAGCCGCTCCCCAGGATCGACTTCTACGTGCTGCTGTCTCGGGACGAGCTCCGGCGAGCTCTACAAGAGTTCGCGGGGCTGTCGACAGCCCACATGGGTCTCGACGAAGCTGGCCATAGCCTCACCAGCGGGCGGTACCCCGGGATCTACCTCGACGCATCCGCTCAAGGAGAAGACGGTCGGGCAATGTGGCTGGTTGCCCATGAGCTCGCGCACCAGGTCGCGCGGCAGTTATCCAACGGCCGTGCTATCCCGCAGTGGTTCAACGAGGGGATCGCCGAGTTCGTGGGCGCGTCCATTACAGCGCGGCTTTACCCAGAATACTTCGGACGTCGAGACTTCATCGCGCAAGCACGACTGGCGAGCGCCGGATATGCGGGAGCGTTGCCGGTTCTCACCCCACTCCGAACCCAGATCGACTGGGTGCAGGCAACCCGGTCTGGCTCCCCTGTGTACTACGCGGGAGCCTCCCTCGCCGTACGTCAGCTCGTCGAGCGGCAGAGCGTATCGGACGTTGCTCAGGTGCTGATCTTGCTCGGCGTGGGAGTCACGTTCGACGACGCCTTTGCCGGCGCGCTGAGCACACCAGTGGCCAACGTCGATACCATGGTTTCAGACTACGTGACGAACGTTCTCGCGCCGCGGTTCCCGGTTGGGGTTTCCGCCGACCGCAGCTCGGTTCTTTCGAACGAGCGCATCCAGTTGGCCATGGTCGGGTCACAGCCGGGGGAGACAGTAAGCTGGACCTTTTCTGGTCCGAGCGCGTGCCGCAGCTTGGGCTTCAGCCCAGCAGATCGCACGGGACTCTCCTCGTACCAGTTCTCGCTCTCGGGAAGCTCCCGCGTCGCGTGCGCCGGCCAATGGACCGCGGTGGCGACTGGGGCCGAAGGCAGCGGCGGGCGCCTCCAGTTCACGTTCAACCACCCGTAAGAAACCGAGGAGGATGAAAATGCCAGATCAGTGGACACCCGACTGGAGCAACGCGGTCTTCTCCCTCGAGGAGCGCGACCGTCGGTGGCAGAAAGTACGTCAGCTCATGGCGCGAGACGGCATCGACGTCATCGTCTGCCTGCCGTGCACGAACAGCCACGACCGCGGTCAGGCGTCCGCGCGATATCTGACCCAGCTCGGCGAGAATTCGGATGAGGCGACCGTCGTTTTCCCGATCGAAGGCGACGTCACCGCGTATCACAGCCGTGGTGGGGTCTGGCCGTCATCCAACTGGTTCAGCGACCTGCGCGCCGCACCTCGGGGGACCGGCGGCAGGACTGTCGCGAATCGACTCAAGGAGATGGGATTCAACGAGCGCGGAACGATCGGGATCGCCGGACTCACGTCCACGCTCCTCGCCCACGTGCGGGAGACGGAGGGCGAGGTTAACTGGCAGTCGGTCGAAATCATCAAGAAGGAGTTTCCGAACGCACGGATCGTGTCCGGCACTCCGGTGGTGGGCGAGGCACGCTACCAGAAGAGTGAAGAGGAGATCGACTTCATCCGCAGGGGCGCGGTGGTCGCGGAGAAGACGATTCAGGCTGTTGTTGAACACGCTCGGCCAGGCGTCGCGGAGCGGCACGTCTTCGCGTGGATGAACTTCGCGAACGCGGACGCGGGCGGCAGCTTCACGCCGATGTTCGGCTGGATCAGCGGACCGCTCGGCAACACGTACCACCGCGTTGAGCAGCCCTCGTTCCGCAAGTTCCAGAGCGGCGACGTCCTCTCAATCGAGATCGAGGGCCGCTGGGGTGGGTACATCGCCCAACTCGACGAGACCTTCTCTCTCGGTCCGGCCCATCAGGACCTGAAAGATGGCATCAAGCTTGCGTGGGAGTCCTACGACCGGGTCTTCGAAGCCATGAAACCGGGCGTCACCGTTGGCGAGCTGCTGGATGCAGGCAAGGTCACGGGCATGAACGGGCGCGGCGACGCTGGATTGACGATGCATGGCCGCGGACTGGGAGATGACGGTCCGCTCGTCACCGCCCGCATCACACGCGAGCTCCGCGCCGTTGAGATCAAAGAAGGGTGTTCAATGATCATCAAGCCCAGCGCGCGGGTCGACGGGAAGGTCGACTACGGCCATTGGGGCGAGGCGGTCGTCCTTCGCAAGAATGGCGCGGAGCGCCTGGGTACGAGGAAGCGGGAGCTCCACGAGCTGATCTGACCTTTGGCAAAAACCAACGTGAAAGGCCCCCGGATCGTCCGGGGGCCTTTGCTTTGGGGGGCTAGCGACGCTGGTGATCAATAGAACCTAGTAGCCGTAACCGTATCCATAGCCCGTCCCATAACCGGTGGATCCGTTGTTCGGGTAGCCGTACATGGATGCACCGGCCCCATACCCGGTGTTCGAACCGCCGAGGCTCGCGAAGTACCCCAGGTACGAGCTCCCCGAGCCTGAGATGGTGCCGTAGCTGCTGCCGTATGAGTTGGACGGATACGTGCTGCCGTAGGTCGTGCCGTTGCCATAATAGGACGACGGATAGGTGGAGCCGGAGTTTCCATAGGTCCCATACGTTGAGCCGTAGGTACTGGACGGATAGGTACTGCCGTACGTCGTCCCGTAGTAGTTCGAATAGTTGGACGGATACGTCGAGCCGTATGTGCCTGAATACGCGCCGTAGTTGTTGGAGCCATACGTCGACGAGTAATACGGCGAGCCGTATGTCGACCCTCCGTTTCCATTGTAGGTGTAGCCCGATCCGGAGCCGTAGTAACCGCTGGACGGATTGGTGTATGTACCGCTGTAGTAGTTATTCGTCGAAGATCCGTACGGATACTGGCTCGAGTAGGAATTGTACGAGTTGTACGGATTAGTCGAGCTGCCGTTGTAGTAGTTCGAGTACTGATACGGATTCGTGTAGCTCGAGCTGTAGTAATTCGTCGACGCATACGGATTGTACGTACCGGATGAGTAGCCGTTGTTCGAGTACGTACTCGATGGATAATATCCCGTGCTGTTGCCGTAGGTGTTGGAGTAATACGGCGAATAGTATTGGCTCGAGTTTCCGGAATAGTTACTTGAGCTCGTTCCGTAGTTGTTGTAGTTAGCGCCACCATACGGGTAGCCGTAGCTCCCATAGTTCGATTGCGCGCTCGTTGGAGCGGCGGTTGCGCCGATCAGCAACGCTAGACCGAGCGCGGACGCGATTGATACCTTCGACAAGCGGTGGTGGATGTTCATGCATATGCCTCAACTTTTTGATCGTTTGAAGACAGAAGCGCGTGCGCGGCCTCGACGAAGCCGCGCACATCGCCTAGTGTGGTTCGCGTTCCGTCTCAGCCGCGTCGCATTTGCCGCGAGGGATGGCACAAATCAGTCAGGACAAGTCTTGATGGCACATCCGCACGAGTCCCGCGCAATAGCTACTTGATGGTCGAGCGGCTCGCGCCCCGCGGCGACCCGCTAGTACCACGGCCCCTGAGGATGACGGCACGTCTACCGAGTTCGCGTGCGCAGGAGCATTCCTGCTCAGGCCGAATAAAATTGACGAAATAGCTATTTCCATGTTACGGTGCACCCAGATGTCAGTGCAGTCGTCGGGCACAATTCGCGGATGTGTGTCTCTCGCTCTGTTCGTGCTGGGTTTCGGCATCCCGAGTCTCTCCCCGCTGATTCATGCAAACCAAGCCCTGATGGCGCCGCCTGGGATACAAGGCTCGCAGGCGACAACATCAGCCCTGGCATCTGGTTTTCAGTCGCTCGGCGAATTCCCAGGTGTCAATGGTTCCGCGGCATCCGGTATAGGCGCGGCCATGGATCCCACGATCGCTGTGGGCCCAAACAGTGTCTTCATTAACACGAACGGCCCCATCCAGATTCGCGGCAAGACCGGGGCTATCGTCGCAGCCGGCCAGCTCACGAGTTTTTTTGATTCCGTGAGACACCGCGCCTCGGATCGGTCCGATGAGACTCTTATCGACGCTACCGTTGCCTTCGATCCACGGAGTAGCCGTTTCTTCCTCGCTGCTGCCGGAGCCGGCGACCGTGATGCGCCCTGCTCGCCCTTGCTGTGTGTTTCGCACATCTTTCTTACGGTTTCGAAAACCGCCAATCCGACTTCCCTGACCCCTGCGGACTGGTACTTCTACGCAATAGACGCCACGTTCGAAGGCGGCAGCCGTGTGGCGAACTTTCCCGAGCACGCCCGTGTGGCATTCGATGACAGAATGCTTGTCATTGTCCATGACACTCTACGCTTCGGCGATTCAGAGAATCTGAGTAACTCTCAACACGTCGTGGTACGAGTCCTAGACAAAGCCACGCTGATCCGAGGGGAACCCACTACGGCGGCCGACCTCGTGGGACTGCAAGACCCCATCAGCGGAGGCCGCGTTGGCCAGTTGGTCCCTGCCCTCCACTTCGATAATGCCGGGGGATTTTTTCTAGTGAGCACTTCCGGCGGCGTAAATTGTGGATATGTCGTTTGGGGCATTCAAGGATCGATTTCCTCTCCGACGCTCTCGGCCGTCACGGCAGTGCCGCAAAATCCTCCAGGCACACGTGGGTGCAGCCGTGCGGGGGACGCCCCACAACCCGGGGGCGCTCCTCCTTTGCGGACTGCTGAAGTGTTGAGTTTCGAGTGGCCCATCGTTTACCGGAACGGGTCCCTCTGGGCGACGCAGCATTTCGCCAGGGACTTTGGCAGCGGGGAGGTATCGGCCGTCCGCTGGTCCCAGCTTGATGTGAGCCGATGGCCCACCTCGGTCACATTCAGTCAAGATGGCTTCTTCGGCGCAGACCGCGTCTGGAGCTTTATGCCGTCTCTTGCGGTGGACTCGTCAGGCAATATGGCGCTTGTCTACGGGCGATCCAGCACCACCGAATATCCATCGCTGTACTATCGGGGACGCCTGAGTGGGGATCCTGTCAACACTCTCCGCGATGATCAAATTCTTCGAGCGGGTGAAGCCAGTCTGACCGTCGGCGAGGCACACATTTCCTACGGTGACTATTTTGGCGCTGCATTAGATCCGGTAGATGGCACCTTTTGGTTGATTGGCCAGTACGTTAGGCCTGGCGAGATTTGGGACACCTGGGTAGCACATCTCGGCGTAGCATCGCAGGGAGTGATACCAACAGCAACGAGCACGTCGACTGTGCCAACGAGTACTCAGCAAGTCTCCTCTCTCACACCGACAGCCCTACCCTCACCTACCCGTTCGCCAACCGTGACCGCTACTGGATCCACGGCCGGTGTTCTTGGCGGCAAGAACATCGGAATCGTCCCGGGCCCGAACGGCGCCACGATCGTCTGGGACGACGGGACAGCTCAAAACGGCTACGTGGTAGCGCGTTATGTGCCGGATTTCGCGCTGCTGCCCCCGGGCCTGCAGAGCGCTAACGTAACAGCCATTCAGGATAGTGCGCCAGTCAACGCGCCTGTGGGCACACTGTACTGCTACATTCTGGGGCCGACGACCGGTAGCCCGCCTGCTTTGGCCGGAGTGTCGAACTTTGCTTGCGAGCTGGCCAACACGCACTCGTCGGCCGGCGCGCCTCAGAGTTTGACTCTGCGAGTGACGCAAACTGAAAATGCTGCGCTTAGCTGGAGCGGTCCACTCGCAGGCGGCCAGGACGGTTTCCGAATCTTGAGTCTCAGCGGCCAGACGGTGAGCGTCGAAGCGAGCGCGTTGAGTCGTACGTTTGCCCTCCCAGGGTTCGACTGCTTCATGGTCTTTGCATTGAACGGTGGCTTGGCAATCGGGAATACAGATGCGGTGTGCGGGCTAGCTGGAGTCTCAACACTAGGACCGTAGATTCCTAGCGAGGTCCCCTCGACATTCTGGGGCATCCGCATCGCGATTCCGCCGTCGTGAGCGGTCGGGAGAGGCTACCGACCAGTGGCTTTGGCCCGCCCGATCTCCTCAGCGCTGTAACGGTAGGCGCGGAAGACCTGATTGCTGCCTCCGAGGCAGTCGGACCGAGGTGCGGGTTTACGTACTCTCACACGACTTCTCCCTCGCGGGTCACCTCGAAGAATCGGCCGAACACCCCTTCGCCAACCAATGTATTGCCATTCGGCAGAGGCTGAGCGTTGGAGATACGGTCTCTGAAGAATCCGAAAAGGGTCGGTCCTGGTAGGACCACACAATCTCCTTGGACACCGGGTCAATTTCGAGGACCCGCGAGAATGGCCGTGAGTGGTCGAGGCGGTATGGGCCATTGTCGAACAGCGGAATGTTCCCGTCGTAGCAGGTAAGGTGCGTGCTGTCCAGACGGGGGCGGCGCTCCAAGCCGCCATGTCACCTTGCCATCCGGGCGGTCGATCATGACCACCAACGACGTGTTCCTGAAACTGATGAGCAGGTTGCCGTCTGGCATCTCGAAGACCGAGTTAGCGTGGGTCCACTCTTCGCGCCCGTCCGCCGGGCAGACGATCCGCTCGACCTCCGGATCGAGGTTGTTCCCAACTCCTCCATTCCCACAGGGTATCGCCCCGGATGGTCATCTCGACCAGGTAGTCGCCGTAGATCTTGCCCTGGTACTCTGAGCCAGATCGTCCGCCTTTTGATCCTCGCGGCAACGTCCTCCAGGAGCTCTGTCGCACAGTCTGGCTCTCCACCCAAATCCCGCATTCAGACGACGTATCAGAGAAATCCCATCGTTGTTGATCCTGCTGAGGCTGGTCAGTCGCGAAGGTCCCACTCGTGTGCGTTCCAGGTAATGAATGCGTTTGGCCATTAAGTGCTTACATTCACAACACGCTGCGCGATCGACCCCGGCACGAGAAGAGGCCGACGGCCGTCATGTAATCCGCCATATGGTGAATGATTTGTCCTAGTATCAGACCACGGTCCGGTATCGATATGTCTTCAAGTAGCTCTCGAGGAGGGAGTCGAGCTCTGGATTCATGTACCGGCTCGTATTGCCAAGGCCCGCGCCACGAAAGTTATTGATCGGCAGCCGAGTCTCAGAGCTGTGGAGAAATCGTAAACCCGACGACATCGTTTGCTCGGGTCCACACTGAAAAGGCAGGAAAGGTGACTACGAACTCCGGGCCCTGCGCACGCTGGGATGTATGCCGGACCGCGGTGGCATCCGCGCCCAGTCGCTGCCCGTAGTCTGCAACAGCCGCCGCCGGTTTCGCGGCCTGCTCCTGCGGCCCGCCGCGCACCTCCAGTTCAAGCCCCCGGTTTGCCTCGTCCCGATAGGTCCCATCCGCGCCCTTCCGATAGCCGCGGGATTCGACGATCTGAGCGGCTCCCAACGGATCGTAATCGTACCGGGGGCGGCAGCCTCGATGTCACGGTATATCGCATGGTTCGGGCTCAAGAAGCTGTGCGGTACGCGGGACATCCCCGCCACGAGAGTGTCCACAACCTCCTGGCGATCGACAGCGTGCACCAAGGCGCGCCGTAATTGCAGGTCAGCGACAATAGCGGGACGCGGATCGACGAACTGTGGGAACAGTGCGACCCAAACGTCGGAGCCGAGGTTGAATGCCACGGTGCCTGCCCGCCATTGGTCTCGGAGCTGCAGCCCGAGGTCGACCGAGCCGACGAGACTCGTGACATCGACCGTCCCGGCCAGAAGGTTCGCCGTCAAAGTATTGACATCGGTGACGTACTTCACCTCGATCTCGTGGATCCTGGGACGACCCAACACGTACTCACTGTTCGCAGTCAGAACGATGCCCGTGCCGGCAACCAATTCACGCATGCGGTACGGCCCCGCTCCAACAAACTTCTAGCTCCACTCAGCGAGATCCAGGACTCCTTTCCTCTCCTCGCTGACCACACCAGCCCCTGAGCAGCATAGGTCATCGTCAGCGCCGTCGGACGGAAGCACGGCGAAATGAAGGCAGCCATCGGCATAGCAAATTGACTGCTCCCGCACCGTCCATTCAAGAACTGCCTACGGTACGCTGCCTAGACGGAATACATTTGTGCGGAGGCCGACACTCTTCTGGTGGTCTTGCAGACAGCGGAGCCTGACGGATCACCGGATAGGCTGACGGGCGTTCGCACGTAGCCTGCTCCGTAGCTCCGACCGATGTGCATAGCGACGCAGTCCGACGAGACGGAGTAGAGCGATCCATCCGCATCGAAATGGTCGAAGGGCGAGACGGCAGGATCGGGCGGCGCCACCCTTTCCCGTCGATCCCTTCGACGAGCCGCGGCTATTGTTTGCAGCGTGTGAATTTCCTAAGGTACAACAGCACTACACGATGGTGTTGCCCTGCCACCGGCGTCGCCGTGCTTGCTGTGCCATCGGTCCCCTGGTCGCGAGGAGCTAACCCGTATGAGACTTGTGGTCGGCATTTCGGGCTCGACGGGCGCCATCTATGGAGTCCGTCTTCTAGAGGTGCTCCGCAACTCCCCCGACGTCGAGACGCACGTCGTGATCAGTGAGCCAGCGAAGCAGACCATCGAGTACGAGACCGGGTGGCGCGCCAGCGACGTCCTGGACATGGCGAGCGTCGTCTACGATTACCGGGACGTCGGGGCGGCTATCTCCAGCGGCTCCTTCCTCACTGATGGCATGGCGATCGTGCCATGCTCGATCAAGACGCTCTCCTCCGTGGCCAATTCCTACAACGACAACCTGTTGTCCCGTGCGGCCGACGTGGCGTTGAAAGAGCGACGCAAGCTGGTCATGGTCGTGCGAGAGACGCCCTTGCACCGGGGCCACCTGAAGCTCATGCTGGACGTCACGGACGCGGGCGGTGTGATCCTGCCACCAATGCCTTCCTTCTATCATTTACCTAAGACCGTCGACGACATCGTCAACCACACGGTGCAGAAGGTCTTGGATCAATTCGGTCTCGAAAAAGGGCTGTTTCAGCGGTGGACGGGCCAGATCCAAGCGGCTCACGTATCGTTGGAGTAGCTCGAGATCGTTAACGGCAGGGGAGCGCCGCGGGCTCCCTGGGCGCAGGTTCTTCACAACAGCCGGCGCAGATCGCAGATACCAGAGAGAGGAGAACGACCATGGCAATCGAGACTCCGTCGCGCACCGGAACGGGTGGACGCCTCGGGTACACCGATCTGCGTGACTGGCTGAAGCACGTCGAGGCGATGGGCCAACTGAAGTATGTGAATGGCGCGAACACGGATGAGGACATCGGCCAGGCGACGGACGTGCTGCACCACACCGCTGGGTCGCCCGCGGTCATGTTCGACAACATCCCCGGCCACGAGCCCGGCTACCGCGTGCTGGTGAATCCTTTCAACACCCACCCACGCATCGCCTTTTCGGTTGGCGTGCCACACGACGTCCCAACTTCGGTGCAGCAGGAGCACTGGCGGCGCCGTCTCCACGAGTTTCAGCCGCTCGCCCACGTCGAGGTGACGGATGGCCCGGTGATGGAGAACGTCATGCGGGGCGACGACGTGAATATGCTCAAGTTCCCTGCCGTGAAGTGGCACCCGCAGGATGGTGGCCGCTACATCGGAACGGGAAGCTTCGACGTGACCCGGGACCCCGACGATGGCTGGGTCAACTGTGGGACGTACCGCGTGATGCTTCACAACGCGAAGCAGGTGGGCTACTACATCTCTCCCGGGAAGCACGGCCGCATCCATCGGCAGAAGTGGTTCGATCGCAACGAGCCGTGTCCAGTCGTGATGGTGCTCGGCTCTCATCCGCTGATGTTCTTTGCATCCTGCACCGAGATCCCTTTTGGGCTGAGCGAATACGACTGGGTGGGAGGGATCTCTGGCGAGCCGGTGAAGACCATCACGGGCCCTATCACGGGCCTGCCCTTCCCCGCGGACGCCGAAATCGTTCTGGAGGGGTTTGCCTCGAACGAGACCCGGCTCCCTGAGGGACCCTTCGGCGAGTGGACTGGCTACTACGCATCGGACATCCGCCCAGAGCCTGTGCTGGACGTCAAGGCGATCTACCACCGAAACGACCCAATCCAGCTAGGCCTTCCGCCGAACAAGCCGGTCGACGAGCAGGCCCGCTATCGCGCCTGGCTCCGCTCAGCGCTTCTCTTCGACGACATCCAGAAAGCCGGTGTGCCGGACGTCCAGGGTGTGTGGGCGCACGAGGTCGGCGGCTCGCGCCTCTTCCTCGCCGTATCGATCAAGCAGCGCTACGCGGGCCATGCCCGCCAGGCTGGCCACATCGCGTCGCAGTGCCACGCGGGCGCGTACCTCGGCCGATTCGTCGTGGTCGTCGACGAGGATATCGATCCGACCAACCTCGAAGACGTGATGTGGGCCATGTGCACCCGCTCGGATCCCGAGCGCTCCATCGACCTCATCAAGCGAGCCTGGAGCGGGCCGCTGGATCCGGCGATTCACCCGGACCACAAGGGGTTCAACTCCCGTCTGATCATTGACGCGTGCCGCCCGTTCGAGTGGATGGACAAGTTCCCGCCCGTCTGCAACCTGACGGCTGAAGAGCAGAGGGTCGCTCGCGAGCGATGGGGCTGGCTCGTCGAGTAGCAACTAGGACGGACGAGGAGACTGAGTGGCGCGGTATGAATACCGGGTTGTGATCGTCGAATGCATACTTTCCGGGGATGGCTATCTGCGCCTGAGTACAGTTCACCACACGAAGCGTCCGGACGGATCCACGACGAATTGCTATCTCAAGATTCACGATACTGGTCATGATGGCACCCATTTGGTTACTGACGAAAAGGGAGAGAAGGACTTTTACCCGCGGGCTCTACGACTCACTGCGGACTACTTGAACGCTCTCGGGGCCGAGGGGTGGCGAGTGGTGAGTCTCCGCGGTCGCGAGGATAATTCCACCAACGGGTCGCTCAATAGTTTTCCGGCCGGAACCTATCTGCTGATGCGGGAACGATGACGATGGAATCCGAGCTTCCGAAGGAGACCAACATGGTTGATACAGCGAAACCCGCCGAGCCGATCGCCGCTTCCGGCGACGCTCGGTGGGACACGCCAACGGCGTACCAGGAATGGATGCTCGCGCAGAAGCTTCCCATCCATAAGGGCTTTTTCGTGCCCGATGGGCGCACCGTCGAGCTCGGCTGGTGGGAGGCGCGTCAGTGCAACGCCGCCTTCCTCGAGCTGAACGGACTCGAGGGTGTCAGCGAGATCCGCGTGACAGAAATTCCGCCGGGCAAGTCGCTTCCGCCGATGTGCTTTGCCATGGACGAGGTGGCGTACGTGCTCGACGGCCGAGGCCTCACGACGCTCACCTGGGCCGATGGCACGAAACACACGTTCGAATGGGACAAGACCAGCATGTTCCGCCTGCCGCGGAACTGCACCTACGAGCTGAGCAACGCGCAGGGGAACCAGGCCGCGCGGATCGTGACGAACAACTACCTGCCGCTCGCGATGTCCACGACGGGCGACCTGAAGCCGTTCTTCAAGGAGCCGTTCTCGGGGGACGCGATGCCCCCTGGGGAGAGCGAGGTCCTCTCCGAGGCGAAGGCCGTCCACCAAGACCTCGATGATGGCGGCGTCGGGACAGGTGTCTTCTGGTACGGCAACTTCTTCCCGAACATGGCCAATTGGGACCATCTGTTGCCGTTCACCACGCGCGGGGCGGGCGGATCCGTCGTATGGATGCGCTTTCCTGAGTCCCCGCTGACCGCCCACATGTCCGTGTTCCCCGCCCAGACCTACAAGAAGGGCCATCGGCACGGAGCCGGCTGGGTGCTCGTGATTCCGCGGGGTGAGGGCTACTCGATCATGTGGCCCGAGGGCCAGGACAAGGTCATCGTGCCGTGGCACGAGGGCACGATCTTCGTCCCGCCGGGTCGGTGGTTCCATCAGCACTTCAACCTTGGCGCCGAGCCGGCCCGATACGTGGCGCTCCATCCCCCGATGTTCCTCAGCGGCTTCAGCGAGAAGATCGAGGACATGGCTCGCGACCAGATCGAGTATCCAAACGAGGACCCAATGGTTCGGGAGCGCTTCGAGACCGAGCTTGCCCAGCGCGGGATGAAGAGCCTCATGCCCGCCGACGCATACGGCGACCGCCAATACCAGTGGAGCTACGCGAGGTAGGCGAGAGACTCATGGCGACCACACGGAAGCTAATGACGGCTGACGAGCTTCTCCGCATGCCCGACGATCACATGAGGCACGAGCTCGTCCGAGGTGAGCTGCGAACGATGCCTCCAGCGGGTTGGGAACACGGGGCGGTGGCTTTCGAGTTTGCTCGGATTCTGGGGAATCACATCGTGGCAAACAAGCTGGGCCGGGCATTCGCGGCGGAGACCGGCTTCAAGATCTTCCAGAATCCGGACACCGTCCGTGCCCCAGATGCAGCCTTCGTATCTAACGATCGGATTCCGCGCGGTGAGCCTCCTCGGGGCTACGCCGCGATCGTTCCAGATCTGGTGGTCGAGGTCCTGTCACCTGGTGACTCGCGCCGGGAAGTCCAAGAAAAAACCGATGATTGGCTCGAGGCTGGCGTGCGAGTCGTGTGGATCGCCGATCCGCGGCGTCGCACGGTGACGGAACATCGCGGCGGTAGACAGACGCGTATCCTGACAAGCAACGACGAGCTCGAAGCGGATGACATACTGCCCGGATTCAGGTGCCGCGTGGGCGACCTGTTTCCTGAAGCCCTTTGACGCATATTTTGAGCGGAAGGCGCGCTAGGAAGCCGCAGGAGGAGACATGGTCGATCTGATCCAGCGACCTACGAGTGTTAGCAACTACAAGGGCATGCGCGAGTGGCTGGAGCGCGTCGACGCGATCGGCGAGCTGCGGCGAGTGAATGGCGCAACGTGGCAAGAGGACATCGGCCGAATCGCCGAGATGCTGACCCACACCGACGGCGCGCCCGCGGTCCTTTGCGACGAGATCCCTGACTACCCGAAGGGGTTCCGCGTTCTGATCAACTCGAACGGCGAGCCCCGCCGCTTGGCCATTACCCTCGGCCTCGACCCAAACATCAGCACTGAAGGTTTGATGGACTGGTTCGAGAACCGGATGGACTCCATGGAGCCCCAGCCCATCAACTATGTCGACTACGGCCCCGTCATGGAGAACATCGACGAGGGCGACGACATCAACCTCCTGAAGTTCCCTTCGCCCTTCTGGCATCCGGAGGATGGCGGGCGGTACATCGGGACCGGCTGCGTAGACATCACCAAGGACCCCGATAGCGACTGGGTGAACACCGGGACCTATCGGGTCATGCTCCACAACGAGAAGCAGGTTGGCCTCTATATCTCCCCCGGCAAGCACGGCCGCATCCATCGCGACAAGTACTTCGCGAAGGGCGAGGCGCTGCCTGTCGCGATCGTCATCGGCGGCGACCCGGTCTTCTTCGTCGCCAGCTCCTTGGAGATTGGCGTCGGCGTGAACGAGATGGAGTGGGTCGGCGGCCTCCGTGGGGAGCCGATCGAGGCGATCAAGGGCAAGTACACCGGCCTGCCAATCCCTGCGCACGCGGAGATCGTGCTGGAAGGCTTCGCCCGTCCCGGTGGCAAGCTGATGGAAGGACCTTTTGGCGAGTGGACGGGCTACTACGCCAGCGGCTCCCGCGAGGAGCCGGTGGTGGATGTGAAGGCCGTCTACTATCGCAATGACCCGGTCATCCTCGGCGCGCCGCCGAACAAGCCGCCCTATGAGGCGCACCGCTACCGCATCTACCTGCGATCAGCGCTCCTGCGTCGTGAGGTTCGCCTCGCCGGCGTGCCGGACGTCGTCGCGGCCTGGTGCCACGGAGTGGGCGGATGTCGCCTGCTGAACGTCATCTCGATCAAGCAGCGGTATCCCGGCCACGCACGACAGGCGATGCACGTCGCTGCGATGTGCCGCGCGGGCGCCTACCTGGGGCGACTGGTGGTCGTGGTGGACGAGGACATCGACGTCACGGACCTGGACGAGGTCATGTGGGCAGTCTGCACGCGGTCGGACCCAGAGCGGTCCCTCGACATCATCAAGCGCGCCTGGAGCGGGCCGCTGGATCCGGCAATCCATCCGGATGAGAAGGGTTTTAACTCGCGGCTTCTCATTGACGCGTGCAAGCCCTTCGAGTGGATCGACAAGTTCCCCCACGCGATCGGCCCGGACCCGGCCTACAAGAAGGAGACCCGCGACAAGTGGGGCTGGATCCTCCGCGGCGACACGCCACCCAGCAACCTGTAACCCAAATCTCAAACAGAGCCAAACGATGCGCCCGGGTCTAGAACCCGGGCGCATCAGCGTAATGGCTCAGGGATCCGAAGATCACGACAGATCTTTCGGGCGAGAAAGTCTTCCACATTCCGATGACGCGGAACCGAGGATGTTCGGCGGTTGGTCAGATTGACCCAGATGCTGTGCCGGCCACCCTCGCGGAGGAGGACGCAACCGTGATGCTCCAGATGCTGAGTAAGAGCGCGGCGATTCAACGTCAGGTAAAGCTGATTTGGGCAATCGTCTCACGAGTCGTCTTCCCGTCCGCAGCTTCCGACTCGGCAAGCTCGCGGTTTGCATCAAGGACCAGCTCAAGCGCCTCCTGGAGGTTTTCGCGCACCTCCTTCAACGTCCGACCCTGAGTATTGACGCCAGGAATCTCGGGCACATACGCGACATACCACTTGCCCCGACGAGCAATGACGGCGGTGAGTTCCATATGGGCTCCAGCGTTCACTTTGCCCCAAGTCTACGCCATGAATGCACGCCGATCTGTGAGCCGGGGACGGCACGAGAGTCCGTTCAGGCATCATTAGAGTCATGATCAACAAGGTGTTTGCGTCCGCGGCCGGGGCCGTCGCCGACGTCGCAGATGGGTCAACGGTACTCGTCGGCGGCTTCGGCTTCTGCGGCGTCCCAGAGAATCTGCTCACAGCTCTCGCTCAGCAAGGCGCCCGCGACCTCACGACCGTTTCCGACGATCCAGGTCTTGCCGGTTGGGGAAATGGCCTCCTGGTGGAGGCGAGACACGTTCGCCGCATGATCCTGTCGCGAGCGGTTGGAAACCCCGAGTTCCAGCGGCAGCTCCTCGCCGGCGAGATCGAAGCGGAGTTCCTCCCCCTCGGCACACTCACGGAGCGCGTCCGCGCGGGCGCCGCGGGCATTCCCGCGTTCTACACACCCACGGGTGTCGGCACCGTGGTGGCCGAGGGCAAGGAGATCCGTGAGTTCGAGGGCCGCTCCTACGTGATGGAGCGCGCAATCATCGCGGATATCGCCCTCATCGCTGCTTGGCGCGGCGATCGCATGGGGAACCTCGTGTACCGCAAGACTGCTCGCAACACGAATCCCCTCATGGCGTCAGGGGGGAAGCTCGTGATCGCCGAGGTCGAAGAGCTCGTCGACCCAGGGGAGCTAGAGCCCGAGAATATTCATACACCGGGCATCTTCGTGCACCGGGTGGTCGTCGCGCATCGGACTAAGGGTCTGGGTCACCCAATGGCCCCCATCGGAGCGACACACGCATGACGGAGTTCGAACCTCGATGCCGCTGACTCGCGACCAGATCGCGCAGCGGGCTGCTCAGGAGCTACGCAACGGCGACTACGTCAACCTGGGCGTCGGCATCCCCATGCTCGTCTCAAATCACATCGCGCCAGACGTCGAGGTCGTCTTGCACTCCGGCCATGGCGTGCTCGGCCTCGGGCCGTTTCCCGACACTGAGGACGTCGATCCCGACCTGATCAGCGTCGAAACCCAGCCGACGACGATCGTGCCGGGTGCCGCCTTCTTCTCCACGATTGACTCGATGGGGATGATCCGTGGTGGCAAGCTGGACCTGGCGATCATGGGAGCCATGGAGGTTTCGGCCGAGGGCGACATCGCGAACTGGATCGCCCCCAACAGCCCGCCCCGAGGCATGGGCGGCGCCATGGACCTGGCCATCGGCGTGAAGCGCCTCGTGGTCGTCATGGAGCACGTGACCAACAAGGGTGTCCGCCGCATCGTGAACCGCTGCGCGCTGCCCCTAACGGGCGTGCGCTGCGTCGATCGCATCATCACGGACCACTGCGTGCTCGACGTCACGCCAGAGGGGCTCGTTCTCCGCGAGCTGGCCCCAGGCGTAACTGTGGATCAGGTGCAGGCGCTGACGGAGCCGAGGCTCATCGTCGAAGGCGACGTCGGCGCTATGGTGGATTAACGCCCGCCAATAGTCAACTGCTTCACGATCGCGGTAGATCAGGGCACGACTACCACAAGCGGTATTGCTCGACGACATGGCCTCCGCGATCAATGCGCCGATTGGTTCGGTTCGGCATCTCGATTCCGCCGAGTCGCTCGGACGTGTCGCGAATCAAATCGATCGCCTTATCGATGTTGCCATCATCGAGCTCCCTGCTGCTGAACCTCAGGACGGACCACCCAAGGCGTGTCAGAAAGTTGTTACGTGCGTTATCGTCGGCTACAGCGTTTGGGCGGAGGTGCCACGTGTCTCCGTCGCATTCGACATCCAGACTCGATCGCGAGCACAACACGGCGAAGTCGAGGCAGTAGGTCGTGCCGCGCTCGGCCACGTAGTATTGGCGCTCGGCGGGGATGCGCTGGCGTCGCAGTGCGTCCCAGAGCTGATCCTCCAGTGGGCTCTCGTGGTAGAGATCGTTGATTTCAGTCGCCGTCCGCAGCTTCGCGAGAGTTGTCGGGATGAAGACAATGCGCCGCCGCCGGGCGCTCGGAACAGCGCGATCGAGCCTGCTCAGAGACCCCAGTCTGATGCGAAAGTAGGACTCGAGCGCTCGTGGATGCTGTGGCTGATCAGGCAAGAGATCCCGACGCAGCACCTTCTCGATTCGTTCGATAGGCGCGATGAAGTGGATAGCCCACTTGAGCTCGCCGAACGTGGCCGTGTGGTAGAAGGCCAACCAGCGCGCTTTCGGAAGCATCGTCGGCGCAGTTCGGCAGGGGATCCGATACCAGTGGTCGTGTTGGACGATTGCGAAGTCCGACAGGCTTGGCATGATTGCCACGAGCGTGTCCGGTCGCGCGAACCTTCGCGGCTTGCGGGGTCCCGGTGCGGATTGCGACAGCAGATCGTCCCTTCGGCCGGCATGCACACGTTACAAGAAGCCGAAGCGAGGCGCGGCCTTGCCACCTGCAACGCTGATCGCTCGTTCCAGGGCGCGACGCACGTGAACCCGAGCGAGATGTTGGCGGTACTCCGCCGAGGCGTCGAGGTCCTCGTTGGGGACCCAACCGTCCGACGCGTGGGCTGTGGCGTCCGCGACCGCGCCGGTGATTTGGCCGACGAGCGCGTTCTCTACGCCGGCGAGGCGCTGGGCCCTACCCGCCCCACCGGTAAGGCCAATGCTAGCCGAGGTGACCTTGTCGTTCTCGATTCCCACCACTGCCGCTACGCCGACTACGGCGAAGCGGCTAGCTGGCGACGGAAACTTCTCATAGGCGCTACCTTGCGAGGGCACCTGCAGGGGGACGCGTATCTCGACGAGCAGCTCAGTCGGCTGGATGCTCGTCGTGAGAACGTCCACGAGTAGGTCGTCGACCGCAACTGTGCGCTCGCCTGATGCGCTCACGAGCCGCGCCGTCGCTCCGAGAGCGATGAGTGCCGCGGGCATATCGGCGCCTGGGTCAGCGTGGATGAGCGAGCCGCCGATGGTGCCCAGCGCCCGCACCTGTTGGTCGCCGATGACGGCGGCCGTCTCCGCCAGCAGAGGACACGACCGCTGCAGCAGCGGCGAGGTCAGCACGTCGAAATGCGTGGTCATGGCGCCGATTACGATCTGGTTGCCGTCTTGTCGAATGCCCGAGAGCTCGGCGATTCGCCCGAGGTCGATCAGGAGCTTGGGCTCCGCGAGGCGGAACTTCAGCATCGGTAGAAGCGACTGGCCGCCCGCCAGCAGCTTCGCGTCATCACCGTGCTGCTGGAGGAGCGCCGTCGCCGCCGCGAGCGCTGTCGGCCGTTGGTAGTCGAATGCAGCGGGAATCATCGGCCCTGCCCCTGCATCGCGCGCCAGACCCGTTCGGGTTTGAGCGGCATGTCCAGATGCCGCACGCCAAAGGGTTTGAGCGCGTCCATGACCGCGTTGACGACCGCGGGCGTGCTTCCGATCGTCCCGGCCTCTCCAACGCCCTTGGCCCCGAGGGGATTGATCGGCGTTGGCGTCACCGTTTCGTGGAGCTCGAAGCTCGGCAGATCGTCGGCCTTGGGCACGGCGTAGTCCATGAGCGAGCCGGTCATGAGCTGACCGTTCTCGTCGTACAGGACCTCCTCGAAGAGCGCCTGGCTCGCGCCCTGGGCGATGCCGCCGTGGAGCTGACCATCTTTCAGCAGCGGGTTGATCACGGTGCCACAGTCGTCTACCCCAAGGAATCGCTGAAGCGTGACCTTTCCCGTATCGGCATCCACCTCTACGACGGCGAAATGGGCGCCGAAAGGCGTTGTGAAGTTCGACGGCTCATAGAACGCCTGGCCTTCGAGACCGGGCTCGATTTCTGCTGGCAAACCTACAGGCACGTAGGCCTTTGCCGCGATCTCGCTCAGTGTCAGTCCCTGATCGGGCACGCCTTTTACGCCGAAGCGCCCATTTTCGAGGACCACGTCGTCGGGACTCACCTCCAACATCGCGCCCGCCACTACTCGCGCCTTGTCTCGCACTCTCTCGGCTGCGCGCGCCAGAGAAGACGCGCCGACCGCCATATTCCTGCTGCCATAGGTGCCGAGCCCATACTGAACGCGGTCCGTATCGCCGTGGACGACTTCGATGTCGTCAAACGGCACCCCCAGCGCATCCGAGACGATCTGGGCATAGGCGGTTTCTGCGCCTTGCCCATGCGGAGAGGAGCCAGTCAGGACCGTGACCTTGCCCGTCGGCTCAACGCGGACCGTAGCGCTCTCCCAGCCACCCCACGGCAGCGCCGAGGACGGAGCAAAGCCGCTGATCTCGATGTAGGTAGACAGGCCGAGGCCAATATAGCGGCCCTGCTCCCGAAGCTCACTCTGCCGTCGGCGGAAGCCCGCGTAGTCGATCAGCTCGACCGCTTTGTCCAGGGCTCCCTGGTAGTTCCCGGAGTCGAAGACGATGCCAGTGACAGCCGCGTACGGAAACTCGTCCGGCTGGATCAGATTCTTCCGACGCACCTCTACGGGATCCAAGTCCAGATCGTGGGCGATCAGATCCATAAGCCGCTCGAGGACATACGTGGCCTCCGGCCTGCCGGCGCCGCGGTACGCGGCTGTGGGCGTCTTGTTCGTGTAGCAGGCGATCAGCTCGGCTGTGTAGTTCCTGATCTTGTAGGGGCCAGTCGCCATAGCCACTGTCAACGTCGGAATCGCGGCGGTGACAATGTGGCAATACGCTCCCAGGTCGGCGTAGATCTTCAATTTGAGGCCGAGGACCGTGCCGTCGTTGCTGACAGCGGCCTCAACGTAGTCGATCTGGTCGCGGCCGTGGATCGTCTGCTGAAGATTCTCTCGCCGCTCCTCGATGAACTTCACGGGCTTGCCGATCGCCCTCGCAGTCATGGACGTCAGAACCTCGTCGGGACAGAGGTCCAGCTTGCTCCCAAACGCCCCTCCGACCTCGGGCGCCACCACGCGAACGTGGTTCTCCGCAAGGCCCAACATAGCGGCGAGCAGCGTCCTCACCACGTGTGGCGCTTGCGTGCTGGTCCAAAGCGTCAACCGCTGAGTCCCCGGTTCCCACACCGCCACGCTCCCCCGTGGCTCCATCGCCATCGGAAAGACGCGCGGGTTCACCAAACGGACCGTGACAACGCGGTCGGCTTCAGCAAACGCCTTGTCGACGTCGCCAACGTTCAATGGGTTCACATACGCAACGTTCGTGCCGAGCTCTTCGTTGACCAGTGAGGCCCCGGGTTCCGCCGCTTTCTCCAGATCGACTACGACGGGCAGCGGCTCGTAGTCCACGTCCACCGCCAGGGCGGCATCCCGAGCGCCGTATCGCGTGCTGGCGACGACGATCGCGACCGCGTCGCCGACGAAGCGCACGGTATCGCGCGCGAGGATGGCGTGCTCCGCCAGCTTCATACCGGGCACGGCGCCAGGCACGGGCATCAGTCCCATCGACTTCACGTCTTCGTAGGTCCATACGGCCACCACGCCGGGCATCGCCTTAGCGACGCTCGTGTCGATCGACCGGATGCGCGCGTGGCCGTAGGGCGAGCGCACCACGGTCAGGTAGTGCATGTCCAGCATGCGGATGTCGTCCACGTAGTTGGCCCCGCCCGTGATGAGCCGGGGATCTTCCTTTCGCTTGATGGGGGATCCGAGCAGATGGGGGATTGTGGCAGCGGTCATGACCTACCTCCGGTCGATCGTGGTAGGCCTGCAAGCGAACGTGGCGCGCCCTCACCCCCACCCTCTCCCAGAGGGCGAGGGGGCACAGCGTTCCCCATTTTCTCCGCCGCGGACTGCACCGATCGCACGATGTTGTGGTAGCCGGTGCAGCGGCAGATGTTGCCCTCCAGGCCGTGGCGAATCTCCGCCTCAGTGGGGTTCGGGTTTCGGGTCAGCAGCGACAGCGCTGCCACGATCATCCCCGGTGTGCAGTAGCCACATTGCAGGCCATGGCACTCCCAGAACGCCTCCTGCAGCGGGTGGAGGTTGCCCACCTCCCCCAGCCCTTCGATCGTTGTGATGCTGCGGCCATCGGCCTGGATCGCCAGCATCGTGCAGGATTTCACCGCGTGCCCGTCTAACAGCACGGTGCACGCCCCACACTGGGACGTGTCGCATCCTATGTTGGTTCCCGTTAGGCCGAGGTCGTCACGCAGATGGTGGACGAGAAGCAGGCGGGGCTCCACCTCGCTGGTTCGCTCCACGCCGTTGATGGTTGCGCGCAAGGTCTCGCTCATCCCGCCCTCCTATCACGCGTGGACATTCGTTCATCGGGATGAGCGATGGTACAGGACGCCACCGGCGAGCGAAAGCCCGCGGTCCTACGCCTTCGTGAGCTCTGCCTCGTCGAAGTTGTACATGCGGATGGGCGCGTCCCAGAGCACCTTGCGCTGCGATCCCGTTGGCAGGTCCTCTCGGGCCATGAACTCTTCGATCTTCTCGGGGTACTCGTCCTTCATCTCGTGCGGCCAGTCGGAGGCCGAGAAGAAGACGTCACTCCGGCCCAGCTTGGCCACGGCAGCCGCAAGCCCGTCCTCGTCCAGCTCGGAGTGGATGAAGATGCGCCCGCCTGCGAGATGCTCGCTTGGTAGGCACTTCAGGTCCGGCGCCTGCCTCCGCCGACTCCCGAACTCCATGTCGAGTCGATCCGCCATGAACGGCACCCAGCCCGACCCAGCCTCGCAGTAGGCAACCCGAAGCTGCGGGAAGGCATCGAACACGCCACTGAACATCATGCTGGTGAGCTGGATCATCTGGCTGAATGGATGGGTCAGCGCCCGCACCTCGATGAGCCGCTCCAGCCGATCGAGGCCCAAGTTGTGATTGGGCGCCCCATGGACGGCCAATACGACGTTGAGCTCCTGCGCCGCCTCGTAGACCGGCCAGAAGTCGCGGTGACCAAAGCCGCGCTGCAGCCCGACCGCGGGCAGAATCCCGCCCACCATGCCGAGGTCCTTCACGACCCGCCGCAGCTCCTTCGCCGCCTCCGTCGGGTCCTGGACGGGAATGAGCGCCATGCCCTTGATCCGCTTGGGATTTGCGCGCATGTACTTGTCGTGGAGCCAGTCGTTGTAGCCGCGAGCCAGAGCCGCGGCCCACAGCGGGTCGGAGATCACGCCGAAAGCCAGGCCCGCCGTTGGGAACAGGACCGTCGCCGCGATGTTGGCGTCGTCCAGGTATTCCAGCCAGTCAGCCGCGTCGGGTCGCGCGGTACGCACGCCCGCCTTGTCCGTCACGCGCCGCGCCGCGCGGTGCCAGCCGTCCAGCGTGGGGAAGAACGGGTATGCAAACAGTTGATCCTCGCCGTGGTAGGGCGGAGGAAGATACGGAAAGATGTCGGCGTCGGACTCGATGATATGGCCGTCTGCGTCGATAACAGGATCGCGGTGCATACGTCGTCTCCTCTCGGTCGAGGCCGCTGAGATAGGCGCCCCTCGCGACAGGAAGGCGCGCGTTGTGTATTAGATTATTGCTGTTAACGATCGAATGCAAGGAGTGTTTGATACAATCAGGCGCAGGAGCTGCTCGGCTTCCTTTTCGCCGCTCACGCGTTTCGTTCGTGCTGACTTGGGAGGGCAGACATGATTCGTCCGGTGAACATGGTCCCGGCGAAGGCGCGCCTCTTCCGGTCCATGGGAGACGAAGGGCGCCTTACCGTACTCGAAGCGCTCATCTCCCACGAGCAGCGAGTCACGGACATCGTCCAGGCCACAGGCCTCTCGCAGTCGACCGTATCGACGCACCTGTCGGCGCTCCATTCCGCGGGCTTAGCGACGCGGCGACAAGAGGCGCGAAGCGTGTGGTACGGCCCCTCCCACCGCGCGATCGCCCGGCTGCTCGATGCGTCAGAGGAGCTCGTCGTCGCGGCATCGGAGCAAGCGTACGCCTGCTCCAGCCCGTGCTGCGAACCGCCCCCGGCCTAGTCATTTCGGTTGGCTTTCGTTCGTTGGCCGCTTGGCCGCCGCGCGCCCGGCTACCAAGCCGCCGAGCGCGTCCGCGATCATCGTCAACTGCTCCTCCGTGAGGCGATCCGCGAAATGCTCCCGTACAGCGCGCTCGTATAGCACGTGCGCGCGCTTGAATACCGCGCGGCCCTCCTTTGTCAGCTCCGCCAGATACCCCCTCGCATCCGCTGGATCCCGTCTCCGGCTCACAAACCCACGAGCCACGAGCTGATCGAGCAATCGAGTCACCCCGCTCGGCGAGAGCAGCACCCCGGCCGCCAGCTCGGACATCCGCAGACAGCCGCTGGGGCTCCGCGAGAGCCGAACCAACACCTCGTAGGCGCGGACGGATAGATCTACGCCGGATTCAATCTCGGCATCCAATGATCGAATGACCTGAGCGTGGCTCCGCAGAACGGCCCGCCACGCGCGCAAGCCCAGCTCATCAGTATCCTCCAAGAGCTATCACCTCAAGGAATGATGTTTCTAAAGAATATTTGCATGTGCAAGCAATAATTCGGTATAACAACCATAGACGTTCTACCACAGGAGGCAATATGTTGAACATCACAAGCCAGGTCCTCGGTCAGCGCAGGCCCGTCGGGTTCGGCCTAGCCACCCCCCGCATGCTTGCGGCGCGGATTCGCCGAAACCAGCAGCCGGCTGCATCTCCCGCGGAAGCGGAGCGCGGTACCGCGGTCCTCTCGACGATCGAGGTCACCCAGGCACTCGCAGAGACGTGGGGCTGGTCGTAACACACGCTTTGCCCGCCGATTTAGCGCGGTACCCGGGCAGGACGACCGCCCGTCGTGGTCCGTCCTGCCCCCGAGGAAGAGGGAGTCGCACCCGCGACCACGCCGTCTTCGATTAGCTGGAGCGCGGCTCCGTTCGCTTGATCAACGAGTCCAAGTAGTCGATCTGCCGCTCCTGCAACTCCAGGAGCTCCTGCCACTGGCGGAACCGAAGGTCCTCCATGGCGCCGTGTAGCTCCTCGATGAGCGTCTCCGCATGGAGATTCGTCCTCAGATCCAGCTCGGCCTGCAAACGGTCCTTGGCGGACTGTCGGTTCTGACTCATCATGATTACTGGCGCGGCGTAGGCCGCCTGCATGCTGAGCACTAGGTTCATGAGGATGAAGGGATAGGGGTCCCACGCTCGCCAGAACAGCTCCGTCACGTTGAGGATGACCCACAGCACGAGAATGCACGACTGGACGATGATGAAGGGCCAGCTCCCCATCGTCGACGCAATACGGTCTGCAAGCCGTTGACCAATGGTCATCGACTCGTCGTGCAGCGCGTTGACGTCGCGACTGGCCCGCTTCCGCTGAATGACCGCCGTCAAGCGCTCTTCGGCCGCGCGCAACCCCGCAAGGCTGAAGTTCCTCGCGGCCCACGCGCGAAGCGCCGCCCCCAACCAGGCCCGGCGAACCGCCGGCTCGAGCGGCAGCCCGGCGCGGCGTCGCTCCGCGATCTGCTGAAGCGCAGCCGTGAGGTGCGGCGAGTTTGCCGCCACCCGCTCGAACTCATCTCGAGGAAGCCGCCACAGCTCGAGCGGCGTTTGGGCCACAACTGAGGCGGATCGGCGCTCGTCGTTGATGAGCGCCATCTCCCCAAAGACATCCCCGGGTCCCAGCTCGGCGACCTCGGGACCGGCACCGCGCCGAACGTGGACATTCCCGCTCTCGATCAGATAGAGCGCATCTCCCGTCTCCCCCTGAGACAGCACGGTCTGCCCCCCAGGAATGGCAACGAGCTGCATAGACGAGACGAGCGCCTGCACCTCTTCTGGTGGCAGCGCCCGAAGCAGGTCTACGCGGCTGAGTCGGTCGAGTACGTACGCAGCATTGTTGGTGCTTGTGGCCGATTCTGGATGAAGCGCCATGTCCCTCCTGCTCGCGCTGCGAGGATAACTTGCGCGCGTCTTTTGAGCCCCACGGCGCCTACAGGACGCCCGCGGCCGTGGCCTTTTGAAGATAATGCTCCCAGATCTTGGCCACTCGGTAATCGTTTCGACCGAAGCTCACCTCGAGCTCTTCGACCTCGTCGTCGGTGATGGGCTGCAGCTTCCCCAACGGCGCGGCGTAAGCGAGGCTGCGGGCATTCTCCTCCAGCTCCAGACAGTCCATGAACAGCTCCTGGACGTTGGGAGCCGCCATCACAGTCCCGTGGGCGCGAAGCAAGCACACGCGGTGCTGCCCCAGGCTCTGCGCAACGGACTGCCCCTGCTCGTCGGTCCGGATGTGCGTCGTGTCGGCGTGGATGGGCACGTCCTTGAAGCGAAAGGCGAAATTGCGCACTGGGAGCATTGGGCGATCGACGACGGTGAAAAGTGTCGACATAGGCGGGTGTCCGTGGCAGACCGACTGGACATCGGGCCGCGCACGGTAGACCCAGCGATGGAGCGCGGTCTCGGATGGCGCCGGCCCGACACCCTCCAGCAGCTTGCCGTCGAGGTCCACGACGAGAAGATCCTCCGGCTTGAGCGCTGCACGGCTGGTGTCCCGCGGTTGGATGAGGATCCGATCGGTACCAGGTATTCGGGCGCTCACGTGACCGCTGTAGTCCATGATCTCGGCCATGACCAACATGCGGGTGCACGCGGCGACTTGCTCGCGGAGAGCGTCGATACTCGGTTCGGGCACGAGCAACCTCTCTTTCGATTCACGGGTTTCAGCCCAAATCATATCCCGGCCGCCAAGCCGTTCTCCCTATTCGAGTCGGGCGCCAGCCGCGCGAGATCCCGCGAGGATTTTGGCTCGATACGGTGGTCCGTACACGGCAACCCATGAGAGGACGTAGAGCGCGGCGGCCAGCAGGCTCAGGGACTTGATCCCAAACCACATCGAGCTCGCTTCGAGCACGCCTCCGACGATCGCGCCGAACAGGTTCCAGCCGAGCGCCGTGCTCGCCCGAGGGGCCGCGCTGAACGCGGTCGCAAAGATCACACCGCTAAAAGCGATCGGCAGCGCAGACAAGAGGCTACCGATCACCGCGCGCTCAACGAGCCCGAAGGAGTTGAGCGCGCTGACGGGGAAGAAGAACGCGAGCACGAGCGACAGAAGGAGCAGCGCATAGAACACGTGGACGCGTCCCTGCTTCACGTCACCCACGCTGAACCGCCCCACAATCGCATTCGCCGCCAGGACCATCGTAAGGATCGCGGAGAAGACGGCCGCGTTCACCACCCACGTCGAGCCGAAGAGCAGCGACAGCTCCGCGATGCTCTTGGTCTCGATCAGCAAGAATGCGGCGCCCATGAAGAACATCTGGGCGTTGAGCCGCGACATGCCACCATCACCGTGCAGACGGGATCGAATCGAGAAGAAGCTCGCCACCAAGAGACCAAACAGCATCAGCAGGTAGCCGACGGGCTGCTGCGTCGGGTTCAGGTAGAGAAACGGCCAATTGTCCGTCGCGGCCCACACGCTCGTTCCCTCGTAGCGTTGCGTGACGACCGGGAATCCTCGACTCGCCACCGCCGCGGAGACTGCGTCGGGACGAGCGCCCGGGCCGAAGATGTAGCTCTGGCCGTAGTTGGGCATGTTGATCACAATGGGCGGCGAGCCGGTCGCCTGTTGGATCGTGTTGAACAAGCGTTGCCCCTGCCAATCGTTGTCGGCGATGACGAATGACATCGCCGCGACGCCGTCCGGCTTGAGGAGCCGCATCACGTCACGGATGCTCTCAACCGTGTAGAGGTACGACTCCAGCCTCAAAGACGACATGGACGAGAGCATGGTGTGGGAGTCGACCAGGCCGAAAGAGATGACGTCGAACCGATCGTCGCTCTGGCGGAGCCAGGCGCGCGCATCGGTGTTCACCACGTGGACCTTGGGTGATGAGTACGGCTGCTCGTCGTGCAGGCGATGCCCAAGCTCGATAATGGCAGGGTCGATCTCGACTGCCACAACTCGCTGCGCACCCTGGCGAAGCGCCGCGGAGGCGTCGTTCCCCGTGCCCGCTCCCAGGAGGGCAACAATCTCGTGCCGCGGCGCTAGCACGAAAGGCAGCTCATACTCGGCCCTGAGCTCCGCGAGTCCTGGATGGCGACGGAGCGCCTCGTCAGAGAGTCCGACCGCCTGTTGATGGTATTGGTGGTTGACGGTGATCGTGTAGCCCACGGGTGGCGTGCTGCCGGCTATGGGCGAATGCGCAACCCGATAGTAGGGCGACCACAAGACGTCCGCTCGCAAGCTCGGAAGGAATGCAAACACCAACGTAAAAGCGATCGGCAGCGGGGCCATCCTGGAGCGCGGAACGAGCGGAACGGCTATCACCAGGGCGACCACCACCCAGGCGAAGGGCGGCGTTTGGAGGAACGACAGCGCGGTGAAGGCGAGCACACCCGCCAGGCTCCCAAGAACATTGGCGCTGTACGCCGCAAGGGGACGCGTCGTGTTCATGGTGGCGCCAAGGGTCGCCCCGAGCAGGGCAAACATCGCGGTCACCAGCACCGATACGACCAGCACTACGGTGACGAACACGGCGAGCGTTGCTCCAGGTCCGCGGGTCTCCCACCAGGAAGCGACGGATGGATCCGGCGCATGCCACGTGGTGATGCTTGGGTCCGGGAACGCGATGTGGTCGAATCGCAATGGATCGGCGATCAGCAGAACAAAAGCGAACGCGGCGAAGAGCCACAGGAACCGCAGGCTAACGGTGCGATCCACTCGCGTCGAGAGGTTTCCAAGCCCAAGGCCCAGGAAGGCGACCATGAGCGGGAGATTCTTGAGCCAGGAGAAGACCTGGATCTCCGAAGAGAGCCAGCGGATGACGACGAGCTCGAAGAAGAGCACCAGGAAGCTGACGGCGAATATGGCGACCGAGGGCCGCCTCAAGAAAACAGGCTCGGAACGGGAAGAGGGGGCAGGCATGGCGCCCACCCCCTCTCCGAGTGCAGTTGGAGCACTAGACCCGTGTGATCTCGTTCAGAACCTCGGCCGAAGGGGCGAAGTAGAAGGAGCCGGAGGCAGGGTTGCTGAAATCAACCAGTTGGTCGCGTACCGTCGTTCCATCCAGGCCATACATCGCGCGCAGGCGCTCGCGGAATGGCGCCTGGTCCTTGCAGAAGGCGAGGAAGTAGAGGCCCACGGTGCCGTCGTGGAACGCGTACGGCGTAGAGCGCCGCGAGATCTCGTTGCGCTTCGGCTTGCCGTCGTCCGCCGTCGCGCCCTCGCGCAGCTCGACGTGGGAGAGGTGAGATCCCGGAGGCTGGGTCTTCAGGCGCTCGGAGTCTGTCTTCCGTCGGCCGAACACCGCTTCCTGGGCCTCGATCGGGAGCGCATGGAACGCCTCGAGATTGTGCACCCAGCGCTGGGCGAGGACGTGCGTGCCACCCGCGCCCGGCTGCCCATCGGGGACGATCGCAACCTCGATGTCGCGCGCAGCTTCTGGGTTACCCGTGCCGTCGATGAAGCCTGACAAGTCCAGGGAAGCGCCGTAGATGAATGTCATGGTCTCGCGAGCGACCTTCATGTGGCCCTTGAGTGCCTGGCGGGCATCGTACTGAATCCGCCAGATGTCGCCCTTGTCGTCGGCGTGGAGCCACAGCAGGAGCTCTTCCTGGGTGCCCTTCGCCTCGCGGCCGCTGCCGTCAGTCGAGACCACGGTTTCGAATCGCTGAAAATCGTTGGGCATTGAGTTCGATGCGAGATCCTGTAAGAGGGTCGGGCCGAAGGCGATGACCGTCTTGATTCCACTCTGCAGCATGTCGCAGTCCTCGCGGTACTTCTTGAGGACACGCCTGATGTGAGTGAGGTCTGCACCGTCCTCTCGGCTGAGGTGCACGTACCACTGGTTCTTGCCCATGACTCGGTCGAGAACTGCTGCTTGTGGTGTTGCCATGGATCCTCCTCGTCTCTCTCCACTAGGTCGCTGAGGCTTTCTAGCCGCCGATGATGCTTTCCTGCGCGCACTCGTTGCAGTGGCCTCTGAAGCTGACCTCGGTATTCCGAACGGTGAACCCTTGTCGATGCTCGTGAGGGATCTCGATCTGGCTGTAGTCGGCGGACACGTCGCGCACCTTGCCACAGCTTTCACAGATCAAGTGGTGGTGCGACTCGGTGTTTGGGTCGAACCGCCGAGCGCCCATGCCTAGGTCAAACTGCTGAATCTCCCCCAGCTCCACCAACTCGTTCAGCGTCTCGTACACCGTTCGCAGGGAAATGGTCGGCATGTCCCGTCACACCGCCGCGTAGACCACCTCGGCCGTGGGATGAGTCATGCTATCGGCCAGGACCTGGAAGATGCGTTGGCGCTGAGGTGTAATCCGGAGGCCACGCCGTCGGAACCGTTTGGCTAGCTCAGTCGGGCTTCTCACGGGCCGCATTCTACACCAGGGGAACAATTCTTTTACAGTTCGTGTTTGAAAGCAATCTTTGGCAATAGGAGGGGTGCTGTACAGTAGCGACGGCGGCTGTCTAGCGAACCATCATATTGAGGCACGTGCATGCGGATTCTTGTCGTCGAGGACGATCCGAGCCTCCGCGAGATGTTAGGAAAGATCCTCGAGGACTTGGGGCACGAGCCGACTGAGGTAGCGGAAGCCGAAGTCGCATGGCGAACGCAGGAGGCAGACCCCTTCCCCCTGATCCTCACTGATTGGATGCTGCCTGGGATGGACGGGCTTGCTCTTTGCCGTCGAATCCGGTCGGCGCCGGGCGGCGATACACCGATCATCATCGTCATCACCGCCCGCGGCACTCCAGAGGATCTCCGCACGGTCCTGGACGCCGGCGCCGACGACTACGTCGCCAAGCCGTTCGACCTCCCACACCTGGAGATCCGCATTCGGATCGCCGAGAATCGGGCACACAACCGATCGGAATCCCGCTTCCGTGCCCTGCTCGAAGCCGCCCCGGATGGCGTTGTCGTCGCCAACCGAAACGGCGAGATCCTTCTCATCAACGCCCAGACCGAGCGGCTCTTCGGCTATGCACGAACGGAGCTCGTCGGTCGGTCAGTTGACCTGCTCGTCCCCGAGCGCTTCGTGGATCAACACATGGGGTTGCGCAGCCGGTACACGAGCGATCCCCGAACTCGCGCCATGGGTGGAGGCTTGGAGCTCTCGGGGAGGCGGAAGGACGGCACGGAGTTCCCGGTCGAGATCAGCCTCAGCCCTCTGGAAGGCCATGGCGAGATGATGGTCACGGCCGTCATTCGCGACATCTCCTGGCGGAAGCAGGCGGAGGCCGACCTCAACGAGAGCGAGGAGCGGCTCCGCCAGTCGCAGAAGATGGAAGCCGTGGGAGTGCTGGCCGGCGGCATCGCGCACGACTTCAATAACTTGCTCACAGTCATCAACGGGTTCAGCGACCTCCTCGCCAACAATCCGAACGACCCATCGCGGGAGACCTACCTCGCGGAGATCTCCAAGGCCGGCGAACGAGCCGCTGCGCTGACTTCGCAGCTTCTGGCTTTCAGTAGGCGTCAGGTGCTCCACCCAGCGGTGTTGAACCTGAACACAGTGGTCGCGAATATGGATATGCTGCTGCGGCGCATCATTGGAGAAGACATCGACCTCATCACCCGACTGGACCCCGCCATCGGACCCATCCTCGCCGATCCTGGGCAGCTCGGGCAGGTGATTCTGAACCTCGCGGCCAACGCGCGGGATGCCATGCCGACCGGCGGCCAGCTCATCATCGAGACAGCCATGGTCGAAGTGGATGACGCGTACGTCGAGCGCCACGGTCTCGTGCGCTCGGGCACGCACGTCCGGCTTTCCATGAGCGACACCGGATCTGGCATAAGCCTGGAGACGCAGGAGCGAATGTTCGAGCCGTTCTTCACCACCAAGGAGCTGGGCAAAGGGACAGGGCTTGGCCTGTCAACCGTCTACGGCATCGTGAAGCAGAGCGGCGGCGACATCTGGGTCTATAGCGAGCCGAACGTGGGCACCACCTTCAAGATCTATCTGCCGCGCCACGAGGAGGCGCCCGCCATCGCGGAAGCGGGACCTGAGAGCGCGCCAGCCCTCCGCGGAGCGGAGACGGTGCTGGTCGTGGAAGACGAGCTGGGAGTTCGCAAGCTGGTATGCGCAGCCCTCCTCGCCTACGGCTACACCGTGATCGAGGCGAAGGACGGAGCGGACGCCCTTGACCTGTGTGCGAAGCACGAGGGCACTATCGACCTGATGGTCACCGATCTCGTGATGCCCGGGATGAGCGGCCGCCAGCTCGCGGCGCAGGTGGCGAGCCTCTCTCCGAACGCCAAGGTCCTGTACATGTCGGGCTATACGGACGACGTTGCCGTACGCCACGGCCTGATCGGCGCATCCCTTGCGTATCTCCAGAAGCCCTTCACACCGGGGGCGCTGGCACGGAAGGTGCGTGAAGTGTTGGACTTGTGACGCCGGCGAGACCGCTCTGTAATTCGCGCAGGGCCTGCGAGAGCTAACACGTCGGTACACTGCCTCCAAGCAGGAATCGTATGTGTGAGGCCATCAAATGCTCTGGGCGTCAACTCCTCTAAATCAGTCGCGAGCCGCCATGGTGCAGGACCTGTACCAGATGGCTTTCTTTCGGCAGCTCGAATCCGCGGATGCCCACCCGGGCGGACCCGAGTCGGCGCCCATAAGCGACGAAGCGCTCAGCGAGCTCCTATACGACTACGCGGCGTTCCTGGAGCGGACGGACTACCTCGACGACGCGGAGCTCCTCGTTAGCCTCGCCGACCAGACCGCCGCTATGGCGAGCTGACGGTCCCGCCGATCTGGTAGGACGCACAGGTCCCGTCCTCTGCGAAGAAGCTCCGCACCCGCGCGTAGTGAGTGCCTTCGGTGCGAGCCGTGTAGAACAGCTCGGAGTCGCGGTAGTAGCCCCCGTCGTCGTCCTCCCTCATGAGGGTCTGACCATCTGGCGCGTAGATCGCGATATGCGTGTCGCACGTCGGGCTCACCGTGAAAAGCAGCACACCCTCGCCGGCCTCGAGGTCGAACGACACCCAGTCGACGTCCCCGCCGCGATGGATGCTATGGAGCTGCGGACGGCCGTTGAGCGGAAGCAGGTTGGCTTGTCCCGGCGAATCGTCGGGCTCGAACCGATCTGGGGCCTCGGACGGCATGACTGCTCGCAGCGCTTGGTGCGCGCGGGCGAGAAGATCGTCGAGCTCAGGATCGGGCGGCATGCTCGGGGCGATGATAAAGCCCCACTTCAGGTCCAGAATGCCCTGATCCTCTTCCCCGAGCATCAACCTAGCAATGCCTCGACCGAGCGGGCTGGTTGGACTTACGTTGGGAGTTAGCCCGATCGCCGCGTTGAAGTCGTTTCGTGCATCCGCGTATTGGCCGAGCCGCAGGTAGGCGTATGCCCGTGTATCGACAACCGCCGCGACCTCCTCCGCAGGAACGCTAAGCCGTTGGAACAGGTCGAGGGATCGCTGCGCGTCGGCGACACCACCCTCCGCGTCGCCAGCGGCGATGCGTGCAAGAGCGCGATGGTTGTACGAGGGAGGCCACTCGGGCAATACCTGAATAGCCTCGCTGAACGCCGCGATGGCTCCCTGCTGGTCACCGGCACGCCAACGATCCAGGCCGAGCGTATTGAGGTCCACGACCTGCTGCAAGGCGGCATCGGAGGGCGCCTCTTGCGCGTGGACAGCGACGGCCAGCACGGACGCCATCACCATGGCAATGACCGACAGGAGCCATCGAAGTGGGCCCGAAGGGTTCGCGCTGCGATTCAGCATGGGCACTCGGATGCCCAGAACGCTGCGTCCGTGTGACATGACCTCTCCTACTATGTACCGACTGGCTTCGGCAGGTTGGTCACCGTGAGACTCTCCGCGCACTCGATCAGGTGCTTCCAGCCCGCATCGTCCAGGTCGACGCCGTTCGCAAGCGTCTGCTCCCTGCGCCGCCGCGCTCCATCACCCGGCAAGGAAATGTGATCGAAGCCAGGAGCGGGCTTGCGGGAGCGAACGAACGCGGCGAGGTCCGCGATCCGTTCGCGGAACTCGTCCAGGGGTTGAAACTCCTCCACGTCGATCGCCTCGAAGATCGCCCCGTTCACGGCGGATGCACCCTTGTCCAACCAGTCCCGGCCGATGCCGTTCCCGGTGAGAGCGCCGCCGAAGATCTCCGCCATGATGTGGAACCCTGAGCCCTTGTGTCCGCCGAAGGGGAGCATCACGCCGCGGGGAGGACCCCTAAATGCCTCGTACTCCGTTGTCGGATGGCCGTATCCGTCGAGCATCACGCCCTCAGGGATCGGCTCCTTGCGCGCCACGTGCCGAAGCAGCTCACCCATGCTCATCATGGACGTCGCGCAGTCGAAAACGATGTGCTCCCCATCGGGCCCCGGAATCCCGTACGCGACGGGGTTGGTACCTGCCACCGGCTCCATTCCGCCATATGGCGCGATGTTTCCACCGCCGACGCTCACAGTTGCGAAGCCGATCTTCCCGCTTTCGGCCGCCATCTCGACGTAGTCCGCCACCCGACCGACGTGGGACGAGTGGCGAACGGCGACCATCCCGATGCCGTGTGCCTCCGCCTTCTGAATGGCGAGATTCATGGCTCGGTGCGCCACCACCTGCCCGACGTAGAACCCGCCGTCCATCACGGCCGTGCTCTTGCCCTCGCGCACGACTGTCGGCACACCGTCGAGGCGGATAAGACCCACACGCACGCGCTCCACGTACGAATCGATGTGGGTGATACCGTGACCCGGATAGCCGTGAAGGTCCGCTTTGAGGAGCAAGCCAGCAGTAAGCTGAGCGTCAGCTTCTGGAATTCCGGCGGCGTTGAGCAGCGCCTGTCCGAAGGCCAGCAAGTCGGCGTGGTGAAATCTCGGCATTGGCAGGGTACATGGTAGCCGAGGGTGAAGCTTTGCGGCCAAATGCTGAATGGATGCCCTCGTCTACGTAGTTACTGTAGCTCACCACCCCGCTCCTGTTGCGCACGCTGTGTGACAGACGCGAGAGTATAGTGAAAGAAGGGTACGACGGCGTAGTCTGCGCCTGCGGTTGCCCAACGATTCCCGTCCTTCGGGCGGACCAACCGGAGCATGTGCATGAAGGATGCTTTCCGCATTGCGGCAACTCGGTTTTCAGAGGCTACCGGATCGCCAGTCGCGTTTCTTCTGGCTCTCCTCGTCGTGATTCTGTGGCTCCTGTCGGGACCGCTCTTCGGCTTCTCCGATACATGGCAACTCGTCATCAACACCGGCACGACGATCGTCACCTTCTTGATGGTCTTCCTGATCCAGAACACGCAGAACCGCGACACCAAGGCAATTCACCTCAAGCTCGACGAGCTCTTGCGAGGCGTGGGCGGGGCACGCACCGCCCTTGTTGACCTCGAGGATATGACGGACGAGGAGCTGAACGAGCTTCAGAAGCAGTTCGAGGCCATTCGCAAGCAAGCGAATCACAACTCAAAGGAACACGTTATGCGGGAGGCGGCAAAGGCGGACGCCTAGCTCACCGCCGATGGCTGCCGAACCATCCTGAGCGCGACGAGAGTCGTGAACAGGCTCAGGACGAGCGGTAGGCCCTCGCTAAGCTGAGACTTCGGCGCTTCCCATCATGGAGCGGGCGATCTCGGCCGCGCGCTCTTTGTCATCAGGGTCCAACTCACCGTCGAGGACCATCGACAAAAGACGGTCCTTGATCGGACGGATCCAGGGGCCGGGGGCGCGGCCGAACATCTGCATGAGCTCCAGCCCGTCCAGAGGCGGCCGGATCCTGGCGACGTCCTCCTCTTCCCGAAGGCGTTCCGCACGCTCCCGGAGCATATCGACCCGCTGCTCAGCCGCTCGCACCCGTTCCTCCCGTCGACTCGTTACGTCAGAGCGGGACAAGGCGAACAAGTCCTCAAGCGCATCGCCTGCCTCGCGGACGAGGCGTCGCACCGCGCCGTCGGTCCACTCACCCTCATATGAGTTGATGCGCCCGCTCAGCCGCACCAGCAGCCCGACTCGCTCGATCGTCGCGCGGTCGAACTTCAGCCGCTGCAGGATGCGCTTCGCCAGGCGCTCTCCGACGACTTCGTGTCCGTAAAAATGGACCTCGTCGTCGTCGACGGACATGACCCGAGGCTTGGCGATGTCGTGCAGCATGGCGCCCCAACGGACCGTCAGCACCGCGGGTGCGCGGTCCAACACCATGAGCGTGTGCTCGAAGTTGTCTTTGTGGCGGGCGCGCGATGTTCCGCCCTGTCGCAGATCCAAGAACTCGGGAACGATGTGCCGCATGAGGCCGAGGTCCGCCAACATCCGAACCGGAATGCTGGGCGGCGAGGTCACGAGGATCTTGTTCACTTCGGCGGTGATGCGCTCGGCGCTGATGTTCCGGAGCTGGTCGGCGTTGCGCGCGATGGCCGCACGGGTTTCCGGCTCGATCATGAAGTGGAATTGCGCGGAGAAGCGCACGGCGCGTAGGAGACGGAGCGGGTCCTCGGCGAATCGCTCGTCAGGATTGCCGACGGCTCGGATGACGCGCTCCTCCAGGTCGGCGCGGCCGCCAAACGGGTCGACGATCTCCCCACCAGCAGCGGGGCGTGCCATCGCGTTGATGGTGAAGTCGCGACGGGAGAGGTCGTCCTCGAGGTTGTGCCCGAAGGCAACCTCGGGCTTGCGGCTCCCCGGCGTGTAGCTCTCGGACCGGTAGGTCGTGATCTCCGCCCGGTGGTCGCCAAAGATCGCGCCGATCGTGCCGAACCGCTCGCCGACCGTGTAAACGGCATCAGCTCCCGCCGCGTTCACCAGCGTCTTGATCTCGGGCGGCTCGGCGTCGGTGGTGAAATCCCAGTCGTTCACGGAAAGGCCGAGCAGCTCGTCGCGCACGCAGCCGCCCACCAGGTACAGGCTCTTACCTGCCCGGTCGAAGGCTTTCGCGAGGGCGTCAGTCGCGTGCATGGTGTGCCGTCCCATCTCCTGACAGGTTACCGGTTGGGGAAACGAGCGGGCTAGCGCTCGATCAAACTTTTGGGGGCGTAGCGCCGTGAGTCGGGGACTCCGGCGCTGGGGCGTTGAGGCCGGGCACCTCGTCGACGAGCTGCAGCTTCAAGCACTCGGCTGCGGAAAGGAAGCGGTCGCGGCCGGAATAGATGAAGCGCTCCCACCATTTCGGGGTGTGTAAGCCCGATCGTCGAGCGAACAGGTTCGCCACGATCCGTCGGTTGTGCTCGGCCAGCTTGGCGTAGTCCTCGAAGACCTTCTCGTCCTCACCTGAGAGCATCCAGGAGCTGGAGTGAAGCATCATCGTCGAGTAGATGCCCATCGTTCGATGATCTCCGGCCTGAAAGACAATCGCGCCCATGCTGTAAGCGTAGCCGGTGATCACCGTGTCGAGCTTCACGCCGTAGAGCCGCCGCACCTCGTCCATCATCTGCATCATCGCGAGACCTGCACCAACCGACCCGCCGCCGGAATTGATGTAGAGCGTTATAGGTCGAGCCCGGTTGTATTGGCGCTCGATGCTCATGAGCAGGAGCGCCTTCGAGAACTCCTCGGCGGCCTGATCGGTGATGTCCCCGATGAAGTAGACGCCCTGCTTGTCGAGCGCTTGCTTTCGGGCCTGGTACCCGGCCAGCAGATCCTCGAGGTTGATCGATCCCGCCACGAAGCCTCCCTGCGCATGATGAGCTCATGCGCACGCGGATTATAGGATTCTGGCCGCCCAGGAAAGTTCGGGCTACTTGCTTTCGGGTGGTGGGGCGGGCTTGGCGGCCTGCTGAGGCGGCGGCGCGCTTGCGGCTGGCTTGGCCGGTGGTGGCGAGGCGGGAGCCTGAGCGGGGGCGGCCTGCGACGCCGGTGATGGCGCAGCCGCGGGAGCCTGAGCCGGGGCGGCCTGCGACGCCGGTGATGGCGCAGCCGCGGGAGCCTGAGCCGGGGCGGCTTGCGACGCCGGAGGGGTCGCTGCCGCGGGAGCCTGAGCCGGGGCGGCTTGCGACGACGGAGGGGTCGCTGCTGGAGCCGCTGGGGCTTGAGCCGCAACGGGTGGGGTCGGCGCCGCCGTGGCTCCGGTCGCAGCCTGGGCCGCCGCGGGGGCTGATCCACCCGTTTGGGCGGGCGCAGCCGCGGTTGGAGCCGCTGGAGCCCTGGCCGGCGCTGGGGCGCCCGGCGACGGTTCGGGTCCGCCTGCGCCTGTGGGCTTTGCCTTGGTCAAGATCATGGTCATCGTGTTGCCTTCCATCAGGGGCATGCGCTCGACGGCGGCAACACCCTTCACCCGATTGGCGACTTCTTCCAACAGTTGGCGACCGACGTTCGGGTGCACCATCTCGCGTCCGCGGAAGCGCAAGGTGACCTTCACCTTATCGCCATCCTCCACGAATCGTTCGATTTGCTTGGACTTGAAGTCGACGTCGTGGACGCTTGTCTTGGGACGGAGGCGGACTTCCTTCATCAGCACCGTCTTCTGGTGCTTGCGAGCTTCCCGGTCCTTCTTCTCCTGCTCGTACTTGAATCGACCGTAGTCGAGCAGTCGGCAGACGGGTGGCACAGCGGTTGGCGCCACCTCGACGAGGTCCACTCCGCGCTCGCGGGCGATCCGCAGCGCTTCCATGGTTTGTACGACACCCAACTGCTCGCCCTCTTCGTCGATCAGTCGGACTTCGCGGACGCGGATATGCTCATTTATCCGAAGGTCTTTGCTGATGGTCTTCCTCCTGCCCCTCTGGCATGTCGCGCTGTCTTAGCGGGCCAATCAACGCTGGCCCTTTTTTCAGTATACGCTCGATGGTACGGATTGGGACCCTTCTTCGGCAAACCGTGCAATCGTTTCATCAACGGTCATAGAACCCAAGTTTTCACCGCTGCGCAGCCGGACGGCGACAGAATCTGCCGCGAGCTCGCGGTCACCGACGACCAGCATATACGGGACCTTCTGGAGCTGCGCCTGGCGGATCTTGTGGTTCAGATTCTCGCGTCGGGCGTCCACCTCCGCCCGAAAGCCGTGCTCCCGCAGCCGCTTGACGACGGTCTCGGCGAACTCCGCGTGGCGGTCCGCGATCGGCAGGACGACGGCTTGGACGGGGGCGAGCCACAGTGGAAATGCCCCGGCGTAATGCTCGATGAGCATAGCGATGAAGCGCTCAAAGCTTCCGTAGATCGCGCGGTGGAGGACGATCGGCCGGTGCTTCTGTGAGTCCTCGCCAACGTACGAGAGGTCGAAGCGCTCAGGGAGCTGGTAGTCGAGCTGGATGGTGGCGCACTGCCAGCGGCGCCCGATAGCGTCGTTGACGTGAAAGTCGATCTTCGGCCCGTAGAATGCCGCCTCACCTGGTTGCACCTGAAACGGGACGCCGTTGGCTTCCAGGGCACGGCGAAGATCCTCCTCCGCGGCTTCCCAGGTCCCAACCTCTCCCAGGTAGCTCTCGGGGTTTCGCGTTGCCAGCTCGACGTCATAGCTCAGCCCGAACATCTTGTAGACCGAGTCGACGAGGCGCAGCAGTGTGGCGACCTCAGCCTCGAGCTGATCGGGACGGATAAAGAGGTGCGCGTCGTCCTGGCAGAACTGCCGCACGCGCGTCAGCCCAGACAACACGCCCGACGCCTCGTTTCTATGGAGCACTCCCTGATCGTGAATCCGGAGCGGTAGGTCGCGGTAGGAGCGCAGCTCGCTCGAGTAGACGAGCATGTGGCCGGGACAGTTCATCGGCTTGAGACCGAGCTCCTCGTCCTCGGACTTCAGCGCGAACATACCGGCGCCGAACTTGTCCCAGTGGCCGCTGGTCTCCCAAAGGGCGCGATTGAACACCAATGGCGTGCGCACCTCGACGTACCCGGCATCGTCGACCAGCAAGTGGCGCATGAAGTCGGAGAGCACGTTGTAGAGCGTGGCGCCCTTGGGAAGCCAGAAGGGCTCGCCTGGCGCCCACGGGTGAAACATGAACAGCTCGAGCTCGCGGCCAAGCTTGCGATGGTCGCGCTTCTCCGCCTCTTCGAGGCGCCACAGATGCTTGTCGAGCTCCTCTTGAGTCGCCCACGCCGTGCCGTAGACTCGCTGGAGCTGCGGCCGTTTGGCGTCGCCCCGCCAGTAGGCGCCCGCGATGCTCAGCAGCTTGAAAGCCCCTACGCCGCTCGTGTCGTGGACGTGGGGACCACGACAGAGATCGACGAAATCCCCGGTGTGGTAGAGGCTCGCCGACGAGACGTTGGCTGGGTCGATGTCCGCGTCTTCGCGACTGGAGATGCGCGTGGTGCCGCGCTCCTTGAGATCCGAAAGCAGCTCGATCTTGTAGTCCTGCCCCATTGTTCGGAACCGCTCGATCGCCACGTCGATCGGGACCTCCTCCCGCTCGAAGGGGAGCTGCGCCGCGACGATCGCCCGCATCTCCTCCTCGATCCGGCCGAGATCCTCGGGAGTCAGCCGTTGGGGCACGTCCATGTCGTAGTAGAACCCGTTCTCGATAGTCGGCCCGATCCCCAGCTTAGTTCCAGGGAAGAGGCGCTCCACGGCCGCCGCCATGATGTGGGCTGCGCTGTGGCGCATCGTGTCCAGGCTCTGCCGTTCGTGCTCCGCGACTGCTCCGCTCTGTTCCATACATCTCCTCGGCAATAACAAAAAAACCTCTCGTCCCAGGACGAGAGGTCAATTCGACAAGCGATTTTCACCCAGGCTCGGTGGGCAAGAAGGGGCTCGAACCCCTGACCTCCACGATGTCAACGTGGCGCTCTAACCAGCTGAGCTACTTGCCCGTGCCTGAAATGATAGCGTTTCCACTAGTGGGGATCAAATGCAAGCAATCCCGCGGAACGCGTAAGACGCGTGCTCCGAGTAGAGGCGTGTTGCTGCGCCGCGTGCGCGCCAGCAAGAAAAGTTAGCAAATGCCACCGCACGCCGCTGCCAGACACCCCCATTCACGTAGACAACCTACTGAGTTCCCACGAACTGAACGAAGAAGAGCTTTGATCCGTCTGCTGGGCTCACAACGATGGTGCTAGCGCCGGTGTCGCTCAGGGTGTGGTCGTGCATTGAGCCGAACCCGACGAAGGGAACTGGGAAGCCATTGATGGATCCTGCCGTTAGCGTGATGATGCAGCGGCCAGTGTTCGGGTCCATACTTCCAGTCATAGCGCTGGAGTTCAGGCTCTTGCACCTGGTATCCGTTGGAGTGGCGGGGAATATGATCGAGTCGTTGCCGTTGAACCTTCCTGCGATGATGTGCGCTCCAGAGCCTGAACCCGAGCCCGCGGCCCCTGTCGCTCCCGGGATACCCGTAGCACCGGTTGCTCCTTGACCGGTCGCACCTGTGGCGCCGGCGGTTCCGGCTGTCCCCGTGACACCGGTTGGACCCTCAGCACCAGTCTGTCCAGTCGGACCGGCCGCGCCGCTAACCCCAGTAGCTCCTACACCAGTCGGTCCGGTCGCTCCTGAGCCGCCCTGCTCGCCGGTCGAACCACTTGGCCCGGTTGCACCGCTTCCGGCTGGGCCGGTCGGCCCAACCCCACCAGATGAACCAGTAGGCCCGGTTGCACCTGCACCAGTCGCGCCAACTGCGCCTGCTGCTCCCGATGCTCCGGGTTGTCCGTCTGACCCGGTCGGCCCAGTTGCTCCTATACCTGCTGCCCCTGTGGGTCCAGCTGCTCCAATCCCTGTGGGACCCGTGCTGCCTATTCCTGAGGCCCCGGTCGGTCCGGTTGGTCCAACACCTGTTGCTCCCACCGCACCAGCAACGCCGATACCCGTGGGACCCGTACTGCCTACTCCAGGCGCCCCGGTGGCCCCGACGGCACCATCGAGCCCGGGGACGCCAGTCGCGCCCGCCGCACCCAGCAAGCCAGTCGCCCCCGCGACACCGGTCGCACCGGCCAGGCCAGTGGCGCCAGTGCTGCCGACTCCTGTCGCACCTGTGGGCCCTGACGCACCAGTAGGACCTGTAGGCCCGACGGGCCCTGCCGGTCCGTCAGCCCCCGAGACGCCCGTAGCGCCGAGCGTCCCCGGGGCGCCAGTCGGTCCCGTTGGCCCAGAGGCGCCTGGGGCACCTGCCGGACCTGAAGGGCCACTGGCGCCAGTTACGCCCGTCGGCCCCATAATCCCTGTCGCGCCCGTTGGCCCGAGGGGGCCGGGGATGCCCTGCGGTCCGTCAGGGCCCGGTGGTCCTTGACTGCCGATGTCGCCTATGGGTCCAGCGGCGCCAGTTGGGCCCGTGGCTCCTGTCGCGCCGGCACCGGTTGGTCCCGTCGGCCCCATCGTGCCGTTCGCGCCGGAAGGGCCCGTGGCACCGGTTGGGCCCGACACTCCCGTGGGTCCTGTCGCACCCGTCGAGCCAAATAAACCGGTGGTATTGGTAGGAATGCCTGAAACTGTTGGCGAGACCGTCGATGTCGCCGTCATGACGCTGCGTCGAACAGCGGTGGACGTACTGGTTGGGGTAGAAGAGGCGGTTAGTGGCAGTACGACGGAGACTGCGATCGTTGGGGTAGCAATCACGTCGATCGGAGTCGATGTGGGTATCGAGGTTTGTGTGAGCTCCGACTGTGCGTAGAGTCGGGATGGATTGGCACTTACGATGTGAATACGCTGGTCTGTTTCGAACGGACCAGCAGCGAACATCCAGAGGGGTCCCGCGGTGATCAGTCCACCGAGAACTGCGCGGAGACGAACATGACAAAGGCCATGCCTCAACAAGACGGCGTTCAAACTCGCCACGGCCGGCCAATACGACGCGGTCGTCGCGTTCTCTTTGGAAACGTCGTTAGATGTGCGCCTTGGCTGAAACAAGGGCGGCTCCATCGGCACCAGGGTCCTAGATCTGGCAACGAACGCCTTGCTACATGTGGGGCGGTGGATGGTACCACAAACAGCCAACCCCGCACGGGCGACTGACGTCCTGTGAGTATCACGGCGCGCGGAACACACCTGCTTAAGGCAGCATTGGGTCCAAAGCCGCGCTCCACTCCGGTGCTGCTGATGCTTCTTGCCGCCATCTGCTGTGCTCTCTGCGCCATAGGCGTCACCCAGATCACCTCGACGCTCTCGGCAATCAACAGGGTCGGCGAGCTGCAGTACGGCGAAGCAATCATCTACGGTCAAGCTTCGCGTGTTCTGAACGGTGAACCGCTTTATCAGCCATTGGATCGGGCGCCGTTCACCGTTGTCGCCTACACACCCGTGTACTACTGGGTCGTAGCGTGGCTGCGTGTGCCGTTTGGGCCTGGATTTGCGCCTGGTCGGGCGTTCGCGATGGTGGCGGGGCTCGTCGCGGTCGCTCTCGTCGGACTCCTTGCTGCTCGATACGCAAGGTCGCGGACGGCGGGAGCGTTCGCGACGTTGCTGTTTCTGGCGCTCGGGCTGCCGTGGGTCTACCCCGATCCTGCTGCCTTCTACGACGGGGATGCGATCAGGACAGGCTGGGCGAACCTGGTTGCGAATCCATCGCCATCCATGCCGTGGCTCGGGTACTACAAGGAGGACGTTCTCGGCGTGGCGTTCGCGCTCGCGGCGATCGCGATTCTGTCGCGCGGCACCAGCACGCCAGCGCTGGTGGGTGCTGGGCTGCTGGCTGCGCTGGCGATTCTTACCAAGCAGACGCTCATCGCGGCATTAGTGGCTGGCGCGTTCTGGCTGTGGCGCCAGGATCGATCGAGGGCCCCTTGGTTCGCCGGCGCGGCATTCGGCGTCACGGGCGGCGTGTGTCTCGCGCTGGAGATTACGACTGGCGCCTTCTTCCAGAACGCCGTCGGAGCGAACGTGAACCCGATGCGGCTCGACGTGCTCGCCTCGACCGTGGCGATGCTGGTCCGTTTCCAGTGGGGTCCGCTGCTGATCGCCACCGCATACGCGCTCTACAAGCTGCGGCAGCCCGATGATGGGATGAGACTACCAATCTACTACTGGCTCGCGTGCATTCCCGCGCTGTCTGGACTCGCGAAGGCTGGCTCCAATCACAACCATTGGACCGAGTTCGCCGCGGCCACGGCCGTGCTCGCGGCCGTGGCGCTCTGGGATGTGCGGCGCCCCTGGAAGACCGCGGGGCTCGATACCGAGCAGATGATCCTGACGGACCAGCGCCGACAGAGCGGCCGGGCTATGGTGATGTGGAACACCCAGGCCGGCCGTCTGGTCCAATCATCAAAGGTGCCGGCCACGGCGGCGCTGCTGTTGCTCGGAGCAACGACGGCTGGGGTTCTGCCCCTGCTCGGAGGAATGGATCGTCTCATCCCCTCTTGGCCGGGGGCCAACCGAGCGGAGGCCGCGGAGCAGCGGGCGCTGATCGAGCGGGTGAGGAACACGCAGGGCGCCGTCCTGTCGAGTCCGTTGGAGCTCCTGGCACTCGCCGACCAGCCGATTCTCCTGGAGCCGTACGTGTTCAACCACCTGTACGTGATGGGGAGATGGGACCCAGCCCCGGTCGTGCGTCGCGTCTGCGCGGGGGATGTGGGCCTTCTCATCTTCTACAACCCCGTCGAGCAAGGGAGCGGCGTCTACCATGGGTATGGGTTCTGGCCATTGCCGGTGCTCAGAGCGCTCCAGGAGACGATGGTTCTGCAAGAGCGACGCGGCGGACTGTACTTGTACGTACCCCACGCGCCCGAAGACCGTCGGGAGGCATCAGCAGCTCGGAGCGTCTGCGCCGACTAGGCGATCACGGATTGGCCGTCAGACGCCTCGGGCTCCCGCGGCAGCGTGCCGCGGATCGTGGTCAGCCGGTACTTCCAAATCAACGCGATCATGGAGAGCCCCAGAATCAACGCCTTCCTCGGATCCCCGGTGACCGATGACTTCCCGACCCGCGGGAGGTAGTTGACCGGCACCTGAATGATGCGCAGTCGGTGACTCAGGCTGAGGAGCATCATCTCTGGCCCGAAGGAGCTCCCGCCGACGCGGAAGTCGGGCGACATGATCTCGATTGCGCGCCGCCTGAGGAGTCGCATCGTGCAGCCGGCGTCCGTGAGATTGATGGAGTTGAAGAGGAACTCCATCATCTTGGCGACGATCCAATTCCCCAATCTCAGGAAGACGCCCATGTTCGCCCCGTGCCAGACGAGCGCCTGGGCCGTTCGGCTCCCATAGACCACGTCGAAGTCTTCGGCGAAGGCGAGGAGTTTGTAGACGTCGCGGGCGCGGAACGTGCCATCGGGCTCACTCAGGATTACGTAGTCCCCCGCGGCCTCTTGAAGACCGCGCTGGATGGCGAAGCCGTAACCTTGGCGAGGCTCCGCCACTTCGCGAGCCCGCGTGTGCGCTACTTCCTCAGACGTGCCTCGGGCGGCGTTGTTGTTGACGACGATGACCTCGTCGACGACCCCAGTCTCGAAGAACTCCTCGATCACCCGTCGGATCGAGTCCCTCTCGTTGTACGTCGGTAATACGACGGAGACTGAGTGCCCTTGCCACATCTGTCGGCGCGTCCTTAGGTTGGGCTGACCTCTCGGGCCACCGCGGCATCGTCGCGAACCGCGCTGCCCTGGACGTCCTTGAACGCGGGCATGACCTCCTTCGCGAAGAGCGTCATCGCCTTCTTCACTTGCTCGTGGGGGATGCCACCGAAGTTGAAGGTCGTGCTGAAGATGTCGAAGTCGTAGTTCTGGCGCGTCGCCTCGATCCCGCGGATGCACTCGTCGGGTGTGCCGTAGACGTTGCGGCCCTGGGCGCGCATCCCGTCCCAGTCGTAGTTCGGGCGTGGGCCGTTGGCCAGCGTCCCGATGTGGGCCTCCGCCTGGCGGGCGTCGTATCGCTGGATCGCCTTCTCGGCGACCTCCTTGGCGTGCGCGCCTTCCTCCTCGACCCAGGTCCTGACGTGGAGCTTGCAATAGTGGGTCGAGGGTTCGTGGCCCCCCTCGCGGAGGCCCTGGCGCCATGCTGCCACCGATGGCCGCATCCGCTCGGGTGGGAAGGGGTGAGCCACGGTCATCACGTTGAAACCGCGCTGGCCTGCCAGGTGCAGCGACCCCTCAGACGTTCCGGCGATCCAGAAGGGCGGGTGGGGCTGCTGGACGGGCTTGGGGTACACCGACGCCTCCGGCATGTGCCAGAAGCGGCCGTCGTGGTGAAACGAGTCCTGCGTCCACGCGGCGGTGATGATCTGGAGTGCTTCTTCGAAGCGGTCGCGGCTCTCCTCACGGGGCACGCCGTACACCTGGAAATCCGTCGGCGCGTTGCCGATCCCCATGCCGAACTCGAGCCGGCCACCGGACACGACGTCCACCATCGCGTAGTCCTCGGCGATCTGCACGGGGTGGTGCAGGGGGAGGATCGAGATGGCGGAGCCCAGATGGATGCGGGACGTTCGCGCCGCTGCCGCGGACATGATCATCGCGGGGTTCGGGACGGGCCCACCGTAGAGGACGAAATGGTGCTCGGTGAACCAGAAGCATTCGAATCCCAGCTCTTCGGCGAGCTGCACCTGCTCGAGCAATTGCCGGAAGTAAACGTCGAAGGGTGGATCTTCGCCGGGGAAGTACGTGGGGAGCAAGTGCATGTGAAAGCGCATCGAGCCTCCGCGGGGTCAGAATGGGTGCGAGGCGGGCTTCGCGACAACGCGGTAGTCTAGTTCCCACCTGGACGTCGGGTCAAACAAACCTGTTTTCGACATTGAGTGTCCGCGTCTCATAAGATGGTGCTCATCGAAGGGGAGACGAGATGCCGGCGCGAACGGGCAAAGAGTACCTCGCGGGCTTGCAGGACGACCGCGAGATTTGGTTCGAGGGCCAGCGGGTTCCGGACGTCACTACGCACCCAATTCTGGGTCGGGCGGCAGCGACGCTGGGCGAGTTGTACGACCTCCAATGGGACGAGAGCCTCCACGACGAGATGACGTATCCGTCCCCCACGACAGGGCAGCCCGTGAGTCTCGCGTTCATCCAGCCGCGCTCGGCTGACGATCTCGTTCGCAGACGGCAGATGTTCAAGCATTGGGCGGACTTCAGCGGCGGCATGCTCGGCCGCACGCCTGACTATCTGAACGCCATCCTCGCGGCGGCCGCCTGCTGCGCGCCGTACTTCGGCCGCAACGGCGCCGAGTATTCCGAGCGGATCATTGCCTACTACGAGATGTGCCGCGAGCGCGACCTCTGCGCGACACACGCCTTCGTCGATCCCCAGACCAACCGAGCGCGGACTCAATCGCAGCAGGCCGATCCAAGCGTGCCGCTCCACATCGTAGACGAAACGAAGGACGGTATCATCATGACCGGGGCACGTATGCTCGCCACGCTGGCGCCCTACTCAGACGAGCTGCTCGTGTTTCCCTCACCGTCGCGGACGGATCCAAGCGACGCCGCGCGATACGCCTTTGCCTTCGCCTGTCCTGTCGCAACACCAGGCTTGAAGTTCATCTGCCGCGAGAGCTTCGACGTCGGGCGGACGACGTTGGAGCACCCGTTGGCAGCGCGATACGAGGAGATGGACGCCGTCGTCATCTTCCACGAGGCGCTGATCCCCTGGGACCGCGTATTCCTGAAGGGCGACATCGCGCTCTGCAACAGCCTCTTTCGCGAGACGCCAATCTTCATGCACGGCATCCACCAGTTCACGACCAAGAACGTCGCGAAAGCGGAATTCGTGCTTGGCGTCGCGAGCATGGTCGCCGAGGCGATCGGCCGCACCGAGATGCCAGCCTACCAGCAGCTTCTCGGGGAGATCGTGGATACGGCCGAAACGCTACGCTCGTTCGTACGGACGGCCGAGGCCGATGCCGTCGAGGACGAGCTCGGCTACTACCACCCGAACCCCAGCACGATGAATACCGCGCGAAACTTCTTCCCGCGCGTCTACCCGCGGCTCATCGAGATCCTGCAGCTCATCGGCTCGAGCGGTCTCATGGCCACCCCTACGGCGAGCGACCTTGAGAACCCAGAGCTGATCCCAGAGATCGAGAAGTACTATCAGTCGGCGACGCTTCCGGGCCGTGATCGGGTGCAGCTCTTCCGGCTCGCGTGGGACCTGGCGTGCAGCTCCTTCGCAGGTCGGCAGGTGCTCTACGAGCGGTTCTTCGCGGGTGACGTCAACGGACTACTGCAGGCGCGATTCCGTGGCTACGACCGCGAGGCGGTCGTTGGTCGGGTTCGCGCCCTGCTGGACCGCGCTGCCGAACGCAAACCGGTGACCCCATAGGCCGATTCACCGTGTCTTTCATGAGTTGGTTGAGGGCGCCACCCCCCTCCCTAACCCTCCCCCTCAAGGGGGGAGGGGACCAAATCTGGATGCTTCTTCCCGCCGTCGCGATCCTGCTGAGGCTCTACTGGCTCCTTCCTGAGGCCACCATTCGGGCGCCGATGGTCCACGACGGCATCATGCACTTGCCTGCTCTCCAAGCCGCCTTGGATGCTCTGCGCGCAGGCCACGATCCCACGGACGTCTGGTTCCCACCCGTGTCGATGGGCTACCCGCTCTTCCATACGTATCAGCATCTTCCGTACGTGTTACCGGCGATCGTAGTCTTCGGCCTGCAGTCCGTGTTCGGCAGCATCCCGCTCGATGCGGTGCTGGGCTGGACGACCTATCTCCTGCTCTGCTTTTTCCCGGCCTCGATCTACTGGTCGGCACGGCAGTTCGGGTTCGACAGACCCGTAGCCGCGTTCGCTGCACTCGTGTCACCGTTCATCGCGACCGACGGGCTGTTCGGCCTCGACGACAATAGCTACGTCTGGCGCGGCTACGGGCTCTATACGCAGCTCTGGGGCATGGTGCTGCTTCCTCCAGCCCTCGCAGCCGGGTACGCTGTACTCCGCGACGGCCGCGGCTACTTCCGAGCCTTGCTGCTGCTGGCCCTGACGTCGCTCTCGCACCTCGCGTTCGGCTACATGGCTATCGCGTCAATGGGCCTCGTCGCACTGCTCGCGCCGTCGAAGGACGGGATCAAGCGGAGTTTGCTTCGCCTGATACTGCTCATGGCGCCTCTCGGCCTTGTTACGTCGTACTTTCTCGTACCGCTCTTCCTGGACAGCGCGTACATCGCGCGGAGCGTTTGGGACGGGCAATGGAAGTACGACTCCTACGGCCATGGGAAGGTTCTCGGGATGCTCGTGACTGGCGAGCTCTTCGACTTCCATCGATTCCCGTCGATGACGATCCTCGTCGCCATCGGCGCCATCGTCTGCGTGGCCCGATGGGAGAAGCCGCATTTCCGCGTGCCACTCGCGCTCACGGTTCTGTGGCTGCTCCTGTACTTCGGGCGGCCGACGTGGGGTCCGCTCCTCGACCTGATGCCGTTGAGCCAGAGCTTCTACTTCCACCGGCTGATCTCGGGCGTGCACCTCGGCGCGATCTTCCTGATGGGTATGGCACTTGCACTCCCGTGGCAATTGGCGTGGACGAGTCAGCGACGAGCCGCCCTGCTCGCGCCGGCCCTCATCACGGCGTTACTCCTTTGGCCCGTGTACCAGGAGCGAGCGGCCTATCTTGCCCACAACAGGACGCTGCTGACTGGCATGCGTGATGCCTATGCAGCCGAGCAGCAGGACGTCGACGCCCTCGTCAGGACCATCCAGAACGGCCAGCCCGGGCGCGTGTACGCTGGTCTGGCAGGGACGTGGGGCGCCAAATATCGGATCGGCGAGATGCCACTGTACGGGCTCTTCACCCAGAACGGCCACGATACGCTGGCCATGCTGTACCACGTCTGGTCGCTTCCAGGCGATGTCGACGTGCTGCTCGATGAGAACCGGTGGGAACACTACAACCTCTTCAACCTGCGGTACATCGTTGCACCGGCGGACCGCACGTTTCCGGACTTCGTCCGCTTCGTCCGCCAGTTCGGCAAGCACCGCCTTTACGAGGTCGACACCACTGGCTTCTTCGATCTCGTCGACACCACGGCGACCCTGGTCGGCACGAAGAACGACTTCTACGCCACCGCCTCGAAATGGTTGAGCGGCCCCGCCCCCGCGGCCAAGGAGTATCCGATCCTCTCATTCGCGGGCGCTCCGGACGGTCAGCAGAACACCTATGCGATGTCGGCAGCCGAGGATGTCGTGTCCACTCTGGCGCGGGCTGACCATTCCCCCGCGGGCCAGGTCATCTCGACGTCAGTCGACAGCAACACGTACGCCGCGCGCGTACGCGTCGATCGACCAAGCACGCTTCTGATGAAGGTCACCTACCACCCGAACTGGCACGCGTATGTGGACGGCGTCGAGACCCAAACGCTGATGCTGATGCCCAGCTTCGTCGGCGTACCGATGACCGCGGGGATCCACGACGTTCGGATGGTGTACCGACCGCAGCCGCTGCGATGGCATCTGATGCTGGTCGGCCTCGTAGCGCTCGTCCTAACGGCCGTTGCGGAGCGCCGCCGCGCCACAATCGAGGCGGCCGTGGCGCGCGCGCCGCGCGTTGCATTCCCATCGATGCCGTTGTGGGAACGGGGCTGGGCACTCGTCACGGGGGCCGTGGCATCCGCAGCCCAATCGCTGACGAGCACGCGTGTCTGGGCCGTGTTTGGGCGACCAGCGATGCAGCTCGCCAGGGGCGAACTCCTCACGCTGCCCATAGGCGGCTCAAAGTTCCCAACCGCCTGGACCCGTGTGGACCATCGAAGGGCGGGCAAGCTGCGAGCGGACTTCGCCTACGTCGTTCGTACCGAGTACCGGTACTTCATCGGCGTCGCTCTCATCGTGTTGCTCGGCGCGCTGCCGATGTTCCAGTTCAGACTCATGTCCGGCCACGACTACCTCGAGTACCTGCCGCGCAACGTCGAGTTCTTCCGCGCTCTGACTAACGGTCAACCGATTCCGCAGTGGGCGCCGGACTTCAGCGGCGGCTACGGCGAGCCGTTCTTTGCGTTCAACCCGCCGCTGATCTACGTCGTGTCAGCGCTCTTTCACGCCGTCGGCTTTAGCTTTATCGCCGCCGAGAACCTCGCGTGCATAACGCTGCTGCTCCTCGCCGGGCTTGCGATGTACCTCTTTGCAAGGGACTTCCTCGGTCCCAGGGGAGCCCTGGTGGCAGCGACGGCGTTCGTATTCGCCCCATACCTTCATTCTCGGCTCTACGTGAGCCACGCTCTGGCCGACTACTCGGCGTTCCCGTTCGTCCCCTTGGCGTACTGGGGGATCTATCGATTCGCCGAAGGCGGGCGGCGGCGCTTCTTCGTCGTCGCCGCCCTTAGCGTGACCGCGCTGCTCCTCAGCAGCAACCCGGTCTCGCTGGTCGTGGCGCCGACCCTAGCCCTGCTGACCGCGATCCTCGCGTGGCGCATGTGGAATCCGTGGGTCGCGATTCGCGGGGCCTGGTGTGTCGCTGTGGGCCTCGGCGTGGCCGCGTTCTTCTGGCTCCCGGCGATGGTGGAGAAGGACCTCGTCCACACGCATCGCCTGTTGGAGACTTTTCTCAACTACAACAACCACTTCGCCTACGCCTTCCAGCTCATCCATTCGCCCTGGGGCTATGGCCTCTCGATGCCGGGGCCGAACGACGGCATGAGCTTCGCCATCGGGCCAGCCCACCTGGCCATGGCTCTCCTCGCCGTCGTGCTGTACCGCCGGGTCTCGAGCATCTCGGCGCGAACCGCCCTGTTGACTGGCTTCTGTCTGGTGATCGTCGCCATCGGTGCATGCTTGTCCGTAGTGGAATCCGCCTTCATCTGGGATCGACTGCCGTTGTTGCAGTACTTGGAGTACCCGTGGCGCTTCCACGTACTGGCGGCGGCGGGCACCGCGTTCCTCTTCGGTCTGCCGTTGCTCCTCATCCCCCACGAGCGCTCGACGCTGGCAAACATGGTCATGCTCGGCCTAATGGTCGGCGTGCTTGCGTTCAACTTCGAGCATGCCCGTCCCGAGAAGATGACCGAGGTGACGGATGCGGAATTCACCCCGGAGCTCATCGCCAGCCGATGGCTCGCGCCGACCACGGCCCTGGAGTACGAGCCGATCTGGGTGCGTGAGCGGCCGACCTCGCCAGCCGCCGAGCCCGCCACCCTGATCGCGGGGCAGGGGCGGGTCACGGTCGTCAAGCGGACGCCCCCCGAATCCGAGTTCCGCGTCGAGACGAACGGGGAGGCGCGCCTGCAGATCAATACCTTCTATTTCCCGAGCTGGAAGGTCGAGGTGAACGGGCGTGAGCGCCTCATCGACCGCAGCAGTGCGCAAGGGGTGATGCAGCTTTCCCTCGACGCGGGGGTCCATGAGGTGCGTCTCCATCTCGGCACCACGCCAATCCGAGTCTTTTCGGGCGTGCTGTCAATATTGGCGATCGTATTGTTCGTGGCGACGCTCGGCCTATCACATCGAGTAGTAGCATTGCGAAGAAAGAGGCGGCGGCGTGCTGCCGGCAGGCGCTCGCCGGTGCATCTCGGAGTATTATTGGCCTCGGGTGTCGAGATTTCGAAGGGGGAGCTGCCATGAGCGCACCGACGATTCGTATCGGCATTGCCGACCATGACCTCAACAAGCCCATCCTGGACGGAACCGTCACGGTCGAAGGGTTCGATCTGGACATCTCCCACGGAACGAACGACGGCGCCATCCACCAGCTCCTGCGCGATGGCAAGATCGACGCCTGCGAATACTCGTTCGGCACATATATGACGGATCGCGCGCGGGGTGTGCCTTTCATCGCTATTCCCGCGTTCCCGAATCGGAAGTTCCGCCTCTCGTACATCTTCGTGAACACCGAAGCGGGAATCAACGGAGCTAAGGATCTCGAGGGGAAGCGCGTCGGCATTCTCGCGTGGAACAACACCGCCGGCGTGTGGGCGCGCGGTGCGCTACAGCACCACTACGGCGTTGACCTCACTCGCATCCAGTGGTTCTGCGCGACTTCGCCCAACAGCCTACCAGCGGGCATCAAGATCCAGCCGATCCCGCAGGGCAAACTCAACGAGCTGTTGGTCAAGGGCGAACTGGACGCAGTGATCCAGGCGGACGTCATGCCGGCGATCCACGAACGCAATCCACACGTTCGACGGCTCTTCCCGGACTACCGGTCTGAGGAGAAGGCGTACTACAAAGCCACCGGCATCTTTCCGATCAGTCACGCGGTCACATTCCCGGAGGAATTCGTCGAGCGCCACCCGGATGCACCGGTGGCGCTTCTCAAAGCGTTCCGCCAGTCGCGGGACGAGGCATTTCATCGGGTGGCGGACACTCAGATCCTGTCCCTCTCGTGGGCGATGCAGGAGCTGGACGAGCAGCGCGCGCTGATGGGTGAGAACTACTGGGCCTATAACGTCGAGGACAACAAACGTCCACTCGAGGCGATGACACAGTTCGCCCAGGAGCAGGGGCTCACCCCCGACCGACTCACCGTCGAGAGCCTCTTTGTGCCAGAAGCAGCGAAGCTACCAGGAGCGTAGATCACCCTCGGTTCGAGCGGAACCGTAGTTTTCGGAGGACACATATGGGCGAGATGCTTGGGCTCGGGTGCAGCCACGCTCCGCATCTGCAGTTTCGCGACGAAGAGATGTCGAACGTCTTGCGCCGCACGTTGAAGGGGGACAAGCTCCCCGCCGAGCTGAAGGATCCCGCGAACTGGCCGGAAGGCATGCGAACCGAATGGGGCGACGACGAGGGCCTGACGGCCGCCCACAAGCACCGCGCTGCGCTCGTGGAAGGGTACCGAGCCGCTCGGGCTGCCATCGACGAGTTCAAGCCCGACTTCATCCTCATCTTCGGCGACGACCAGTACGAGAACTTCAAGCTGGACATCATCCCGCCGTTCTGCGTCTACGCTCTGGGTGAGATCGAAGCGGAGCCGTTCAAGGCGAGCGCGGGGCTCGGGGCATCGAGCAACGTGTGGAACAAGCCCACGGACACAGTTCTCACGCTACGCGGGCATCAAGAGGCCGCGATCGCCCTGACCGACAAGATGATCTCCCGCGGGTTCGACGTATCCTGCGCCTACCAGTTCAACCACGCCGAGAGCCTCAACCACGCGTTCATGCGGACCGTGCTCTACCTCGACTACGACATGAAGGGGTTCGACTACCCCATCGTGCCGTTCCACGTGAACTGCTACGGCATCCACATGCGGGTACCGGCGAAGGACCGCCCCGCGGAGGACGGCCACTTCGTTCCGCCGCCCGCTCCACCGCCCTGGCGCTGCTACGACCTAGGCAAGGAGATCGCGCGGGCTATCGAGGAGAGCCCGTGGCGAGTCGTCGTCATCGGCTCGTCGAGCTGGTCCCACGCCACCCTCACCCGCAAACACCATTTCCTCTATCCGGACATCGAGACGGACGGCCTCCGCATGCGCGACCTCAGGAGCGGCGACCTCACCAAGTGGCGGGACCTCACGTCCGAAGAGCTGATCGACGCTGGGCAGCACGAGTTCCTGAACTGGATCTGTCTGGCCGGCGCCATGGAAGGTCGCCATCCCGAGATCGTTGCGCACGTGCAGACGTACCTCTTCAATTCAGGGAAGGCTGTGGTTCTCTTCCCTGAAGCATAGGGTGCTATGAGACGCAGCACGGACCGAATTCTGACCACCCACACGGGCAGTCTCCCGCGGTCGGAAGAGCTCGTCGATCTCCTGTTCGCTCGCGAGGCTGGACAACCCGTCGATTCTGAAGTCCTGGCAGACCAGGTGCGGCGGGATGTCGCGGAGCTGGTTCGGAAGCAGACGCGCGTCGGCGTGGACGTCATCAGCGATGGAGAGGCGAGCAAGACGGCGTTCGTCCGCTACGTCAAGGAGCGCCTCGGCGGGTTCTCGGGTGCAAGCGCGACGCCGAGCTACGCCGATCAAGACGAGTTCCCCGCCTTTGCCCAGGCCCGCGCCATCGGTGGCGCGACAAGACGGATGCCGCCGAATCCCGCGTGCGAGGGACCGGTGACCGTAAGGGACAGAGAGGCCGTCCAGCGGGACATCGCGAACCTCAGAATGGCGCTCGGCGAGCACGAGCCTGGGGATTGTTTCCTCCCGGCTGCGTCCCCCGGCGTCATCGCGATGAACTTGGACAACCACTACTACCCGACCCACGAGGCTTACATTTACGCTGTGGCTGACGCGATGAGGCAGGAGTACGAGGCGATCACAGGAGCGGGCTTCTTGCTGCAGCTCGATTGCCCCGACCTCGCCATGGGGCGGCATCGTCACTTCAAGGATCAGAGCACGGAGGAGTTCCGGAGACACTCGACGCTGAGCATCGAGGCGCTGAACCACGCCGTCGCGGGAATCCCGCCGAGCCAGCTTCGTCTGCACGTTTGCTGGGGCAACTACGAAGGTCCGCACACGCGGGACATCGAGCTGCACGACATCCTCGACATCGTCCTGCAGGCGAACGTCGAGGCAATCTCTATCGAGGCCGCGAACCCGCGGCACGAACACGAGTGGCATCTCTTTCGCGGCTTCGATTTCCCTGAGGACAAGATCCTCATCCCGGGCGTTATCGATTCGACGACAAACTTCGTGGAGCACCCAGAGCTCGTGGCGGAACGGATCGTGCGGATCGCGCAACTCATCGGCCGCGAGCGCGTAGTCGCAGGCACGGACTGCGGCTTCAGCACGGCAGCGGGTTGGGGCAACGTGGCGCCCGACATCGTGTGGGCGAAGCTGGCTTCTCTGGTAGAGGGCGCACGCCTCGCCTCTTTGGAGCTCTGGTAATCAGCTAGTCGGGTAGCTCCGGCAGCACCGCCAGGGTCGCCGCCGCCGGAGGTGCTGCTTCCGGAACCAATCCCACGAGTGGCTCGTCCACCAAAGCTCGGTAGAGCTGCTCCTGGCGATCGGCGGCCGCGCGATAGCGCTCCACGTGAGCTGGTACCGGCTCGTACACGCGGAGGATCTCGGGGGTAAGGGACTCGATCCCACCGCCGAGCCCTACGACCGCGTTGAGCGCGACGAGCGCCGCGCCCCGGCTCGACGCTTCGAGCTCCGCCGATGCGTGGACCGGACGCCCCAGGACGTCGGCCATGATCTGCAGCCACGTGGGCGAGCGCAAGAGCGCGCCACCGGTCGCCACCACTTGGTTCGCCTCGGGGACGGCACGATGCAGCAACGCGTCGATCGCCGCGAACCGCAGGCCGACCGCCTCCATGGCCGCACGCAGAATCTCCGTCGGGGTCGTGTCCAGCCGCATGCCGACGATGGCGCCGCGGGCGTCGTCTGCCCAGCCTGGGCTGCGCTCGCCGGCCCAGGCTGGGAAGAGCGTGAGGCCGTGGGCATCGGGCTCCAGGGCGGCTACCGCCTGTTCCTCCGCGTCGAGACCTGGTAGGCGCAGAGTCGCCCGCATCCACGCGAAGAGGCTTCCGCCGTCGTTGATCGCTCCGCCGAGCACGAAGTGCTCGTGATCCAACCGGTAGCACCAGACCCCCGGCGGAATCACGGTCGTGTCGCCCCGCCACAGCACGCGCATCGCGCCAGAGGTGCCGATCATCAGCGCAGCGCGCTCGCGCGTCGTGGAGCCAGCACCGACGTTGCTGCACGCGCCATCGCCGATGGCTGGGAGCCACGGCACGCCCCGGAGCAAGGGCCAGCGGGCAGCCCATTCGGGTTGGAGCTCGGCGGGATGGTCGTTCACCCGCTCAATCGCAGAAAGATGGTCGGGCGTGAGCCCGACTACCTCGAGCATCAAGTCATCCCAAGCCTGCCGGTGCTGATCGAAGAGGCCAGTACCCGAGGCCATAGAAACGCTCACCGTTGTGGACCCAAACAGACGAAGTGCTAGGTACTCGCCGAAGGAAACCCAGCGGCGCACCCTGCCGAACAGCCGCGGCTGTGTCTGTGCGAGCCAGGTTAGCTTGGCCGGCCAGTAGCACCAGTGCAGCGGGCAGCCGGTCCGCCCGTGGAGTGCTTGCGCGTCGAGCCGCCGCCTGAGCTGGGCCGCCGCCTCGCGACTACGCGCATCCATCCAGGGATAGATCGGCGTCACCGCTCTCCCGCGTTCGTCCACGCCGAGCAAGCTGTGCCAGAAGGTGCTCACTCCGACCGCAGCGATGGGAGGAAGGCCGTCCGCCTGCTGCATCACCGCGTCGATGGCCGCAACCACGCGATCGATCAGGGCGTCGGCATCCAGCTCGGCGCCGCCGTCGTCGGTCAGCGTGGGCGTGTACGCGATCCGAGAGCCGACGCCGGACACCCTCTGACCGCGGACGTCATACAGGCCGGCGCGACAAGACGACGTGCCGACGTCGATGGCAAGCGCCAGAGGTGGCTGGAACGTAGCGGAGGCCATTTAGGAGCTCGACGCTGCCACTGATTACGCGAACGTGATCAGATCAGTGCGGCTCAGCGTTACACCCCACTCTTTCAGGGGCTCGTTGGTCGGGTTCCCGTTCAACTGGTTGAGGATCTGGTAGCGGCCGATCGCCATCTGGAACGGCTCGGGCGCGGAGATCGCGTCGTCGGCTACGACCACCGTGTAGCGGAGGTTGGTCGCGGCGCTCGACGTGTATAGAACGGAGCCATTGGCTCGCCAGCCCGCGAAGAGGATTGTCTCGATCCTTCGCTTCCGCAGCGCGTCGTCGAGCGTGGAGTTGAAGAACTTGTTCTGGGGGCCCTGGACGACGGCGTCTCCCGGCTCCGGCGCGACCTCGGGCAGCACCGCGGGTACGCCTGAGGCCGCGTACCCAGACGTGTACGCGACCATGACCCCCGCGGCCCGAGCTCGGGCGACGAGATCCACGATCTTGGGTAGGATCCCGATGCAGTTCGCCTGAGGGCGGCAGGTCTGCTCGGTGATGTCGAGCACCACGAGCGTGGTCGTCTTCGGATCAAGCCGAACGGCGACGGGCGGCGGTGAGGCGGGGATCTGTTCCATCAGTTGTCGCCAGGAAGCGGCGGTGTGGTAGATGGCGGCTTACGGTGATGCGTCGCCTGCTCATACGCGTAGGCGATGCTGAACAGCGTACCTTCGGCGAATGGACGCCCGAGGAATTCGATCCCCACAGGTAAGCCCGCCTCCGTGAAGCCGGCAGGCACGGTTATCGCCGGAAAGCCGATCATGGGACTCAGGTGACGGTTGTTTCCAGGCTGCGTGACCTGCTTCGTCGACGTCGTGATGTCGTCGGGAATGATCGACGGGTCGTGGTCGAAGGTCGAATACGCCAAAGCATCGAGTCCATGGTCCGCCATCGCTTTGAACACCGCCTGCCGAAGCTGCTCGCGAACGTGCATCTGCTTGAGATATCCGGGGTCGTCGGTTGTGTGGCCCAGTCCCTCCATGAGTCGCATCCGCCGCATCGGAATCACGTCGGTCGAGAAGACGATCTCCTGCAGCGTCTTGGCCGGGGCATTGGGAAACCCGGCCAAGTAGCCGTTGATCGACTCCTCCGATTCGAACGTGCCAGTCGTCTGGGGAAGCAGGTCCTTCAGCCCAGCGATCTCAACCGCATCCACGACCTGGGCGCCGCAGGCGGCGAGGTCGGCCAGCGCGCGATCGATGGTCACGCGGATCTGGTTGTAGTCCGCGGCGTCGCTCTTCGTGTCCGTCGCCATCGGCTCTCGAATCACGCCGATTCGCTTCCCCTTCAGCCCATCGGGCTTCAGAAAGCTCGTATAGGTGTCAGGGACGTTTCCCACTGAAGCCGCGGTCACTGGGTCCTTCGGATCGTAGCCGGCAATGACGTCGAGTAGCAGTGCCGTGTCTCGCACCGTTCGCGCGATCGGGCCGAGGGTATCTCGGGTCGGGGTGGCCGGCATCATGCCGAAGCGGCTCACCAACGGCAGGGTGGGCCGAAGGCCGACGCTGCTCCCGCGCGCGGCCGGGCCGCGGATTGAGCCGAGCGTATCCTCGCCGATCGCCAGCACCGTGAGGTTTGCCGCGACCGCGATTCCGGAGCCAGAGGACGAGCCACTGGGGTCGCGAGCGCGATCGTACGGGTTGCGCGTCGTCCCGAACGCCGATCCGGCATAGCCTGAGGCGTACTCACCCATAGTCGTCTTCGCCAGAATCAGCGCGCCGGCGGCGCGGAGGCGCTCGACGACGGTGGCGTCCCGCCCTGTCTCGAAGCCGCGGAACAGCGCCGAGCCGTACGTCGTGGGCATGTCGCGCGTCTCGACCTGGTCCTTGATGACCACCGGGATACCGTGCAGCGGGCCGCGTGGGCCCGAGGCGCGGAACTCCGCGTCCAACCGATCAGCCTCCTCCAGCGCCGCGGGGTTGATAGTCTCGATGGCGTTGAGCGCCGGCTCCTGGCGGTCGTAGGTCTTGATGCGGTTGAGGTAGGCCTCGACGAGCTGCCGGCACGTGACCTTGCCAGCGCGCATCGCCTCGTGGATCGAATCAACAGTGGCCTCGAACACAGCGAAGCCCGCGTCTTGCGTCATGAACGATGCTCCAAAGACCGAGCCGGCTCGGTCAGGTGGGAGTCGGGTCCTGGTGGGTTCCTACCGGGCGTCCGCGGGCCAGATCGGCGGATTGGGATCGTTGATCTCGAGTCGGTTACCCGTCGGGTCGAAGAAGTAGAACGACCGCCCCGTGAAGGTTCCGGTCTTTCGGTACTCCTCGTTCGCGATCCGCACACCGTGCTCCTGGAACGACTCCAGCGCCTTGTCATAGTCCTCGCTGGACACCTGGAACGCCTGGTGGCAGAGCTCGGTGTTCTGCTGCTCCGCTTCCTCGAAGGGTCGTGGGCTCGGACGGCCGACCAAGATGATGTTCACATCGCCCGCGACGACGCAGCGGCCGTGAGGTCCCACGTTGCCACGGAACCGCATGCCCAGGACTTCCGTATAGAACTTCAGCGACTCCTCCACGTCGTTCGCCGGTAGGGAAAAGTGGACCAATCCCTTCGCATTGACGAGCGGCATCGCAGGCCTCCTCTATCTTGCTCGGTAGCTCTCAGAATGCGAGCAGTATGCTGCGCCGTCGAGTCGAGTGCAAGCGAGCGAGCACCGACCTCAGTGGGTCGCGGACGTCGCGACGGACCGAGCGAGCTCCAGGTCCTCGGGCGTGTTGATGTTGAAGAACGAGCGGAGCTCGGGATCCCGGGCTCGAAGCTCCACGTCGTGGACCTCGCGGACGCGGACGTCGCGCAGGTAGGAGATCATCCGCTTCTCGCCGCGGGCAAGGGCGCTCTCGATGGCAGCGAGACAGGTGGCGCGACGGTAGACGGCATGCATTGGGTCCATTTGCCCGTCGTTGACGGGCATGACGACGTCGTAGTCGGCAGCTTGCTCGATCAGCCACTGAAGCAACGTTGTGTCCAGGAAAGGCATGTCGCACGCGACGACGACGCAGAGCTCGCCTTTCGCGGCTGAGAGGCCGGAGGCGAGGGCCACGAGCACGCCAGCACGGGTCTCATTGTCGGGAACGATCGTCACCCCAGGCAGGTGGGCGAGGCTGGCATCGTTGTCTACAACGATGATGTGCGAGCTCAGCGGTTCGAGTGCGGCCAGCACGCGATGAATGACTGGCTTGCCACCCACGTCGAGCAGAGCCTTCTTCGTTCCGCCCAGGCGCGTCCCGAGCCCACCCGCAAACACGATGGACGTTACGTCCTTCATGAGTTCTCCTACCGTGATTGTTGCAGAGCTGCTACTGAATCATAGCAATCGCACCACTCGCGGTTGCCTGCCGTAACAAGCCTACAAACGGTCATAGCCGTCCAAACGCGACAGTCTCGTTACAACTGCCAAACGGCGAGACTCCACCACCTTCAGAGTGGCAGAATGAAAAACAGGCAAGGAAACATCTGCATTTTGGCGCTTAACCAGATCGATATGGCCAAGGCGGCCGAGCGCTTTGTTCGAGGGTGTGGCACCGACGGAGGCATCGAAAGTGCCCGTTACGCGCCGTGAGTTCTTCAAGACGTCCGCGGCAACCATGGCGGGGACCGCAATCGGCGGCCTCGTCGGGCTTGGCGCGAACCTGGCGCCAAAGGTGGCACATGCGGAAGAGCTCCGCATCAAGAACGCCAAGGTCTATCCTAGCGTCTGCCCTTACTGCGCCGTAGGATGCGGCACGCTGGTCCACACGATTGGCGACAAGATCGTCAACATCGAGGGCAACCCGCAAAGCCCTGTCAACTTCGGAAACCTCTGTCCGAAGGGCGCGGCGACCTACCAGCTCCACGTGAACCCCAATCGCCTGACCAAGGTCCTGCACCGTGCGCCCGGGGCGAGTGACTGGGAAGTCTGGGACCTGGATAGGGCCATGGACCGGGTCGCAGAGCTGGTGAAGCAGGCACGCGACGAGACGTTCGTCGAGCGCCTCCCCAACGGCAAGCTCGTGAACAGCACCGATGCGATTTTCTCGCTCGGCGGCGCGACGATAGACAACGAGTGGAACCACATGCAGCAGAAGCTGCTGCGGGGCCTGGGGATCGTCGCCATCGAGAACCAAGCCCGCATCTGACATAGCTCCAGTGTCCCTGGTCTGGGGACAAGGATGGGGCGGGGTGCCGCCACGATGTACGCGGGTTCTCTCGCCCATGCCGACTGCATCGTCATACAGGGTTCCAACATGGCGGAGAACCATCCCGTCGCTTTCCGTTGGGTGATGCAGGCGAAGCTGCGCGGAGCCAAGATCATCCACGTCGACCCTCGCTTTACGCGCACCTCGGCCGTCGCCGACATCTATGCGCCGATCCGCGCCGGGAGCGACATCGCATTCCTGGGTGGCCTCATCAACTACGTGATCGCTAACAATCGCTACTTCCACGATTACGTCGTCAACTACACGAACGCCGCGACCATCATCAACGAAGGATTTCAGGACGCCGAGGATCTGGACGGCGTTTTTTCGGGGCTGATGGAGTACACGGGTGATCCCATCAACGGGTTTCTCGGGCAGTACGACAACGCCACGTGGCAATACGCCCGCGCGCCAATCGGCGACCAGGGCCGCACGGCCGCTACAGCCCAATCCGGCGAGCAGGGAATCCCCTCGGGACAGTCCACGCAGCCGGGCGCGCAGCCCGGCGAGCCAATCCCCGGCCCGCCATTCGATCCGCTCGTGCAGTCGTTGGTGCAGGGCGCGCCAGAGCGAGACCCGACCCTGCAGGACCCGCGATGCGTGTTCCAGCTCGTCCGTCGCCACTACGCTCGCTACACGCCAGAGATGGTGGAGCGCGTGACGGGCACCCCCCGCGAGCTCTTCCTGAGAATCGCGCAGACGCTGGCTGACAACTCGGGACCCGAGCGTACGAGCTCGTTCTGCTACGCGGTGGCTTGGACCCAGCACACCTACGGCGTGCAGATGATCGGCGCCGGCGCGCTGCTGCAGCTTCTCCTCGGCAACATGGGTCGACCCGGCGGCGGCATCTTGGCCCTGCGCGGCCACGCCACCATCCAGGGCTCCACGGACATTCCGACCCTGTACCACAGCATCCACGGCTACATGCCTCACCCCAGCGCCTTGCGCCCACACGACACGGTCACGAGCTACCTTCAGGCGGAGACGCTCCCGACCGGGTACTGGGCCAACACGCCGAAGTTCTTCGTGAGCTACCTCAAGTCGATGTACGGCGATGCCGCTACCGCGGAGAACGGCTTCGGCTATGACTGGCACCCGAAGATCACTGCGGACCACTCGCACATGGCCATGATGATTCGCATGGCCGACGGGCACGTGCGCGGCATGTTTGCCATGGGCCAGAACCCTGCGACGTCGCTCAACGCCCGCCTCCAGCGCAAGGCGCTCGGCAAGCTCCAGTGGCTCGTCGTGAAGGACAACTTCGAGACGGAGACCGCGGCCTTCTGGTACGCAGCTCCCGAAGTCAAGAGCGGCGAGATCAGCACGGCCGACATCAAGACCGAGGTGTTTCTCTTCCCGTCGGCGCAGGTGGCCGAGACGGAAGGCACCTTCACCAACACGCAGCGCTGGATTCAGGCGCACGAGAAGGCCGTGGACCCGCCCGGCGACGCCCGATCGGACGCTTGGTTCACCCACCAGCTCGCCTTGCGGCTCAAGCGGCTCTACGCGAACAGCACGCTACCGCGCGACCAGGGCTTCAAGAATCTGCTCTGGGACTTCGACTACGCACCCGGCACGTACCCGACAGACACGCGCATTCAGGGCGAGCCAAGCGTCGAAAAGGTCTGGCGTGAGGTCAACGGCTACGACAGCCAGACCAAGGAGCTGATCTCCGGATTCGGCGTCCTGCGCGACGACGGGCTCACGACGTGCGCGTCATGGATCTACTCGGGAGCCTATCCGAAGGAGGGAGACTTCAAGCCGGCCAGCCGAACGACAGATACGGGCGATCAGCCCGCCAGCCATCTGGGATGGGCGTTTGCCTGGCCCGCGAATCGCCGCATCCTCTACAACCGCGCCTCAGCCCGACCGGATGGCCAGCCCTGGAGCGAGCGGAAGCGCTGGGTCTGGTGGGACCCGACGGGCGGCCCGAACAAAACCGGGTCGTGGGTCGGATACGACTCTCCCGACTTCACCCTGACCAAGGCCCCAAACACGCCCGCCGTCCCCGGTGCGACCGGTATGGATGCGCACTCAGGCGCCGATCCCTTCATCCTCAAGGCTGACGGCAAGGCGTGGCTCTTCACGCCGACCGGCATGGTGGATGGGCCGCTCCCAACACACTACGAACCGGCGGAGTCGCCGCTGGTCAACCCGCTCTATCCCAGGCAGCAGACGAACCCAGTTCACAAGTATTGGCGCCGCAACGACAACGTACTGGCGGCAGTCGCCGATCCGCGCTTCCCGTACGTCATCACGACGTATCGACTGACCGAGCACCATCTGTCGGGCGCCATGAGCCGCTGGGTGCCGTGGCTGGCCGAGCTCCAACCCGAGCTCTTTATCGAGATGAGCCCTGAGCTTGCAGGCGAGAAGGGCATCAAGAACCTGGACTGGGTGCGCATCTCTTCCCCGCGAGCCCAGATTCGCGCGAAGGCCTTGGTAACTCCCAGGCTGCGCCCGCTCATCGTGGACGGCAAGACCGTCCACCAGGTTGGCATGCCGTGGCACTGGGGCTACATGGGGCTCGTCGAAGGGGACGTAGTGAACGAGCTGGCCGCCCTGGTCGCCGACCCGAACGTCAGCATCCACGAGGGGAAGGCGTTCGTTTGCAACGTCGAGAAAGACGGAGTCTGACATGGCTGAGCCGATGGGTTTCTTTACCGACACGACCGTCTGCATCGGATGCAAGGCGTGCGAGGTCGCGTGCAAACAATGGAACCAGCTTCCTGCCACGAACGGGGGCCGCAACACGCTCTCGGGTGACAGCTACGACAACACCCGGCACCTTGATGGCATCCACTGGCGCCACGTGAAGTTCGTCGAACAGTTCAGCCCGGACCGGAGCCAGGCGGCCTGGCAGCTCATGAGCGACGTCTGCAAGCACTGCGTCCAGGCCGCGTGTCTCGAGGTATGTCCGACTGGCGCCATCATCCGGACCGAGTTCGACACCGTAGTCATTCAGGCCGACGTGTGCAACGGCTGTCGCGACTGCATCGCCGCATGTCCGTTCGACGTCATCGGCATCGACGAGCGGACGAACACCGCCGCGAAGTGCACCCTCTGCTACGACCGAATGCAGAACGGAATGGTGCCGGCTTGCGCTCAGGCCTGTCCGACGGAGTCGATTCAGTTCGGCGCCATCAAGGATCTACGAGTGCGCGCCGATGCGCGCGTCAATCAGCTCCACAGCGAGGGCAAGACGGCAGCATATATCTACGGCAAGGAGGACATGCTCGGAGGCTTGAACTCCTTCTTCCTGCTCATGGACAAGCCCGAGGTCTATGGCCTACCCGTTCGACCGCGCTTGGCCAGCGTGAACAACGTGCCGAGCTGGCTCTTCAGCACGGGAAGCGCGATCGTCGCTGGCGTCATGGGTATGCTCGCATTCCGCAAGTCTCGCATGGACGCTCGAGCTCGAAGCGGCGGGCAGGAAGACCCAGGCTAACCATGGACGGAATCCTCGTCGAGCGCTTCAACCCGATCCACTGGGATTGGCTGGTGTACATGGCGATGTTCGTCGCGGGTACTGCCGCGGGCGCATACCTCGTGGCGGCCATGCTGGAGGCGTTCGGGCGCGGACGCAGCTCCTTGGCCCGAACGGCGCACGCCGTCGCGTTCCTTGTGCTCATCCTCACACCCGTGTTTCTCACGTTGGACCTCGGCCGCCCGGAGCGCTTCTGGCACATGGTCATCCAGAGCAAGACGCTGATGCCGATGTTCAAGCCGTGGTCACCGATGTCCCTCGGGTCGATGCTCCTCATCGTCTTCAGCGGGCTTACATTCATTTCATTCGTCGACATGCTGGTCGGACGAGGCCTGTTCGCGATCGGTCCGTGGCGCCGCGATCACACGATTCACGGGTCGCGCCTCGGGCTCATCTGGACGTTGATCGGGGCGGTGCTCGCGGTCGCCGTCGGCGCCTACTCGGGCGTCCTGCTGTCCGTGACGAACATTCCGGGCTGGGCGAACTCCGTCCTGATCGGCGCGGTGTACGTCGCCACATCCATCAGAACCGGGGTCGCCGCGCTTCTGCTCGTTCAGACGCTCCGTGGGAAGGAGGACACGGACCTCATCGCCCTTCATTCGGCCCACGTTTGGCTCATTGTCTGGTGGCTCGTCACGATGGTGGCGTTCATCGGGACGCTTGGTGAAGCATCGCGATTTTTCCTCTTCGGCGCGCCCTTGATCGCGATGATCGCCGCGGTTGTTCTGGGTGGCCTGGTGCCGCTGGCGCTCCACTTCATGACACACACGCGCAGCGCGGCGCTAGCCTCGACCCTCCTCATCCTGGCTGGTGGACTCTTGGTTCGCTACGCCATCGTCATGGGACCCCAGCTTGTCCACTAGCAGGTCGAACCCGCTCACCCTGATTCCATCGAAAGCGCTCTCCCTGAGCCTGTCGAAGGGCCGCACTCGCCTTGCCGTCGCCTTGCGGATTCTCTTGGTCGTGCTGGCCTTCGTAACGGCAGCGGCATGTAGCCCCGAGGCGGGCCGAACCCGAGGCGGCGGACCGGGCGCTGACGTCGGCAACCGCGACTACCCATTGCCGCAGATCCACCCGACGCCGAATCCGTTCTACGACGTACCAAAGGTTGGGCGGGCAATCGAGCGATGATTGACCAACGGGCCGACCGCCTGAGCGAGCTCGCTCGGACCGATCCCGCCGTGGCTCCCCTCGCGTTGCTGCAGATCGAGGCCCTCCGGACCGCCGATTCATCATGGGAGCGTGGTGTTCCAGTCTTCAGCTCTCGTCCGCTGACCGAAGGCCTCCCAGCGTTGGAAGGCATGACGTTGTCAGTGGACTCTGGTTCGCTTTCAAAGCTCTGGAGGCGTCTGTGGGACGTCGCTGCACAGGGGAACGTCGACGACGTGGCGCGGCAGCGGTCGGCCGGGCTCTCACCATCGTTCGACCTTCTCTCGCTCGTCGAGGCGAGCATCACGGCGGACTCGCGTCGACTGGAGGAGATCTGCATCGAGGCCGGTTTGGACGTAGGTCTGCTGGCGACCATGGCGCATTTTGCGTCGTTGCCGATCCTTCTCGCCTGTGGACGCAAGGCAGCGGCCGTCGTCTCGGCCGTCGAGTGGCAAGCGGGCTATTGCCCCGTTTGCACGGCGTGGCCGGTGCTGTCCGAGATTCGTGGCCTAGAGCGCGAACGGTGGCTGCGGTGCGGGCGCTGCGCGACGGCTTGGCCCTTCCGTCAGCTCGTTTGTGTCTTCTGCGGCAACCCCCACCACCGAACCCAGGGCTACCTCGCTGGTGAAAAGGAGCGAGAGGCTCGGCGAGTCGAGACCTGCGACCGATGCCGCGGCTACCTGAAGGCGATGACGACCCTCGGGCCGCTCTCGCCCGCCGACGTTCTCGCCCACGACCTCAGCACCGTCGAGCTGGACCTGGCGGCCATCGACCAGGGCTATGCTCGGGCCGAGGCGTGCGGCTCCCCGCTGCACGTGAGCGTCGAACGACGTACGAATGGGTGGATGCCATGGAAAGCGTAGACACAGGGACACTGCGGCCTGCCGATTTCAGCCGCCAGATGCTGAATGCCCTCGACGCATCCGAGGGCAGGAGCAAACGACGCAAGCGAGACCAGACGCCAGATACGATTGGTTTGGGACTGAAGCGCGCGCTCTTGCTCCGAGCCGCAGAAGATGACCCTCCACCCGAGGGCTTCGAAGCCTGGCTTGTCGGGCAGGTCCTGGCCGAGAGCGCCAGCGGTGGGACTCGAGCCATGTGCCAGGACATCCTGGCCGAATACCGCCTTGCCGCGGTGGACTCCGAGTTCCGTCGCTGGCTCGAGGCGGGCGCGCCGAGCGCCGACGCCGAAGACCAGGAGCCACGTCGCCCGAAGCGGCGTGAGACGATCGAGCGTCTCGAACCCGCGCCGGAGGCGTGCGGCCCGGACTGCGATTGCCAGTCGCCAAGTCGGTAAGATACCCCTGCTGGAGCAGGAATTGACCGATCGGATCCGCCTCAACGACATGGTGTTCTACGGCTATTTCACGGTTAGCGCAGTGGCATAGGCACAGAATAGCGCCGGGCAAGTGTTCAGTTATCATGTCATTTTCACGGTCGCGGAAGTAGCCGCGTCTCATCAGAAGAACTACCGCGTTACCACTTGGCCCGGCAACTCCGGCCACGCTCCACCCCTGCGCCAAACCGCCTGGTCACCGAGGGCGTTAATCGCGGACCGCAGGATGTCCTGCTCCAGAGGATCCACGGCGTAGAGCGGGCCGTAGATATGTTCGCGGTCACCTTTCACCATAGAGAACTGCAACAGCAGGTCAGCCGGGGCGCGATCGTTGAGTGAGACTTGCAGCCAGCGGGAGGGCTCAGGTGATTTCCACCTGAGTGTTAGCATCTCGACGTCTGCGAAACCATCGGGCTGAGAATCCTCTAACTCAGGCACGGACTGGGAAAGAGCCGCGAAAAGCAGTTTCGCACTCGCGAACACGCTACTAGCCGCACGGACCCGCTCCAGATACCCCGCCCTTTCCTGATCCTCTAGCTCCTTCGCCCTTTTGACGAGCTCGCGAACTTCAGCTGCGTAAGCATCGAGTTCTTCTTTCATCTTTCTCCTTCCTCCTTCAGCGACTCGGCGCGTCAGGCGGCGGCATCGGCGTGGTGCGTGCCACCTGCTGCAGCCTGTTGGGCTCGCCAGCACTCTTCGCGGGAGGAACGACGGTCGGTCGGTCGCCGCGGATGGCCTGCAATAACTCGTACTGCTGCTCGCTGGACTGCATCATGCGCGCTAGGATGCCGACGAGGCAGGCGAGCGCGATGATGCCCGCGCCCATGGTCGCTTGACTCAGCATTGAGGCGCCGAGGAGCGCGAGCACGATCGAGACTCCCACGAGCAGTTTGATCATTGGGCTACCTCTCAGGCCTGCGCGCAGGGTATGACCGTCACTTCCCCTCCGTCCCGTCGACGCCTTGAGAGCGCACGCGGTCAACCTCTTCTTGTGCCACGCGGTAGCCGCTACGGCTACCGCCCATGCGAACACCCGCCATCCTGCCGTCGCGCAACCAACGCCGGACAGTCTCCTCGTGGACTCGTAGCTCATCGGCTACTTCCTTGACCGTGTAGAGCTTTCGCTCGGTCAATACCTTCACCCTCCGCTGCCTCCTGTTGAGTGAAATAGTACCAGATGGCCAGAACGCATTGTATGTGGTGTGTTGCCTCATGTAGAATGGTGTAGTCACAAAGAGAACGGCCCTCGCCAGTGCGCCAACACCAACGAGGGCCTAACGGAAGGAACTGGGATGACAGCACCAACCGCTACCCCAAGTATCTCTGTCCCCACCCATAGCATCAACGGCGACTTGATCATCTACCTCAGCGACGCGCTCACCCTCGTCTCATCAAAGTCCGAGCCTGGCAAGTGGCGAGCCGTCGAGGACCTCTCCCGCTGCACCTGCCGTGGCTTCGAGATCCGCGGCCGTTGCCGCCACGTCGACGAGGCTCGACAGGTCGCCGAGCAGGACCGCTGCACCGCTACCCCGATGGCCCTGTCACCAATTGGCGACACATCGCGCATCCGCCTCGACGAACGCGACGTCTGCGTCGACTGCGGACAGGAACCCCAAGAGATCGGGGTTCGCTGTTCCGCCTGCCACGCCGAGTATTGGAACGAGTGCGAGGAGTGCGGGCAGACCGACGATTCCGTCTCTGACCGCTCGCCCTACCCCAAGCTGCGCATGATCCTGTGCGACGCGTGCATGGAGCGACGATCCGAGCGGTCCGCAGAACGGCGGATGGTCTGATGGCTGCGCTCAGCACGCTGCACGCCACGATCGCGAAGGTGAACAGCACCGGCTTTCAGACCCGGGAGCGGCCCGGTGTCTGGATCAACCTGTCGAAGTACGCCACGCCCACGCCAGAGATTCCGCCAGTGGGTACCGAGGTCGAGCTTGCCATAGATACCGGCGGGTTCGTGCGGGAGATACGGCCACTTTCTTCTACCCAGTCGGTAGAAAAGGCCCCACCAGCGGCCCCACCAACCACGGAGAGCGCGGAGCCCGTGTCTACCAAAGTAGACATCCGCGTCGCCTGCCTATCGGCTGCGGCGACGTTCCTCGCGCCACGAGTTGAGGCGAAGAGCGGCGACGTGCTCACGCTGGCCGAGCGCTTCGAGAAGTGGGTAGCCCGATGATGTCCGAAATTTCGGACACGGAGCGGGTGAAAAGTCTTTCACCCGCAATAAGAAGAAGGGAGGTAGCTAATGCCCGTCGCGAACGCGAATCAACTCGTCGACGACATCTTAAGCCGCGGAGGGCTGGATGTTCGTCGGGGAGGATCGTCATGGAGAGAAGCACGGCTCACCCGCTGGCAGGCCTTATTCCTTGCGGGTCTAGCCGAGCGAGCAGGGTACCGAACGCGGCACGTGGTCCACGGTCCTGGCTGGGTACTGACCGAGCGCCGTCCTGGCTACGCCAAGCTCGTGCGCTACTACGGACGGGAGCGGGAAGAGGGTGAGCGCGATGCCTGAACTGGTGAAGTACCCGTCGTCGATCGCCGAGCAGTCCCGCCTAGCAGTCGAGCGCTTCCACGAGGCCGATAGAGCCCACGAGGCCGCACGCGAGCGCTGGGAAGTCGTCAAGGCTGATCCCACGCTGCAAGGCGTGGACATCACGCGTAGGGCGCTATGGGCGCTCGCGTACTGGGAGGGCGAAGCGTACGCCTGTCTGGCACGGGTTACCGCCCTGCAGCCATTCGTAGACGCCACGAGGGGGAAGCAGTCATGATCCACCCTCTACGCCAGCGCCAAGCCCCAGCCCCACGCCCCGCTCATTGGATGCCACAGCGGGCCGTCCGCCGTCCAGAGCCCCAGCCCGAGCCACTACCAGCGGTTGCCGCCTACGCGGACGTGTCGCTGCAACAGGCGGTCCAGGATTGGAGCCAGTCCCACGTGGCCGCGGGGCTATCCCGCAACACGCAGAAGAGCTACGCGGGCACCATGGAGATGTTCGCCAGGTGGCTCGCTCTCCAGGGCATTCCGTCCCCGATGCTCGCGGAGCTCAACACCACCCGCGTCCGCGCCTACATCACGGGGATGATGACGAGCGGCGAGTACAAGCCCACCACGGTCAGGTCACGAACCATCGCAATCAAAATCTTCGCCCGCTGGTGTGCGGACGAGGGGTTTATTCGCGAAGAGAACCCGCTCGGCCGCGTCAAGAACCCGAAGGCTCCACAGAAGACGTCGAAGCCATTCACGCGGGAAGAAGTGGCCGCCCTACTCGAAGCCGCTGCCAGGTCAAGGAATGCGATTCGAGACACCGCCATGATGATGTTGATGCTCGCTACGGGCCTCCGAGCGGCCGAAGTCTCCGGGCTCCGCGTCGATGAGCTCGACCTAGACCGACGGCGCGTAAAGACGCTCGGCAAGGGCGCAAAAGAGCGAGCTGTAGCCTTCGACGAGGTGACGGCGGCCGCGATGAGACGATGGCTCGCTGCACGGGACTCCGAACGGACAGAGGTGTTTCTGAGCGCCAAAGGGCTCCCAATCTCCGGGCAAACGCTTTACGGGATTCTCTCACGCCTGGGAGCGATCGCTGATCGCGTGTTTCAGCTCCAGGGCCTGTTAGGGCACGAGGCCCTCGGCATGAGCATGCGGTATGCCAGGACGGCTCAAGCGGTCCACGAGGTCGACGGCGCATCCGTTCTCGACCATCTCGGCGTCACCGCCATGCCTGAACCCGAGAGCATTGAGGACGTAATGACCACGCTCCGAGGCGAGGGGTATAGCGTTCAGGACATCATGCGCGCGGTCAGGCGGAGCGAACGTACGGTCCGTCGCGTGCTCCACCCGGGGAGGGCCTCATGAGCGACGACACGTACACATCAGTGTTCGCAGCCTGGTATCGCAGTCAGCCCACCGAATGGCGCTCGGCTGTTGCCGCGATCGCCGATCAGTGCTGGATCGTCTACCCGCCGGCGAATGAGGCGCTGGCCGCGGTCAACGATGAGTTGCGGAAGCTCCCCGAGGGCACGCGCGACACCCTGGAAGAGCTGCTATTGCCGCTCTACGAGGGTATAGCAGAAGGGGCCGCGATCATGGGCTATGCCCTGGCAAAGACCTGGCCGAGCTCGCTGGAGGAGCTGCACGGCTGGATGGAACGAGCAGCGGCATACGGCCGACTAGATACGCCCGCGCTCACGGTGACGCAGGCGAAGAACGCAGGAATCCTCTCTACCCAATTCGATCCGCTCTGGCGTGACGAGGACGTGAATCAAGCGCCAGACTGCGACGATGAGCCATGAGCCCCGTCGACTTCGTGAACGTGTTCAAGACGAGGGACGGCAGCTCTCGCGGCGAGCTTCGTATCTCCCGTCGAAACGGCCGGTGGACCGGCTGGCACACCTTCCCAGGCGCCACGGTGGCAGAGCTGGTGATCTACGTCACGGACAAGGACATCACCGAGATGGGCCGCGATCCTGACGACTTCGCGGCTGACCTAGCGGCCTACCGCGGAGGCAGCATCAATGCCCCGCTGTAGCCACTGCGGCGGCTCAATCGTCGTGGACGGCGAGCCCCTGTGCCTATCGCGCGGCCGTCGTCCTGCCGGTGACCGCGTGCGCCTCGTGGAGCTCGTCTCGGATGCGATGCTGCGTCAGGTCAGGATGGAGGAGGCGCGGACGAGGGGGCCATGTATTTCCACCAAGGTGGAAGAAATAAAGGGGGCCGGGCGATAATGCCCGGCCCCCTTTTATTATCCGATTGCTCGGCTTCGTGTTCGGCTCACACGTTGAGCTGAGATCTCCGCTTCCATCTCCTTGACGCCCATATCGACGTTAACCTCTAGCGGACGGTCTCCCACAATGCGCGTGACCATCTCGCGGACCGCCTCCAACAAGCGGTCGCCCTGGTCGAGTGGTGACGACGACGGGGCTTGTGGAATCAACGGCGGCATTGACACAGTTGGGCTCACAGGGAAGAAGCCCGTCGGCACGAATGGAGCGGATTCGAAAGGAGACCCATTCGTTATCCCACTCGGCACCTGCACTCCCAGCCTTCGCTCCATAAGAGCCCGCGCGGCCTCCTGCTTGGTGATCGTCTCCTGGAGGCTCGCGTTTAGCTTGTCGACCTCTTCGCGCTCGCGCTTCCGAAGGTCGATCATCTGCTGTTCCAGCCCGCGGAGCTGGGTGTTCAGCTGCAGTTGCTTGACCGGGGCCTCTAGTTGCTTCTGCAGCGAGTCGAGTGCCTCCTCGTTTGCCCTCTGCCGCTGTCGATCGTCAGCCTGTCGCGCACTACGAATGGCTCGGTCGGCCTCCGCGAACCCACGCGCGCGCTCACGGTCGGCGTCTTGGTCGGCTTGCGACCTGGTTCGGTCTTGGAGCCCTCGGCCCTCCCCGCGGGCAAGGTCCGCTAGACGCTCTTGATACTGCTTCTGAGCCTCGGCGATGGCCTTCGCCTGCTGTTCTCGACCGCCAGACGTATTGGTTTGGATCTCCTGCATGCGCTTGTTGTGCTCGCGTGCCAGGTCTTCCCGCGCCCGCTGGCCAGTGATCTGAATGTCACGCTGCTGTCGGCCTCGTGAGCGCTCAATATCCGCATCTTCGCGAGCCAACTGCCGCGCACGGTCCTGCGACTCCCGAGAGAGGCTGATGTCCCGCTCTCCGTCCTCTAGTGCCCGCCTGGCGTCGCGCATACCCGTGCGTACCACTTCCTGGAGCCGCTCCATCTCAATGGCGACCCGGCGAGAGAGGTCGAAGTCTTCTTTCAGGCGGCCGATTGCTTCCGCCGTCTTGCGCTCGGCGTCGTTGATGGCCTCGTAGGTCTTGTCCGTCGCCTCGTTGATGGCTTCGGCGGCTCGCTGGCCTTCCTCGGCTAGCTGCTTGTGGATGTCGAAGGCCTGGACGTAGCGGCCTACCGCCGCGATCGCCTCGGGCGTCCCTTGGTCAATCGCCTGTGCAACCATGTCTGTCAGGCCTCTGGCCCAGTCTTCCGCGTCGTCGAGCAGGAAGGAATCGAGCATCTTCTGACGGACGCCAGCGGTCACATCAGCCGCGGCGCGGATAGCGTCCTGGCCGCCGGTTTCAATCACTTTGGTGAACGAGTCGAAGATGCCTTTACCCGCACTCATAGCGGCGGACTCTGCCGCTGGCCCGAAGTAGGCGGCGAAGTTCTCGCCCGTGATTGGCATCGTTCGGCGCCACTCATCAGCGACGCGCTTCGCCTCTCTGACAGCGGCATCTTGCTCGCGCTTCATCTCGTCGGCGCGCCGCTTCGCTTCACGAGCAGCGGTCTCGGCCGCTTTCCGGTCGCGGTCCTCGGTCGTGAAGCTCGTGACCAACGCCTGAGCGCCCAAGGTGTCACCCGTGGCGAGCCCGGCGACTGTCGCGGCTTCGAGCTCGGCGCCACGGCGAGCAGCGGCAGCCGGGTCTAACTCCTTGAGCCACGTGTCCATGAGCTTGCGGCTCGCCTGAGCAACGACATTCAGGGACTTCTCCCCTTCGTCCTTGATGGCGGATGTGAGCGCGCGCACCAGCTCCGCCCCGTCGGAGCCCATGGCGTGGGTTGCTTCCTCGATACCCATAGCCGCGAAGTACCGAGCAATGAGGTCAGAGCCAGCGGCTTCGACATCGGGCGCCGCCTCGCTCGTGGCTGCCTGTGCCGCAGCCCGCGCAGCCCGCGCCAGCCCCTTACGGAGCGACTCTTCCAAACGGGTGTCTTCGATCTGGGAGCCGTACAACTGTTGGATGTTCAGGATAAAGGCTTGGTTTTCTTGGGCAAGCTCCCGGTTGAAATCGGCCCATGCCCGCTTCATTTGACCAATGGCTGTCATGACTTCCTGGCTCTGTTCCTTCAGAAGAACAGCCTGACCGGCCGGGTTCGTGGCACGGAACAGAGCCCCTTCGAGGTTGAACTCGGGAGCGCCGCCTGGCTCGGCTGATGGCTTCGTTGGTGGCGGGATGTCCCGAACAGCCTGCGTGACATCTCTCGCGAGCTGAGCAGCGTCTTTCAGGAACGGAATCACGTCCGTCTTTAGCGTGTCCCGTAAGGACTCGCCCCATCGCGTAGCCTCGTCGGTCTCCAGGAATGCGTTGAACTGCTTGAGCTGCTCCTTGCCCTCTTCGAAGAACGGCTTGAGAGCTCCGGAGAGCAGGAGGTTCAGGCTGTCGCTTGCGGTACTCCTCAAGCCGACCCACGTCGATTGGAGGGCGAGCATACTTCCCTCAAAGGCCTTGAGCTCACTCTCCAGCACAGCCCAAACCCTGGCAGACGACGCACCAGCGGCGGAAAGGCGTTCCATCTCAGAACGCGCAGTGCCCGACATGAGACCCAGTTGCGAGAGGCGCTCAGTCGCTTCTCCGAACGGTCGCCCGGCCTGGATCGCGGAGTAGGCACGCGACACCCACAGGGCGATTTCCTTGATGTCGACGGTGGCCCCGGCGGCCGCATCACCGATAAGCGTGAGGTTCGCGGACGTGTTGAACGCGGCGCCGCCCAGTGTGTGCATGAGGCGAGAGGCTTCGACAATGGGGGCTACCTCGAACGGCGTCGACCGGGCGAACTCGTACAGACTTTTTATGTGCTGCTCTGAGCGAGCCGCCGCGTCGCCGGTATCCTTGAACAGAATCGCAAACTGGAGCTGCGCCGTCTCAAGGCCGCTATTGAGCCCGATCGCCGCGCGGCCTATGCCTTCAAATGCGCCCTCTACCGCGCGCCCTGCCGCAAGCGCTCCCGCTGAGAGCAGCGAAAAACCTGTAGCGCCGGCAAGAATCCCGACCGCCAGGTCACGCGCCGTTGCGTTGACCTTGAGCATCGAGCCGTTCAGCTCGTTTTGAGCGTTGGCTGCTCGGATAGCCTCCTGTGCAAGCCGCTGCTCGGACTTGACTACTTGCTCAAGGGCGCGATCGGCCCCCTGTGAGTCGCCGTCTACTTGGATCCGGATTTGGGCTACGGTAATCGTCACGGCGCGGGCCTCCCTGCCGAGTAGCAGGGGCCTGCCGATTGTTGAGCAGGCTCCGGGCGGAGCCTCGTGGTTAGGTGCTAGGTGTTGCCGAGCTTCGCTTCCGCTTCAGCGGCTTCGGCAGTTAGGGCTCGATCGATCCAGATGTCTGCATCACCGCGAGATGCAAGGTCCATGGGGGGCATCCCCCAGTATCGAGCAGCACGGCCGAGGTAATACCAGTCGGGTACTGGTACGCCGTCGGGTAGGCCATTGAGAACGTCAATGTCGGCTATCCCGCTAGTGAGCCAACGTCTAATGGCTCGACGTTCGGCGTGCTGCTGGTCCCTTTTGGGCTGCGGTGCTCGTTGATCTGCCGCGCAAGATCCCACATGAACGTGGTTGTGATGACCGTCTGGTTGGCGAGCCATTTCTCGTCGAGCGGCAGCGGCTGCCCGTCGTCGCCCACGAGGTCCCACGCCTTCACCACACGGTTAATCCAGAAGGCCGCGGCCTGGCCGTTGTGCGTCTCTTTGGCTATTGCCTCGGCGAGCTCCTTGTAGAAGCCCGGTGTAAGGGCCTGCGGGCGATAGGTCACGTCGAACTGCTGGCCGTTGTACTCGGCCGGAAACGTGTCCTCGTTAATGGCGAGCGCGTGAACGCTTACCGACATAGCAGCCCCCTCCCCAGGCTGGCGAGCACATCACTCACCGGCCGCAGTCGTCCCAATTCGCTGAACTGCTTCATAGAGCGTTCGGTAGGGGCACTGAGCGCCTGCCGAGCCTGTTCGAGGTTCTTGACCAGATCCGGCGGGTAGGCGTTCGGGCTGGCCGCCGCGTTTACGATGGTGTCGAACATAGAATCCTCCCAGTGTATTCTATCATAACGATGTATCTAGCGCGCATAACTGCACTTACAACGTCAGCATAAGCAGCTCCTCATCTTCGATATCCATCGCGTGGGCGAGTGCCATATCTCGATCGACGAGCCCGAGTAAGAGCATCTCTATCCAGTCGTCCCCATACATCACTTCGACGTCCGCCACCCCGCCTACCTCGACACCGCCACGCCCGACGTAGGTGAACACGCTCGGCGTCGGCTCGGGCGGAGGTAGCCGCACAGGGCGGGATACAACGCCCGCCGGGATCAATGGGAACATGGGCACAGTGGTGAGGCTGGTAGTCGCCACGCCTGAGCAGTCGATACCACCGGTCGCGGTGTAGCTGTGAGCGCCTCTGCGACGGCGACCGAAGTAGCCTGGTGCGAAGAAGTCGACAGGGAAGTACCGTCGTGGAAAGAAGCTGCCGCCGGTACCGCTCGGCGCCCCTTTCGGGAAGAATCGACTGGCGAAGAACTCGGGATTGAACCAACGCCTGGGAAACATCGTTAATAGGCCCTGTAGAAGCGCGTCGCTTCACCTCTCCAGCACGCGAGCCCGAGCGCGGTCACAAGGTCATCGTGGGTTCCGACCCTGAACGCGCCGTACACGTCGTTGCCGTTGGGCTCTATCTTGATCGCGTAGTTCTTCAACTCCTCTGCCATCTGGAGCACCTCCGGCGTGCGTGGCAACTTGACGCGACTCGTCTGGAGGACCACCTGCAGTAGGCTCACGAGGTAGGCCTTACCCATGCGCAGCTCGGCCTTCTCCGGCACCCACTCAGCCCGCTCGCCGTGGTTGAACGTGACGGGAATCAGTCGGAAGCGCACGCCGGCAAGCTCGAGCTTCAGCAAGTCCACCACGGGCCGCCCTACGCCAGTCGCGTCGACCACCAGGGAGACCATGAGCGCGGGGCGTGCTGCCGTGACGAGCCCCGCGGTGCTAATAGTCTCCGGCTCCGCTTTGGGGGCTAGAGCGACCACACCCTTCACGACGGCAGCGACGCGCTTGGCAACATCGGGATAGGGCGTTCCCAGGTCAAGCCTCTCAGCGCGACGGACCTGGTGGATGCGCTCTACACGGCCCTCGCGCTCCTCCCAAGTCGTGTCGTTCACAACGATGGCCGTCGGGTCCTGCTGCTGCCCAACATCCACGCCGACAGTCAGCGCTACCGTCTGCGGCTTCGCCTCGGTCTCTATCACAGGTCCCATCCTTCCAGGTCATCGGTAAACGCACGCTCGATATCGGCACGACGGAACGCCTGGCTCTGTGCGTCCAGGAATACGCAGTCGTACTCCTGCTGGTACCAGAACAGCCCGACCGTTCGAAGCTCCTCAGCGAGAAACTCGGGCGTAATCCTCGGACACTCCACCGCGGGGACCTTGTAGCGTTCCCACCGCTCCGCCGACTCCCAGGCCTCGTACCACCAACCCCGTGTTCCCCACGGCGTCGAGAGGGCGATGAGCTCGCCGCCGGAGACGGCAAGCATGGGCCGCACTGCACGGTAGAGGTCATCCGGGATCCTGCTCGCCTCATCGCACGTAATCCGCCGAACCCCCGAGAAGGAACGAACGGTCTGCTCTTTTCCCGGCAGGCTGACGATGCGGCTCCCGTTGGACAACTCCAACGTCAGCTTGTTTTCAGCGTCAGCCACCACGGGCCGCCCCAGATTGCGGTAGACGTCGAGGCACTTTCGGAACAACTCTTGCGACTGGCGGAAGGCTGGCGAGATGAGGAGCTGAAGTGAGCCAGGCTCGTACAGCGCTGTGTGCACGTTCTTAATGGCCACCGTGGTCGACTTGCCCGACTGACGGGAGCAGTTCAGCAGCACTCGCGGCGTAGTTGACCGCAGAAGGTCAGCCTGCCACTGGTCAGGCTCGATACCCGCCCTCCTGGAGAACTCGGCGGGGTCAAGCGCCATCGCAAGGTCGCCGCTCAAGAGCCCGACGCCGGACCGTTCCTCAGTTTGCATGCGCCGCCTCGATCGTCAGGAGGTGCTCGACGACGGCGTACCGCGCGTCAGGATAGGGCGACAGGGCCGCGAGCATAGCCGCCCTGACCACGGCCCACTCTGGCGCCATGATGAGCGTAATCTTGGGCGACTCGTCGAGCTGGCCGATCAACTTTGCCATCAACTCAAGCATCCCCTGAAGGCGGTCGTACGCCTTCAAGATGAGGTCCCGCGGGTCGGCGTATTTCGTCTCGACCAACAGGATGGACCCCTGCCCATTGGCTCGGTCGAGCAGCTCCGATAGGCGCGCCTTGACCTTTCGCGTCTTCCCTTCCTCGTCAGTCTCAAGGTAGGTACACCAGACTTCCTCAGACCTCGGCCCGATGTCATAGACGGTCGGGTCGTCAGCGTCCATTAGCCAGCGGTCGCATGCGTCCGACAGCAGCCGCACCCGCTTAGCCGCCTCCCGCAGCTCTGCCAGCACGTTCGTCCCATCGGCCACCTCTTGGGCATCCCTCGCCTTCGAGAGGGCAACGGGAAGATGTTCCGCCTTGTGGCGGAACAGGGCGGTGCTTGATAACGAAAACTGTTCCGATATCTTCCGAAACGAACCCCCAGCGACCATCGCGCGGTTGATCGCTGCGAGGTCAGGATGAGTGCAGACCGAGCAGCTACGCGGCATCGGGGCCTTCCGTTTCGGGAGGGGTCCGGCCCCTGGCATCGGAAGGCCGGACCCCCGGAAGCCAGACCACCGCGGGGAGATCAGCCGCGGCCGCGAAGGGTCCAGCGTCAAGATTAGGAGCGGCGCAGTTCATCAAGTTCCCGACGAGCTGCGGCAGCCAGATCCGTAGAGGGAACGATCCCCGACGGGTCTGGCTTAGCCACACCGAGGTATTGCGCCAGTGAAATCACGCGGCTCGCGCCATACACCAATCCAAGGCTGGGCTTCTCAACTCCGAGCCACTTAATCGCCTCTGCTACCGCTTTGGTGGTTGTGTTTGCGCTGAGGGCTGCCAACCCCGCGTCAGATGCCTTGGAAACCGCCTCATAGAAGAGGAGCACCGCTTGCAACTCGCTAGCCCGTGCCGTTCGGTACTCAGTCATCGCCTCGCCTATGCGGACCTCTCGGAGTACAGAGGTGGCATCGGCAATCTCCGCGTGCAGAGCGGCCGATTCATCGACGACAGCTCCCCTCAACGCCTCCTCTCGCTCGTAAAGCGCGCCCAAGCGCTGCTCGGCCTCCATGACCGCAGGTGATGGCCTGTCGCCGATGATGGTGCGGACCGCTGCCTTGATGCCCATCAATCCTCCTCTAGCCCGAGGCGCCGTACGAATTGGTCCGCAAATTCACGTGCGTCTTTCTCGTACGCGTCCCAGTTCAGCGTGTGGTCAGGAGCCCCCCAGCGCGCATACTGCCACTTGTGGCGGACCTCGTGGAGAAGGACGACGGCCAGGTCGTACGGGGCAGTGATGTCGGCCTTGACCATGATTTGGTCCGGCAGGGCGGGATTGAAGTACCCCTGCTCCTCTCCGTGGTCAGCCGCTTTCGGAGTCCACCAGACGATTGACGGCATGCCGAGGTCGAGGACATCCTCAGCGCAGACACCAGCCAATACTCGACGGGCGAGCTCTCTCGTCTTGGTAGGCACTTGGTTCGGGTCTACCACCTCGATCTGGCGGTTTTCCCTCCCCGGCACCCGCACCGTCTGCGTTGTAGCAGCGGAGCCAGCCGCCTTCAACTGCGCGTATCGACGGCCGGTCATCCCGGCCACCGCGTAGCTCTTGTCGCCTATCGTGATCCGATCTTGCATCGTTATCGCACTCCTTCCGGCTCTCTAAATTTCCTGATTCCGTCTACCTCACCGAACACTCCGCCGAGCACCTCTCGCTTGACCGATAGCCAGCCCATCATCTTCTCCTCAGACCAGCCCGCCGGCGGAACGGCCACACTCTGAGACGAGCCGTCCGCGTTTGGGACGTTGATAATGATCGGCGTGTTCGCCGTGGTGGCCTGAGTCATAAGCCAACGCATCGCGGCCTTGTCGCCGCCTTTTTCACGGGAGAGCTGCATGAGCGCGTGTACCGTCAGGACCGTGGGTACGCCAGACTTGAGGCCGGTTAGGATGAGCCTGCCCATGGTCATCACGTGCCTCTCCCTATCCGTTCCTGGCAGGCCGCGCAAAGCGGCCCCGCTGGGGTGTTCTCTACCGTTCCGTCCTTGCGACCACAGAAGCACGTGAGCATCTCAGTAGCGACGTCAGTTAGGGCGCTGACCTTTTCCGAGACGGCCTGCCTGTGAGCCGTGTAGAGGTCGCCGTATAGCCCGTTGGCCACTTCAATTACGTGTCCGTTCGTGTTTTTAGAATGGGTAGCGAAAAGATCGTCCTGATCGTCCCCATCGTCCCTTTGTGCCTGAAATGGCTCTGTAGGGATCGTCCCCTGGAGAGGGGGGATCGTCCCCATCGTCCACCCATCGTCCACCGTTTGGCAGCCATTCGTGCCTAGATTTGACTGGGTGGACGATGGGGACGATGGGGACGATGTTTCCGCTACTTCTTCTAAAAGCCTGATGGTGAGCGTTTTTGTTTTGTGGTTCCGAGGGAATTCCACATCGATACCGTCCGCTCGGAGGTTTGGCGCGAGTCGACGGAGGATTCCCGAGAGCGTGTTTCCCGCCTTCGGCCAGGACTTCAGCCGTTGGACTCTATCGTCGGCCAACCCATTAAGTCGCTTGAGGAGATCAGTGCTCGTGCCTGTCCATGAGCCCAGCTCTACGAGCCTCCTAATGAAGGGCACGACAGGGCTGGATTCCAGGGCCAACCCGTTTGCGGCTGAGCGGTTGGCGTTGTAGGCGTTGATGAACGTGCCGTCGTCCCATCCGAGGGCAGGCTCGGCGGCGACTACCCAGATGGCGAAATCCGCCATCCTGGGCAACCGTCCGAGCTTGACGTTGACTCGGTTCTCTAGGGCACACGCGACGGTTCCGAGCAGTGCCCCCAAGATGTACGGCTGCATGGCCTCGAATTCAGCCCACAACCGCGCCTCGGGTCTCCGCTGGTCCTCCGTCATCTGCGGGATGTTGATGATCAGGCTGCGGTCGATGAGGTCGCTCCGTCCGGCGACGTCGGTGATGCCGTTGATGATCGCGGGCCTCATGGTGTCGAATAGCTTTTCCTCGTCGTCGCTGTACAGCTCCCGCGTCCCGAACCCGCCACCGGTGGCCAGCCTGCACAAAGCGTCCGAAAGCTCAGCGGTCACCTTGCTCATGTTGTCCAGCGCCACGATGTAGCCGTTCGTCGCGGCAATGATGAGATCACGGTTATCACGAGGCTCCGGCCTCAGGTCCGCGACGTTGGGATCGACGACACGGCGCAGCACCCTGGCGAGCGTGGTCTTGCCAGAGCCCTGCTCGCCCTGCAGGACTAAATCAGGGAAGGGCCCGGAGCTCAGGGTTGCGACCAGCCACGCTGCTACAAGCGTCCAGCCTTCGCCATCCAAGTGAGGGAAGAACAGGCGCAAATCCTCGAGAGTGCCTCCAGTCAACGGGGTGGGGAGCGCCAACATCCCCCGAGCTCGCCGGAACTTGACCGGCGCTTTGTTCAAGACCCGCCAGCCTCCCGCCGTGATCTCGACGCAGCGCCAGCCCTCGTCTGCCAAGTCCAGGAAGATGGTGTGCCCAAGGTGTGCGACGCGCGTGTAGACCACGTGCTCAGCACCGGTGAATAGGGCCTGCCCCTCCAGGACATTAAGAGCGTCCTGCAACGCCTGCGCCCCTGGGGCCTTCTCTTGCTCGGCGTAGAAGCGCGCGGCGAGCAGGGCCTTTACCGCCTTGGTCCTGAGCCTGTGTGTCTCATGCCGATGACCGATCGGGATGGTTGCGAAGGCCTCTTGGCCCGGGCTGTGGAACAGTTCGAAGTCGTTGGCCAGGTCAACGATGATGCTGGCCTGAGAGCGCTTGGATTCACCGTCGCTGAGTGCAGCGAAGAGGTCGATAGGGACCGCAGTGGCGCCCAGTTGCGTGATGCTTCCACCCTGGGCAGCGAAGTCGTCTACGCCGAGCTTCGGGGCCGTCACGAGGCGACTCCCAGCACGGCGGACCAGTCGGCGACGCACGTATTAGCCTGACGGTTCTTGAGCCACAGCCCGAAGCGGACGATTGCTAGGCGGACCTTTGGTTTGGTCAACATGTCGCTGTCGAATGCGACCACCACGCGGCGCCCGTGGAACACGATCGAGTCGAAGTCCGCTTGGACGCTCGGCGTCCTCCACGACCACACGCCGGGCAGACTCACAGCGATGATGCCGGCCGACGCGAGGCTGTCCGCCTTCTTACTCCCCTCCGTCACCCACAAATCGAGCTCGGGATCGGATAGTCCCGCACGGCACCGCGGCGGCACGTCGAGCCGAGGTTTTGCACCAGACGGCGTGTCGTACCTGATCTCCTTGCCCGCGAGCGTGACGCGTGGGTTGTCCCAGCGAGCTTGTGGATACGGACTCTCGCCGGACGGTGGCCATTGCGGGATCAGGAGGGCAGGGAAGCACTCGACTCGCTTTTGCGTGCTCTTGAACTGCCCCGGCGGAAGGTCCAACCACGTCGGGGCGCTGTAGTACCCGCGCTCCTCTATCAAGGCTGCGGAAATTGCGCTCTGCTCTTGGAGTAGGCGACTGTGGTGAGCAAGGAGCATCATGATGCCCTCCCGCCTGGCTCGAAGTCCTTTATGGGGTAGACGCGCGTGCTGTCCGCAACCAACCCGAATTCAGATGTACGGCCTTGATGCCCACAGTTTGGACACTCACGGAGAGCTGCGCCCCGCTGATTCCAGTTCGGCCCTGTCGTCAAGCAGATGTACTCACCGGCGGCATGTATCTGGAAGCAGGAGGGGCAGCGACGGTAGCGGCGTGGTCGGGAAGTCACCGAATCAGCGTTCACGAGCCGTACCCCCGTGCCGGTGAGGCAGGGTCCAGGTCGGTACGCCGCGCAAAGTCCTGGAGAGGCACGACTTGGCACGGTCTGAGGTATACGGTCACGAAGTTCGGTACGTGGAATGGGCTCGCGGGAAATTCGGCTTTTGGTACACTGCTCATGTAATCCTCCTGAAAACGTCGCCCCTTCCATTGCCACGGAGGGCGGCGTTTTCGTTTTCCTAGGTTTCTTCCGTCGCGGACACGGCTACGCCCTTTTTGCGCTTGAGCGCGGACACGCGGGCAATACGTGCCATGTGCGCAGAGCGCGCCGCCTGGGCGCGGCGCAGGCGCTCGTCATCGGGCAGAGTGCGAGCAGGGTCTACTTCGTCGAGGAACATTTGAAACGCTGCGGAGCGAGCTGCGGCTGTAGTTTCGAGACCACTGTGGCGACTGTGGGTGGTGTAGCCGCCAATCCTGCCGCGCATGGCCATATCGGCAGGATCAAAGGTGCGGGTGTCTGTCTCCGGTGAATACAAAGACCCCTGCTCCCTCAAGAAAGCAGGGGTCTGCCGTAATGCTATCGTCGTTCTCGCTGTTCGCGGGAACGGGGCTCCGGGCGGAGTCGCTCGATAGATTGTTATTTCGTTGTGGACACTATACCGAGCTTCAAGCGCAGTAGCAAGTCCTAGATGCGGTCTCCTGGACTGAGCTTTCTGTGAGCCTCGCGCGCCCGCTCGTCTGCCACACTGGCGCCATATCGTCCAAGCATGGCACGGGAGCGCCAGCCAGCAAGCCTCATTAAATCGCCCTCTTGTCCTCCAGACTGGAGCCATTGATGGGCAAAGGTGTGACGGAACAAGTGGGTATACGCGTCGCCTATACCGGCATCGTGGGCCCGGCGGCGAACCATGAGGTACACACCATCCCCACCGAGTGCCCCGGCATTCCCCAGGAACAAGGCCGGGCTGATCGCGGCGCGGGTGTGCTCGTCGCGCTTCCTGAGGTACCGGTCGATGGCCTGTGTCGCCTTCCGTCCAAATGGGCAGGCACGCCTGTGGTCGCCCTTGCCCGTCACCACAGCTACCCGATCGTCGAAGTTGATGTCCGTCACCTTCAGACCGGCGATCTCGCTCCGCCGCATGCCCGTATCTATCAAGAGTCGGATGATGGCCATGTCGCGGCGATCCTTGAAGCCAGATCCGTCGCACGTCTTTAGGAGCTTCCGTAGCATGTCGTCGGTCAGGACGTCGGGCGAATCCACGGGGACCGCGGGCGGCTTCATCTTCGCCATTGGCGAGCGCTTGATCTCGCCTTCCTCTTCGAGCCATGTGAAGAACACGCGGCAGGAGCTGTATCGACTTCTGAGGGTCGCTGGCTTGTTGCCCTTCTCTCGGAGGCTGACCAAGAAGGACTCGACGTGCTCCCGTGTGATAGAGCTCGGCGCCGTAGGCATGCCCTGAGCAATGAGAAACTCGTGGAGCTTCCGAGCGCCCATCAGGTAGGTACGGATGGTCTCCTCCGCCTTGTTCTCGGCGAGTAGCGTCCGCTCGAATGACTGGATCAGAATCTCGTACAGCGAACGCTTGCCACTTGTCGCGGTGTCCGTCGCCATGCGCACCCTCCGTGGACAATAGAGCGCATGTTATCGTGTGGCTTAACGCAGTAGCAAGGGGTAACTTCGTTGACAATGCACAAGATAGTGAGGTTATCGTGTCGTTACAGGCACGGAATGGAGAATCACTGCGATGGACGAGATAAGACTGAACGACATGGTGTTCTACGGCTACCACGGCGTGTTACCCGAAGAGCAGAAGCTGGGCCAGCGCTTCGTGGTGAGCGTCGAGCTTCGCGTCGACCTCCGCGCGGCGGGTGAGAGCGACGACCTGACGCGGACGGTGAACTACTCCGAGGTCTACGCCGCGGTGCGCGACGTCGTGACGGGTCCGCCCTGCAAGCTCATCGAAACGGTCGCGGAGCGGATCGCCGCGCGTGTCTTGAGCGCGCATCCCGACGTGGAGAGCCTGACCGTAGCGGTGAAGAAGCCGGAAGTGCCCATCCCCGGATCAGTTCTCGACAGTGCAGAAGTATACATAGAGCGCGAGCGCTCCTCATGAATCGCTCATTCTTACCTGTGAACTGAGACGCATTTCTGATTGCGCCGACCCCTAGCGCACCGTATCATTTTCATTAGGACACCAGACCGTTGTTTCGGAACGGGATTGGACAATTCCATCGCGGGTCCCAACAGCGGTTGCCTCGTCCGACGGTGCCTCCTTCTTTCTCCCGGTTGGTCACCTGCTCTGATGGTCTGAGTTCCAGGAGTCGTGTAGCGTGCGCCGCGCGGGGATTCTCAACAATCGAAACCTCTCGTCATTCGACGGACCACGCCTTCGTCTGACTCGTCGAGTTGCAAGCTCGACGTTTTGGGTCGTGGCTGGCTGCGCCGTCCTGTTCATGACTGCGACGATTGGCGTGCAGCTTGCGTACGCGGAGCGCGTGCCATCTGGTGTCCAGGTCCTGGGCGTCGACATCGGTGGGCGTACACGGGCGGAAGCTCGCGCCGTTCTCCAGGCGACAGCTTCTTCGCTCCTCCGCCAGCCCATCACGCTCCGTGCAAACGGGCGGGAGTGGCAATCGACGCCGCGCGATCTTGGGATGCAGGTCGATACCGACGAGCTGATCGACCAAGCATTCGGCGTCGGTCGAGAGGGCAACCCCTTCCGTCGGATTGCCGATCAGTGGTCCACCCTTTTCCGCGGGCAACGCCTCGTGGCTACGGGGATTGACTTCGATGAGGACCAACAGCTCGCGACACTCCAGCGTATCGCCGCCGACATCGATCAGCCCGCGCAGGACGCGCGGATCGATCTGACTCCATCGGCAGACGTGGCCGTTAGGATCCTCCCCGAGCAGGCGGGTGTTCGCCTCCTCGTTTCGGAGAGCGCCGATCGGCTGCGCGAGGCATTGGACGTGCAGCGCCCAGCGGCAAGCATCGAGCTATTGGTAGAGACGACGCTGCCATCAACGGTAGCGCCCGACTTGCGGGAAGCGAGGGCGATGGCGGAGCAGGCGCTCTCGTCGCCACTCGTGTTGACCTACCAGGAGCGTCGCTGGGCCCTCGAGCGGGCAGACATCGCCAAACTGCTGAGCTTCCCCCGAGCGCCGGGGCAGCCAGCCCAGGTGGTCGTCAACACGGATGGACTGTCCGTGCTTTTCGGCAAGGTCTCCAAAGAGATCGATCAGGCGCCAGTCGAGGCGCGCTTCGACTGGAACGGCGGAAATCTGCGAGTCGTCCGCGAAAGCCAGGAAGGACAGACCATCGACGCCGATGCCCTGAAAGCACAGATCCGCGACCGCCTCTTCTCGACCGAGCGAACAATCCCGCTCGCCCTGGCCGCAACGCCGCCCAAGGTGGCGAGCGGGGACGCGCCGAAGCTCGGCATCAAAGAGCTCATTCGCGATGGGCGCACCACTTTTGCGGGCTCTGTGTCCGAGAAGCAGGAGAACATCAAACTCGCCGCCTCTCGACTCAACGGCGCTGTCGTGCCGCCCGGGGAGATCTTTTCATTCAACAAGGAGGTCGGCCCAACGACCCTGGCCGCAGGGTTCAAGACCGGATGGGGCATTACCCTCTCGAGTACGGGCGCCCAGACGATTCCATCTGTGGCCGGCGGGATCTGCCAGGTAGCAACGACTCTCTTCCACCCGATTTTCCACGCGGGCTACGCGATCGAGGAGCGACATTCGCACCTCTACTGGATCCCGTCGTACGGCCAGGCGCCACTTGGGATGAAGGGTCTAGATGCGACCGTCGACGAGGACTATGGGTTGGACTTTCAGTTCGTCAATACGACGCAGGATTATCTCTTGATCCAGAGCCGAGTCGAAGGAACCAGCCTGATCTTCGGTCTCTTTGGCACGAAGCCAACCTGGGACGTAAAGATCGATGGGCCGTTGATCACCAACGTTGTCCCCACAGACCGAGGCCAGGTGACACAGCCCGAGCCCTCAATGCCGGCGGGGCGTCGCCTACAGGTTGAGGGAGCGCAGGACGGGTTCGACACCACGATCATCCGCACCGTCTCTCAGGGGAATGAGTCGCGGACGCTGACGCTCAAGAGCCAGTACATCCCGTCGCACAACGTTGTGTTGTACGGCACCGGAACGTCATAGTAGTATTCCCCAGTAAATCAGACTATTGGACTGCTTCCCCGATTTCCATCGCGGGTAGCCGCGTGCCCCAGGGCCGCCGAGGAGAGTAACCCGAATGACCGCGCGAAACCGAACCGAAACTACAGCTCCACCTCCACCGAAAGCTGGCAACCGCCGATCGGCGCGGCTGCACGCCCGCGAGCAGCAGCGACGTCGAGAAGTGCGCAGGCGAAACCTGCAGACCGCGATCTTTGTCGGGATCGGGGTGCTCGCCGTCGTAGGTATCGGTTTCTTCCTCGTCTTCACGGCCCAATCGGCGCCTGGTCGGGCAGTTCCCAACCAGGGACAGACGCACATCGACAAGGGCCAGGCCCACGTCGCCTACAACTCCAAGCCACCGACGTCTGGACCTCACTGGAACATCGCGGGCGAGGCACCGGTAGCCTGGGGTATCTATGATCGGCCGATTCCCGACGAGGCCCAGATCCACGACCTGGAGCACGGTGGAATCATGATTCAGTACAACTGCAGCGACTGCCCAGAGCTCGTGTCCCAGTTGAAGGATCTCTACGATCGCTACACGGCCTCGAACAAGCTGCCGCTGTTTCCCAATAGCACGAAGATCGTGATCGCTCCTTACCCGGACATGAGCACACGCATCGCGGTCACGGCGTGGAACCGCATCGATACGATGGACAAGTTCGACGAAGAGCGCATCGTGAAGTTCCTCAACGCGTGGCGAGACAAGGGCCCCGAAGTCACCCCGTAGCGCAGTTGCAGCCCGGGCACATCGCTTCGATCGTCGTCGCGTCGATCGGCGGAAGGGATGCCCGGGCTTGCTCCAGCACGGAGCGTAGGGCGGCGAGCGACAAGCCCACGACCGTCAAGTAGCAGCCCTCGACGCGGGCCACCGGACGGAAGATCGGGTGCTGTATGGCGTAGCTGCCAGCCTTGTCCAGTGGGTCTCCCGTCGCCACGTACGCGGCGATCTCTTCGTCGCTATAGTCGCGCATCCACACGCGGGTGATGCCTACATCGGTCCAGGAGTTGGTCCCATTGGCGCCGTCTTGGGCCCCCGATACCGCCGTTATGACACGGTGCTCGACCCCGCGTAGCTCACGCAAGGTTCGCACCGCCTCGTCGGGCGAAGTCGGCTTCCCGAGGGTTCGGTCTCCGAGGGCGACCACCGTATCGGCGCCTATCGCAACGCGTCCGGGAAACCGCTGCGCGGCGACTCGCGCCTTCATCTCGGCCAATCGTCGGGCGAGCTGCTCGGGCGGCTCGTCGGGGAATGGGCTCTCATCCACGTCGGCGACGACCACGTCGAAGGGCGCACCAAGGGCCGAGAGGATCTGCTGGCGGCGGGGCGAGCTGGATGCGAGGATCAGGCTCGGTTGGCCAACCATGTCTACTGACGGAGGCCGTGGCTGGGTAGGATCAACCAGCCTTCCCTATCGGAGCGTGGCGCGAATCGCGGCTTCGAGCCGCTCTTCCGAGGGCGTGATCGCCGCGTCGAGGGTCGGGCTCATGGGCGACGGCACGTCCGGGATCGCGACCCGCTGCGGCGCAGCCTTCAACAGGTCGTATCCCGCCTCGGCCACCGACGCGATAATCTCGCCGCTGATGCCACAGGTGAATCGCCCCTCGTCCGTGGCCACGAGGCGGCCCGTGCGCGCGACGCTCTGCAAGATGCCGTCGCGGTCGAGCGGAGTGACGACTCGCGGATCGACGACCTCGACGGAAATGCGTTCCGCAGCAAGCCGTTCTGCGACGCGGAGTGCACGCGGCACCATCACGGAGACAGCAACGACCGTGACGTCCGAGCCCGCTCGCACGATCTGAGCGCGCACCGGTTTCGGCTTTTCGCCGATCTGGACCTCGCCCATATCGGCGTGGAGCTTGAGCGAGTCGACGAAGACCACCGGATCGTCGCTGGCAATCGCGGTCTGCATCACCTCATAGGCGCCGCGAGTCGTTCCAGGAGCCACGACGACCAGGCCCGGCGCGTTGCACAACATGGCCTGGGGCGATTGGGAGTGCTGAGCCGCGGCGCCGGGGCGGAGGCCCACGTAGAAGTGGAAGACGATAGGGACCGCCATCTGGCCGCCGGACATGTATCGCATCAGGGCAGCCTCGTTCACGACGGGCTCCCAGGCGTTGTACATGAAGCTGCCCGTCCCGAAGCTGACGATTGGGCGCAGGCCGGACATAGCCGCGCCAACCGCCGCCCCGCCGTAGCCTTCCTCGGAGACGGGTGGCTGGCGCACACGGTCCTTTCCGAAGGCCGCGACGAAGCCGCCCTCAGGCGAGCCGGGCCCGCTGAAACCGCCAAACAGCATCGTGCGTCGGTCATCCTGGAGCGCTTCGGCGATCGCCCGGTTGCGCGCCTCGATGAAGCTCATTTGAACCATCGAGTGCCTCCAACCGGCGGCCAGAAGGAATCCGCGGCGAGCGCGTCTGCGAAGGCGTCCTCAGACGAAGGCCACGGAGCGGCGCGAGCGGAAGCCACAGCGGCTTCGAGCATCGCTCGAATCTCGGCGTCGAGCCCGCTGACCTGATCCCGATCGACCAGCCCCTCGCGAAGCCCGATGCGAATCAGTTCGAGGACTGGATCGGCCCGATGCCAAGCCTCGTTTGCGTCATTCGACGGAGGCGCCCAGGCAACCGAGACGTCCGTGGCCCCCGTAACGTCCAACGAAGGATCCACACCCGCGTTCCCCGACCATCGGGGCGTACGCGCCTCGAGGAAGAACGGGATGCGCTCGGTTCTCACGCGACCGACCGCTCGGTCTACCGCTTCGATGAGCGCTACCGGATCGGTCGCGTCGACGGACTCGGTGGCGATGCGGAAGGTGCCCGCGAGGTCCGGAAGCGCCGCTACGCTGAGGCCGGACGCGGCGGGGTTGTATGGCTCGGCGTTGTTGTTCTCGCAGACGTAGAAGACCGGCAGCTTCCAGAGCGCCGCGAGGTTCATCGCCTCGTAGACCGCGCCCTCGTTCAGCGTGCGATCGCCCAGGAACGCCACGCCGATTCGGTCGTCGCCGAGCACCTGTGCAGCGAGCGCGGCGCCCGTAGCCAGGATCGTGCTCCCGCCGACGATCGCCGTTGCGACCGTGTGGTACTCGGCCGACATCACATGGAAGGTGCCGCCCTTACCGCGAGATGACCCGGACGCGCGGCCCAGGATCTCCGCCAGGATCGTCTCGGGCGGCATGCCACGCGCGGCGTTGTGAGCATGGTTCCGATGCGTCGTAAAGACGGGATCATCAGGGCGGAGCGTCGACAGCACGGACGCACCCGTGGCTTCCTGTCCGATATAGACGTGGAAGTTGCCCGGAAACTCGTCCGCCAGGTCGCAGACTGCTTCCTCGGTCCGTCGCATCACGAGCATGGTGCGCAAGAGCGACTGAAGCCGCTCGCTCGATAGGGGCATGGGGCTGGTTGGCCCGCTACTCGCCCTCGAGGAGCGACGGGTCTATGGACTGCTTCCCACGGTAGTTGTATTGGCGCACCTTTGGCGGCTTGGGTGGCTTCGTGGCGACCTGGTACAGCACCGTCAACTGGTCCGTCGGGTTGTGAAGTCGGTAGTAATAGCTCTGGTTGATGTGGACGAGCTCGCCCGGCTTCAGGACGAGGTCCTCGCCGTCGTTGACGCCGCTGATGTGCAGCTCGCCTTGGAACACCATGAAGATGTGCTCCGAGCCGGGGTGGCAATGCATCTCGTCATGCTGGCCCGGCTTGTACACGTTGATCACGCACCGCGCGTAACGGTTGTCGGTGAGCTGGATGTAGCCCATGCCCTGCGGCGTCTCCGGCACGTTGGCCGGGATGCTGACGACCTGCCAGCCCTTGGTCCGCACCTTCTGCTTGTCCTCATAGTTGTTGTCGCCCGACCCGGGCACGTCATCCTTGATGACCTGGCCCTCTACGCGTACCTCGGTCTCCGTCATCGCCGCACCTCTCCATCAAAGCTTTCCGCAACTGTAGCCATGCCCCGTCGACGCGTCAAATCGCCGCCCGGCACCGTGGTACAGTTCAACGCATGACGACAATCCCACTCTAGCGCGCGCCGAATGAGCGGAGGCGGAAGGGTGTGTGTGAACGAGATGGTGAAGGCTCAGGTCGCGCCCATCAAGGTAGGTCGACGGTTCGTCCTGGCGGCGCTCTTGACTTTGATCGCATTGACCGCGAATGCGATCCCTGATTCGCCGCTCTTCGGGGGCACCGGTCTCGTGCGGGCGGCGTCATTCACCGAGTACCCGATTCCGCCGGCCAACAGCTTCCCGTTCGCCAGTGCGCCTGCCCTCATCACTTCGGGTCCGGACGGCGCGCTCTGGTTCACCGAGCAGGGCGGCAACGAGATCGGGCGGATCACGACCGCCGGCGTGATCACCGAATTCCCGATTCCGACAGCTAACAGCAATGCGCTCGGCATCGCGGCGGGTCCCGACGGAGCCCTCTGGTTCACCGAGAACTTCCCGAACAAGATCGGGCGGATCGATCCGAGCAACACGCCGACACCTACTGCGACCGCGACAAGCACACCAACCGCAACGCCTACGAATACCCCGAGCAATACTCCGACGCATACTACGACCGCGACCAACACCCTGACCCCGACGGCCACAGCGACTACTACGTCCACACCCACTGCAACCAGTACAGCCAGTCCAACTATTACGCCGGCGCCGTTTATGGCGGCCTACTATCTGCATTCCAACGGAACCGTCCTGTGCCCGAGCAACGGAACTAGTCATTTTCTGGATGGCAACACTCCGACGGCAAGCAGCCCGAAATGCCGGGACTCTGCGGCCGTGAGCTTCGCCGGAGGGAACTCCTGGCAGGACGTTGGATCCTGGTCCGCGTCCGCCATGGCCGCGAACCAAACACTCGTAGCCTTGGAGGACACGCACGTTTGGCTTGGACTGAGGAATAGCGATGACGTCGGCGCGCGGTTCGACGTGCGTGCGCAGGTGATGAAGAATGGCACGGTCGTGGTGGCCGAAGGTCTGAGCCGCTGCGTGGAGGGCCTGGTACGAAACGCAAGTCAGGCCATGGAGACAGCCGTCTCCTTCAGTCCGCTCCAGCCGGTGAGTTTCGCGCCAGGTGATACGCTCTCGCTGCGCGTATCCACGAGGATCGGCACGAATCCCGACGATACAAAATGTGCTGGACATGCGAACGCGACTGGGCTACGTCTCTACTACGACGCCAGCGGTCGGCCTTCACGCTTTGCAGCCGCTTTCCTCCCTGGCGCCGCGAGCAGCTCTATGCCCCACTTTGCAGGAGGACCAGAGCTCGACGGCTTCCAGCCAGAGGAGTCGGCGTCAGTGCGACCGGGCTTGGAGACAGCGCTCGCGCTGCTGGGGCTGGGCGGGTTCGTCGCTATGCGGAGGCGGCAGCGCAAGTAGCGGCCGCGTGTCAGGAGGGGTCTCTCTTGACAAGAGCGTCCGCGGTGTCGCACCGCATCCTCAACAGTTACACTCCGAACGATGGGCTCTGTCGCCTATTGACCAAAGGTGGACGTTGCCAAATACACTCGGGTCTCGACGTGTCCCGCAATTCGGTAGGGAACAACGGTGACTGCTCTGCCCGCGTCGAGCTGTGTGGTCGAACCGTCGAAGTACGTGATCGTGCCATCGCTGTCTGGTCCTATTGCGATTCGGTCACCAATCCGTACGGCGATGTCGCTTCCGGCTTGGATGGTGATGGTCGTGCCGTCGGCATGACGGACCTGCGCATGGCCGCGTAGGACGCTGAGCGTCGTGTCGTTCAACAGACGGGTGGTCCAGGGGTGGGACACTTGCTCATAGGAGAACATCCCCCATGCCAGCACGCCAACGATGAAGACTGGTAGCACGACGTCGAGCAAGGGTCGAACCCTCGCTCGCCATCTCTCGATTCTCGACCTCTGACGGAGCGGAGCAGACTCGTAGGTCGCGTCGATCTCCCAGGTCCATCGCCACCTGGCAGGCCGTCGCCGCCCGCTCTTCCGGGTCGCATACCTCGTTTGGCGTGTCACGCCCGCCCTCGCTTTCAGCTAACGGCTACCAAAGCTGCTCGGACGCCAGGCGGGCTCCTTCGACCAGGGCGCCTAGTTTGACCCAGGCGATGCGCGGGTCCACGGTGGTACTGACGATGAAGGTGCCGAAACCACAGTCGGTGCCCGCGATCACGTTTTCGCGGCCGACTAGCTCGGCGTAGCGGACGATGCGCTGGGCCACCAGCTCGGGGTGCTCGACGTAGTTCGTGCTCGTGTCGATGACGCCGGGGACGATCATCTTGCCCTCGGGCAGCTTCACGTCTCTAAACAGCGCCCATTCGTGCTCGTGGCGTGGATTCGCGCCCTCGACGGAGATGGCCGTGGGGCGGGCCTGAAACACCAGGTCGATGATGTTGCGAAGGGGCACGTCGTGGGTGTGTGGGCCGGCCCAGTTGCCCCAGCACAGGTGCATGCGGAGGCGGTCCGGCGGTAGTCCCTCGAGGGCATGGTTCAGCACCTCTACGTGGAGCTGTGTTCTGGCTCGTAGCCCTTCGAGCGCCTCGGGCGTCGCCCGGTCGCGGCCGAGGGAGGTCAGGTCCGGGCAATCGACCTGCAGGAGGAAACCCGAGTCCACGATGGCCCGGTACTCGTACTTCATCGCGTCGGCGAGGGCGTAGAGGTACTCCTCGTGGGATGGGTAGTAGGCATTGCTCAAGAACGTGGAGACGGTGCCGGGGGAGACCGCCGTCATGAAGACCTCGGATGGCTCCGCATCTTTGGTCGCGGCGCGCAGGTTGGCGATATCGACGTGCACCGCTTCGCGGTCTCGAAGCTCCACAGGACCCTGGCACGCCGGCATCTTGCGGCGAGCGCGGCTCGGATCCGCGGCGCGGCGGGCCGCCCACTCGGGGAAATCGTCGGCATAGATGTCGTGCGGCGTTGGGCTTTCGCCGCGGAAGCCCGTGAGGCGATCCTTCACGTAAGTCGCGTAGGACGGCTTGCTCATCTCGCCGTCGTCGATCACGTCGATTCCGGTCTGGACCTGTCGCCGCACGACTTCCGCCACAGCGCGTTGGATGCGCTCCCCGACGCCAGGCGCCTCACGGCCTTCATCCTTCGCGAACATGAGCTGGGCGAGGTCGTCGGGTCGCGGCAGGCTGCCCGTATGGGTCGTGAGAACGCGGTCCGTGCTGTGCTTCATCTGCGCCTCCGATGCGGGCCATCCTATCAGACCCATCCGTGACGGACAATTTCTTGACCCTGACGTAACGTCAGGCCTTACAGTGCCTCTTGGAGGTCAGACATGGGGCGTCGATATCGTGTGGGAGAGTTCGCTTCGTTGACGGGAGTATCCGTGCGAACGCTCCACCACTACGATCAGATCGGGCTGCTGCGGCCGTCCGCCTACTCGGAGGGCGGATACAGGCTCTATTCCGAGGACGAGCTTCTTCGGCTTCAACAGATCCTGACGCTGCGGTACCTGGGGTTTCAGCTCGCTTCCATTGGAGCGCTCCTAGAGCGGCCCGATTTTCAGGTCCTCGCGTCCCTACGGGTCCAGCAGCGCGCGGTGCGGGACCGGATCTCCGAGCTACAAGGAGTCGACGCTGCCCTCCAGGCGCTCGTCGATCGGCGCATGGCGTCAGGCGAGTGGGATTGGGACCTCGTTGCCGAGGCATCGGCGGCGGTCCAGGGCAGCCTTCAGAGAGGAGAAATCATGGAAAGCTACTACACGCCGGAGCAGATGAAGCAATTCGAGGAGCTCCGACAGCAGACGCCGCCTGAAGAGATCCAGGCGGTGCAGGAGGGTTGGACGGCGCTGCTCCGCGACGTCCGCGCGAACCTGGATCTCGATCCCGCGAGCTCCGAGGCCCAGGCGCTGGCCGACCGGTGGGACAAGCTCACCGAGGCCGTCGTTGAAGGATTCCGCAGCAAGCCGGAGCTTCTGAACGCCATCGGAGAGAAGTACCAGCAGGGCGCCTTCCGCGATGTCGAGGGTGCTCCTCACGCTGAGGACTTCGCATTCATCACGCGCGTCAAGGAGGCCCGTGGCCAGGCCTAGACTGCCAGGTACTCGCGCACGGTTTCTTCGGTCAGGTCTCGGGAGAAGCCGTGAGACACGATGGCGCCCTTCTCCATCAAGTAGTAGGAGTCTGACATGCCCACGGCGAACTCGACGAACTGCTCGACGAGGAGGATCGCTAATCCGCCTCGCGCGCGCAGCGTGTCGATGATGTGCTCGATCTCCCAGATCACGGACGGCTGGATGCCCTCAGTTGGCTCGTCCAGCAGCAGCACTTGCGGTTTGCCCACGAGGGCGCGACCGATCGCGAGCTGCTGCTGCTGGCCGCCGCTGAGGCGCCCAGCGGGCCGCTGCCCCATGGAGGAGAGCACCGGGAAGAGCTCGTAGACCTCGTCGAGCGTCTCGCCGGCTGCTCGGCGGGTTTCCAGTCCCATTAACAGGTTTTCCTTGACGGTCAGGTACGGGAAGATCCCCCGCCCTTGGGGAACGTATCCGATCCCATTTCGCGCCCGACGGTGCGCCGGTACATCCGACAGGTCGACGCCGTTCGCCTCCACGCGGCCGGACCGCGTCGGAATCAATCCCATGATCGTTTTCAGCAGCGTGGTTTTCCCCACGCCGTTGCGTCCCATCAGGCAGACGGACTCGCCAGGCTCTATGGCGAGGCTGACGCCGTGGAGGATGACGCTGCCACCGTAGCCCGCGGTCAGGTCCCGCACCGCGAGGGCGCTAGCGCTCGTGGCGATGGCCAAGGTACACCTCCACCACTTTGGGATCGCTCTGCACCGCTTGCACCGGACCTTCGCTGAGGAGTTTCCCGAGATGCAGGACGCTCACGGTCTGCGCATACTCCCGCACGAACGCCATGTCGTGCTCCACGACCAGGATCGAGTGTCGCCCCGCGATGGACCTTAGGAGCTGGCCGGTCTTGTCCCGTTCGGGCCGGGTCATTCCCGCCACCGGCTCGTCCAGCAGCAAGAGCTTTGGCTCCTGGACGAGGAGCATGCCGATCTCGAGCCACTGGAGCTCCCCGTGCGAGAGCTCCCCCGCGATGTCGTGGGCGCGATACGCGAGCCCGATTGTCTCGAGGGTATCCATGATCCGATCCCGCTCGGCGCCGCGGAGCTTTCGAAGGAAGCTCGGCCACGCCTGTTTGAACGTGCTGGCGACCTCGAGGTTCTCGAAGAGCGTCAGGCTTCGAAACACCGCGGGCGTCTGAAACTTCCGGCCGATTCCGAGGCGGACCAGCTCGTGCTCCTGGCGGGTCGTCACGTCGACGTGGCCGTCATAGCGGACCGATCCTGCACGTGGACGGGTGCGCCCGGTAATGACGTCCAGCATGGTGGTCTTCCCGGCTCCGTTCGGTCCGATCAGGAAGCGGAGCTCCCCGTCCGCCATCGAGAAATCGAGACCGTCGAGGACCGCCAGCCCATCGAAGCTCACCGTGACTCCCGACAGTTCCAGAACGAGCCCGGCGGCTGGAGTGGTTGCTGTAGTTGCCGCCAATTCCTGGATCACGGTGACGGTCGACCGGGCTCCAGCGTCGGGAGCCGTTCCTGAGTGGGCTGTTGGGCGCTACGGCGACCAAGCGTGCTCCAGCCGCGCTGAATCGTCCTGGAGATGCCGTAGATACCGTTCGGAAAGAACAAGACGGATCCGATGAATAGCGCCCCAAGGAAGTACTGCCAGATGAGTGGGAACGACTCGCTGAGACTGCTCTTCGCACCGTTGACCAGGATCGCGCCGATGATCGGCCCGAGCAGCGTCCCGCGGCCGCCCACCGCGACCCAGATGACCATCTCGATCGACGGAACCACGCCGATCATCGCTGGCGAGACGATGCCGACGATCGGCGCGAACATCGCGCCGGCCATTCCTGCCAGGCCGGCGGAGATCGTAAACACGAGGACGTTGACGGCGACGGGGTTGTATCCGAAGGCGCGCAGCCGGCGCGGGTCGTCGCGAAGGGCGACGAGCAGCAGCCCGAAGCGCGAACGGGTGAGGGCGAAGCAGATCGACAGCGCGAGCGCGAGGCCCGCCAGCACCACGTAGTAGAGGTTGAACTGGACGTTCGCGTCGATCAGCGGGAATCCGAAGGCGGTGGAGAAGTTCGTCAGGCCGTTCGTCCCGCCGAAGTACGGCTGTTGGCCGATCAACAACGTAGCAAAGATGAGCGCCAGCGCCTGGGTCACGATGGAGAAGTAGACGCCCGTGATCCCGCTCCGGAACGTCGCGAGACCCAGTACGGCGCCGACAAACATCGGGATCGCGACGGCCATGGCGATCGCGACGAGCGGATTGGCGAATGGCTGCCAGAACCATGGGAGCGCCGTCAGCCCGCTCCAGGCCATGAAGTCTGGGAGCTTCTGTCCGGCGGCCTCCAGCTTGAGGTACATGCCGAAGGCGTAGGCGCCCAGGCCGAAGAAGACACCGTGGCCGATGCTCAGGATGCCCGCATACCCCCAGATCAAATCGAGGCTCACAGCAACCACGGCGAAGCACACGAACTTGGCAAGCAGCGATACCTGGAAGTCCGACAGAAAGGGCGGCAGGATCGCCAGGATTGCGAACCCCACGATCGCGGCGCCCGTTGCGCCCCGCATCCGGAGGAGGGAGGGGATCGTCATGCTCGCGTCCGTGCGGCCATCAGGCCGTTGGGCTTCCACTGGAGGAACGCGATGATCATCACGAAGACGAGCACTTTCCCGATGCTGGCCGTGCTGCCGAGCTCGAAAGCGGTGTTGAACCCTCCGATCGCGAGGGCCGCCATGATCGTCCCAGGGATCTGCCCCACGCCCCCTAGGACGACGACCATGAATGCATCCACGATGTAGTTCGTGCCGAGGGTAGGACCGATCGATCCGAGAAGGGTGAGGGCGCAGCCCGCGATGCCCGCTAGACCAGAGCCCAGAGCGAACGTCGTGGCATCGACTCGACCTGTAGAGAGGCCGAGGCACGAGGCCATCTCGCGATTCTGCATGACCGCTCGCAGGCGTCGACCGTGGGCTGAGCGTGTGACGTACAGGTAGATGGCCAGGACGCAGAGCGCGACCAGCGCAAAAATGAACATCCGCTTGTAGGGAAGAAGCACACCCTCAGCTAGGGCGAGGCCCCCGTTCAGCCAGGCCGGGGCCGTCACGTCGACGTTGGAGGCGCCGAAGATCGCCCGGGCCGTCTGCTGGAGCACCAGGCCGACGCCCCAGGTCGCGAGCAGCGTGTCCAGCGGCCGGCCGTACAGGTGGCGGATGAGCAGCCGCTCGAGGATGAAGCCCAGCGCGCCGCTGACGAGCGCCGCGAGAATCAGTGCGAGGAAGATGTACAGGCCCGACGCTTCAGGAACGATCGCCACGAACGCCCGCTGCACCAAGTATGTGACGTACGCCCCCACCATGATGAACTCGCCGTGCGCCATGTTGATGACGTTCATCAAACCAAAGGAGAAGACGAGCCCGAGGGCAATCAGAAGCAAGATGGAGCTGAGACTGAGGGCATTGAATCCCTGGACGATCGCGGTGTTCATGTGTGACTCCGGGTCAGGGGATGTGAGCGACCGAGGAGACCTGGCTGCTCCTCGGTCGCTCACGGGTGGGAGAGACGGTTCAGCCACCAGCCTTGATGCTGGATGCCCACTCATAGCTCTTCAGATAGGGATCGGGAACGACGGGCTCACCCGAGCTCCAGATCTCGTCGAACAGGCCATCGGCGCGCGCGCGGCCGATGCGCACGACCTTGGAGATGTGCTGGTTGTCGCCATGGATCACGACCTTGCCCTCGGGCGCCTGGAATTCGATGCCCTTCGCGGCTTTCTTCACCGCCTCTACGTCGAACGACCCCGCCTTTTCGACAGCCGCCTTCCACAGGTAGACCGCGATGTAGCCGGCCTCGATCGGATCGTCCGTGACGCGGTTCTGGCCGTACTTCGCCTTGTACGCCTTGACGAAAGTGTCGTTCTCGGCCCCCGCCGTCGTCTGGAAATAGTTCCAGGCGGTGAGGTGCCCGGCCATCACGTCCGCGCCAATGCCGCGAACCTCTTCTTCGGCGATGCTGACGGACAGGGTGGTCAGGCGGTCCGCCGTGACGCCCGCGTCCTTCAATTGCTTGAAGAACGCCACGTTACTGTCCCCATTGAGGGTATTGAAGACAACGTCAGCACCAGAAGCGCGGATCTTCTCGATAACTGTTGCGTAGTCGGTATAGCCCAGCGGCGTGTACTCCTCGGCGACGACCGAGGCGCCGGGGATGGCCGCGACCTGTGCCTGGATGATCTGGTTCGCCGTGCGGGGGAAGACGTAGTCCGACCCCAAGAGGAAGAACTTCTGCTTCCCTTGCTGGGCGAGGTATTCGACCGCGGGAACGATCTGCTGATTCGTCGTCGCGCCGGTGTAGAAGATGTTTGGAGACGATTCGAGCCCCTCGTACTGGACCGGGTACCAGAGGAGCCCCTTCATCGACTCGAAGACAGGGAGTACTGCCTTGCGGCTTGCCGATGTCCAGCACCCAAAGACCGTCGCGACCTGGTCCTGCTGGATGAGCTTGCGCGCCTTCTCCGCGAACGTCGGCCAATCAGAGGCGCCGTCCTCGATCACTGGAACGATCTGCTTCCCGAGAACCCCACCCTTGGCGTTGATCTCCTCGATGGCCATGAGTTCCGCGTCTTTGACCGAGGTCTCGCTGATCGACATGGTCCCGCTCAACGAATGCAGCACGCCGACTTTGACGGAGCCGGACCCCGAGGCGGAGCTGCTCGCGGGAACCGAGCTGGATCCCGTAGGCGCGCCTCGGCTCGTGCAGGCGGAAAGTAGCAGTCCCACCGCCGCCACTGCTGATACCCACCACGCAACGCGACGCGACGATCGCGCGCGCCCGCCTGGGAACACGTTCACCTTCACTAGCCTCACCCCCGTTTTTTTGCCCTCATAGCAGGCGATTCAGGGGAATCATAGAGGCGTACTGAAGGAGTGAGTACAGTCAAAATCACTGAATGGGGAGCCGTCATATTGGGCACATCTACCTGGAGAATGAGACTTTGCTCGCCGTTGAGTCGGCGATTCGCGTGACTCCGCTACTGCTGGCCCTTCGAAGTGTTCCCAGCAACGTCTCTGCGGAGTGGCCGAGCGCTCGGACTCCAATGCCATAAGCGGGCAACAGGCTGGCGCTGCCGCAGACCGCTTGCTCTTCGGCGATGCAGGCATGTAGCGCGTCGGCGTCTTGCCGATCGAGCGAAGGTCCGAGGAGCAGAAGAGCGCCGAAATGGGTGAAGCCGCCCAGCAGAAGCGTGCAGTCTGAAAGGGCGGGCTCGATGCGGACCGCATCCAGCACCACGAGCGTCCCGTCCAAAAGGACCTCCGTCTGGAGGTCGACGCGGCGGTATTGGAACCGGGTCTCAGGCCGCCCCGGCGTCACGACCTCGACGATCTCTGCGAGCGCCCCGTGTTGCAGGTGCAGGCGCACGCGCTGTCGGTAGTTGGCGTCGACGAACGGGATCAGCTCTCTTGGCTGGTAGCGAAATCGGGCGTCCGCTGCGACTCGGACCTCGACCTCACAGACAATCGGATGCCCGTCGCCCTTGTGGAGCTGAGTGGCGCCGACCTGGCAGATGGTGACGTTCGTGCCTGGGCCACACTCCACGTCGATCCGCGCTTCGTCTCCGCCGAACAGGCCGGCCGCTGGGGTCAACAAAGTCACGAGCGCCCCACCGTCTTCCGTGCGAATTGCCCGCTGCACCTGGATCGGCAGCTCCCAGTGCGACGCGGTCAGAACGGTGGCCGCGCCGCGCTGCTCGAAGACCAGACTCGTTCTACCGTGCAGCGACGCGCTCCCGCACCCAATCCACAATGGTGTCGACGCCCGCGCCCTCGCGCAGGTTCGAGAAGACGAAGGGCAGCTCAGGCCGCATCCGACGGGCATCGCGGTCCATGACGTCGAGAGACGCGCCAACGGCCGGCGCGAGGTCCGTCTTGTTGATGACCAACAGGTCCGACTCGGTGATGCCGGGCCCACCCTTTCGCGGGATCTTGTCACCGGCCGCGACGTCGATGACGTAGATGGTGTGCTCGGCAAGATCCGGGCTGAAGGTGGCCGCCAGGTTGTCGCCACCGCTCTCGATGAGAATGAGCTCAGCGTTCGGAAACCGCCGCTCGAGCTCGCCGACCGCGGCCAGGTTCATAGACACATCCTCACGGATCGCCTCGTGCGGACAGCCACCGGTTTCGACGCCGAGGATTCGGCCATCGGCCAGCGCACCGTGCCGGACCAGAAACTCGGCGTCCTCGCGCGTGTAGATGTCGTTCGTGATCGCCGCCATGTCGATCTCTGACGCGAGGTTCCGGCACAGCCAGAGCATGAGGGCGGTTTTGCCCGAGCCTACGGGTCCACCGATCCCGATCCGCAGCGGCCTCACGAGACGAAAAGCCTGACTTCCGACCGCTCGTGCGCCATCGACGCGATGTCCAGCAAGGGCGCGAAGGGAATGGCGTCTTCGAGGGGGAGGTCGATCGCAGCATCGACCGCCGTCTCGATCGACGGTTTCAACCGATGCATCAGCCGTTGCGCCTCGACCTGACCCAGCCTGGTGAGCCGCTGCCCCGCCGAGATCTGGCCGCGCACCGTCTGGAAGGCGTAGGTGAGTGCGGCGATTCGCGGCGGGACATCCAGTGCCCTGGCCACGACGCCGAACGCGATTGGATGGTGGCCGTGAGGAAGGAGAGCCATGTCGTGCAGCTCGGGGAAGAGGTCCCGCGCGTTACTCAGGAATTGGCGGCCGACCTGGACGCTCGCCTCCCGTGCTTCCCGAGGCATTAGCATCGCGTGATAACGCTCGTCGAGCGGGTTGGGCGATCCAGCAATAGCGGCGAAGAGAAAGGCTAGCTCGAAGCGGGCGAGCTGCTGATCGAGCCGTATGCGGATCACGGACTCGAGCCCGGCCTTCGAGTTCTTCACCAGCCACTCGAGCCCGTTCGAGTGCACGAAGCTTCCAGTGGGGAACGAACGGTCTGTGAGCTGCATGAAGTCGAGCAGCAGAAACGGCGGAAGCTGATCCATGGCCCCATGAGGCGACTCAGCCAAGCTGGAGGGTAGTTCTGCCCTGCTATTGCCACGAGGCATCTGAATTGCCCCCACTAGAACAAGAAATACCGCTGGGCCATCGGCAATACGCTCGCTGGCTCGCACGTCAGCACTTCCCCATCGGCCCGCACGACGTACGTCTCTGGATCGACCTCAATCTTTGGGGTCGCCGCGTTGTGCACCATGTTCCGCTTCCCCAACGTCCGGCAGCCCTTCACCGCAACGGTCTGTGTTCGGAGGCCGAGCTGCGCTGGCACCTCGGCCTCCGTGGCAGCCTGCGAGACGAAGGTAAGCGAAGTGGCGTGGCTGGCTGCGGCGCCGAACATCGGTCGGTACAAGACCGGCTCGGGCGTGGGAATCGACGCGTTGGGATCACCCATTGCTGCGTACGAGATCATGCCGCCCTTTAAGATCAGCTCAGGTTTGACGCCAAAGAATGCAGGATTCCACAAGACGAGATCCGCGAAGAGACCGGGCCGAACCGAGCCGACCACGTGGCTTATCCCGTGAGCGATCGCGGGGTTGACGGTGTACTTCGCGACGTACCGTTTGATCCGTCCGTTGTCGTTCGCATCGGGATCGCCCGCGAGTTGGCCGCGCTGGACCTTCATTTTGTGGGCGGTCTGCCACGTTCGCATAATGACTTCACCGACACGCCCCATCGCCTGAGAATCGGACGACATCATGCTGATCGCTCCCAGGTCGTGCAGGATGTCCTCTGCCGCGATCGTCTCGGGACGAATGCGCGACTCGGCGAACGCCAAGTCTTCGGGGATATCAGGGCTGAGATGATGACAGACCATGAGCATGTCCAGGTGCTCTTGGATCGTGTTCACGGTCAGCGGGCGCGTGGGGTTCGTGGACGAGGGCAGCACGTTGGGGAGCCCCGCTACCTTGATGATGTCCGGCGCGTGGCCGCCACCAGCGCCCTCGGTGTGGTAGGTGTGGATCGTGCGCCCGTCGATGGCAGCGATCGTGTCATCCACGAAGCCCGCCTCGTTGATCGTGTCCGTGTGGATGGCGACCTGCACGTCCATCTCGTCCGCCACCGCGAGGCATGCGTCGATTGCGGCCGGCGTGCTGCCCCAATCCTCGTGCAGCTTCAGGCCGATAGCGCCCGCCCGGATCTGCGCCCGCAGCTCCTCTTTCCCGCTGGAGTTGCCTTTGCCGAGGAACCCGAGGTTCACGGGATAGACGTCGGCGGCTTGCAGCATGCGGGCCAGGTTCCAGGCGCCTGGCGTGCACGTCGTCGCATTCGTGCCTGTTGCGGGTCCGGTGCCACCGCCGATCATGGTCGTAACACCCGAGGTTATGGCCTCGACGATCTGCTGGGGCGCGATGAAATGGATGTGCGAGTCGATGCCACCCGCGGTGAGGATCAGCCCCTCGCCGGCGATGATCTCCGTACCAGCCCCGATGACGAGCGCCGCATCGACACCGTCCATGAGGTCGGGGTTGCCCGACTTCCCGATTCCGGAGATGTAGCCATTCTTGATGCCGACGTCGGCCTTGACGATGCCCCAGTGGTCGATGATCAGCGCATTCGTGATGACGACGTCGGGTGTATCGACCGCATCCACGGCCTGGCCCATCCCGTCGCGGATGACCTTGCCACCGCCGAACTTCGACTCCTCACCGTAGACGGTGAGGTCCTGCTCAACCTCGGCGAAGAGCTCCGTGTCGGCGAGACGGACGCGATCGCCGACCGTAGGTCCGTAGAGGGCGGCGTACTCGCGGCGTGAGATCTCTCGCGGCATTTAGCTCTCGGTCCCGAACCCGAGCTGTTCGGCGCGCTCGAGCGCAGCGGCGCGGCGCTCCTCGAACGGTCCCTCGGTGAGGCCATTTAGCCCGCGCCCGATTCTGCGGCCGCCGAATGGGATGAGGTCCACGTGTTTCGTCTCGCCCGGTTCGAACCGGGTGGCGGTACCGGCCGGGATGTCGAGCCTGCGCCCGTAGGCGAGCTCTCGATCGAATCGGAGCGCGCGGTTGACCTCAAAGAAGTGGAAGTGCGAGCCGACCTGGACGGGCCGATCGGCCGAGTTCATCACAACGATGCGGATCGCCTCGCGGCCAGCGTTGAGGACGATGGTGCCCTCCGCTGGGACGATCTCACCCGGAATCATGGGATCGGATCGTGCACAGTCACGAGCTTGGTCCCGTCGGGAAAGGTGGCCTCGACCTGCACCTCCGGGATCATCTCTGGCACGCCTTCCATCACGTCGGTCCGCTTGAGCAGCGTTCGGCCATAGCTCATGAGATCGGTCACGCTACGTCCGTCGCGCGCCCCTTCAAGCAGCTCGGCGGTGATGATCGCCACCGCCTCCGGCTGGTTGAGCTTCAGCCCCCGCGCCTTACGCTTGCGCGCCACTTCGGCGGCGACAAAGATCAGCAGCTTCTCCTGCTCACGCGGCGTCAGGTGCATGCCGCTCACCACTCACGTTGATTTCGCCTCAGCGCCAGATCGGGAGGTCTTCGACCTCGCCAGGTCACCACGACAGCATACAGCCACCACCGTGCGACACATATGGACACTGTGCCTGAAAACGGCTCATCAGGGCATGGGCGCCCCATCAACTTCTATCAGCGGGCCAGCATCGTCCGACGGTGCTGGCGGCCTCGCGCGCCAGTGGATGGGCGGCGTAGAGCTGTTGTGGGCCATCAAAGTTGCGCTCAGGTTCGCCGGAGGTCGTCCAGCGTGAGGTTGAGGTCTCGCAGCATGCGATGCAAGGTTCCGGTTGGGATCTCACCCCGATGCCGTGGGATCGAGGTATAGCGGTGGGTTCCAGGAATGCCGTACAGATCATGTCGGGCGCCGGGCCGGATGAATACAACGTCGAGCCGCCCCAGTCTCCGTCGCAGCTCGTCGTAGGTCACACGGGCAGTGACTTCGCGCGGCGCGAGTGAGAAGCCTTCTAAGTCGGGCCATGCTCGCTCAGGATGACGGGGAGTTGGGCAACAACTGGCTCGGTCGCGAGCGGCGCCACGCTCGACGGGAGCGGCCACCCCTGCTCGTTTGAGTAATCGATCACCATAGCGATGACCTCTTGGATCTCCGACAGGGCCTGTGCCAAGGTAGGGGCATCGACCCAACACCCATGGAGATCCGGGACCTCGACTCGCCAGAGGCCATCTTCTTGACGCCCAATTCTCACCTGCGCCTGGTATCCGGTGCCCATGGTAACCTCCACTCGGGGAGATCATAGCCTCCTGGAGCTGCTCCGCAAAGAGGCGGGCTGGGGGAAAGCCTCGCTGGGTGGCGGAGGCTCCAACGAGTGAGAAGGCAACCCGCTATCCGATGGGGCGCACAGCGGATGGACTGCTGAGGCGCTGGTTGACGGCGTTCCAGTCGATGTTACTGAAGAACGCCTCAATGTACTTTGCGCGCTCCGCGGGCTTGTAGTCCACCATGAAGGCATGCTCCCAGACGTCCATGATCAAGAGTGGCTTGAAGCCCGCCGGGTGCCCGGTCTGGTGTAGCGTGATCCAATGGTTACTCACCCGCTGTGTTGTCGGATCCTGGTACGTCACGGCCCAGCCCACGCCGCGCATCTTGCCGACGGCCTGGAAGTCCGCCACCCAGTTCTCGTAGCTGCCAAACGTTCCCTCGATCGTGGCGAGGACGCCTGAACCTGACTCGGGCTTGCCTGAGCCGTTCGGCGTGAGGTTCCCAAAATAATACTCGTGCAGGATCATGCCGTTGTACTCGAAGCCCAGAGCGCGGTTCAGCTCGGCGTACTGTGGCGTTGCGGACTTGCCCTGCTTCAGCAGCTCGGCGATCTCCTCGTTCACCTTGTTCGTGTTGGTCACGTAGCCCTGGTAGAGGCCCAGGTGGATCTCGATCTGCTGGTCGGAGATGCCGTTCAGACCTTTCAGAGTCGAGAAGTCTGCGGCTTTATAGGTCTGCGGGCTGAATTGTCCCATGATGTGTCTCACTCCTTCTTAGGCACGGTTGGCCCCACGCAGAGCGGCCCATTCGGAAATCGAAGAGGGCTGGCTACTGCCGCTCGGGGCCGAAACCTGCTCCTGGTGGACCAGGCTTACAGCCGCTGCAGCTCAGTGCGCGGGATAGCGCCGGTGCGCCGATTCCGCCTGCACGTGTTGCTTCATTCTAGCGAAACGGCTGCTTCGGCTGCGACGCACCATCCGCTTAGCGTCGGGCCGCGTGCGGATTCGATTGGACCGCGGATGCCTGGCGTGCGCGGGGATACAAGGCCAAGGCTCCCGGACCCGCCAGCAGGAGGGCGATGTTTGCCGCGAGCAGCACGAAGTCGAACTCCCACCCCGTCGTGGTGCTGGCCATGAACGGCGTGGGGAACATCGTGTGCTTCACGATAATGGCGCCGACCATGATGACCGCGAACAGGAGCGCAACGAGCCGGGCTCCGACGCCGAAGATCAGCGCGAGGCCGCCGACGGTCTCGAAGATGCCCTGGATGCCGAAGAACAAGGCCATGCTTCCGCCGCCACCATCCGCTTGGCCGACTGTCATGAGGCCGGGGAGCTTCGCCCAACCATGAACCACGAAGATGATGCCGACGGCCACGCGAAGCGTCAGCAGGCCCCAGTCGCGGTACGCGCTCAGCGCCGGAAAAAGCATTTGGGTCGCCTCCTCTATAGACATAGTACGGAGGCGCACCAGTCCTGGACGTCGGCTCCGACGTCTTACACCGCCACTATCAGCGGTTGGAAGGCCACGTGGGTCGGTTCATGCTCTGGTGCATCCTGCTCGTCTTTGTCCTGCCTTAAGGAAGGTGCAACTCACCAGTCCGCAACATGAAGTGAAGCCTGCCGCGTCGTTAGGCGATCCCCGAAAGGGGGGCAAATGCGGCCGCTGTTAACGAATGGCAGACGCGAGAAGGCCGTCCTGGGAAGAACGGCCTTCTCGTACCTCTTCTTTGGGGCCGGTTAGATCGCCTGGTTGCGATCCGGGATCCAGTCCTCTCGCAGGAGTTCGTCCGGGTCGCCGTAGCGTTCGGCCACCGCGCGCACCTCCGGATCGTCCAGCGCCAGCAGATGGCCGTCCAGGATCACGGGCCGGCCGTCGGCGTAGAGATTCGGGAACGCCATGTCGAAATGGCGGATGAGCTTGCTGTTCTCGTTCTCCAGTGCTGCCCCCACGCTGGCATGGAGGAACCCGGAGCGCCGGTGCCCCAGGCACCAGGTGTGCACACGGGCGGAGCCCCGAGTGTTCGCCCAGGTCGGCGAGCGCCGGAACTTGGGATTGGTGCACGCGGCGAAGGTGCTGATCCAGTTGCAGCCCGGGCCGGGCAACCCTCGCCACGTCTGGTCCTTGTACTTCTCGAAGGTCTCCCGCAGCCGGTCGGCGAAATGATTGGTTCCCTCGACCTGCGTCACCCGGCGGCCGTCGACCGTGAGTTTCGTGTTCGGGACCGGGCCGCCGAAGGTGAGGCTGTTGATGACGATCTGGCCTTCAAAGTTCAGCGACTTCGGGAAGGGGACGAACTGGTGCCCCGGGACGTAGGACAGCTTGGTGGCGGGGGCCTCGTCGTCGCGCCGGCCCTCGATCGACGCCCAGTCCTCCGGGGTGACCTCCCAGGTCAGCTGAGTGCCATTATCCTCGCGGATCTCGATGCGGCGCGCGTCCCACATCAGGTCGTTGTGCTTCGCGTCGATGGCGTCCCAGACCTCCAGCGGGTAGGTCAGCGCCGGGCAGAGCAGCATGTCCGGGGGCAGCTCCCACTGGATGGCCCGGCCCTGGATCCGCCAGTTGGCGTTGTATGTGTTCGGCCGCCCCCAGGGCAGATTGGGGGTGTGGGGGAACTTGAAGAAGGCTAGGCAGAGCAGCACGTCTGCCTGCTTGGCCGCTTCCCACGCCCACTTGGGGTACCAGTTGCTGGTATTGGGGCCATCGACCAGGTCGATAGGGTTCTCCAGCAACGGGTAGCCCTCGAGATTGATGATGTCGATGTGCCCTCCGGCGTCGCGGATCGCTTCCTGGAAGCCTTCGCTCATGATCGGGTCGACGGTGCTGTCTGTGATCATGAGCACCCGCTCGCCCGGCTTGAGCCCGAGCGCTTCGTTCATGCCCCGCACGTGGGGGCGGGTCACCACCGTCCGCAGGGCCGGCAAAATCTCCTCGGCCGAGGTGGGCTGTTTGACTCTGGGCATGCGTGGGGTCATGGTCGTCGCCATTCTGGTGCTCCTCTTCCGGCTACGCTAGGATGTCGGTTCTCGTGGCTCCGAGTGTACTCCGGCGAAGTCATGGTCCTCTGCCAAGCCGATTCTTAACACACTTGCGCTGTTGTTTGGCCATGACCTGCTTTGGGGGAATAACAGACACGAGTTTGCCATCGTGCCGCGCGTGCCTTGCAATCGACCGCGAGCCGGGACTGGCAAGCAGGTGCAAAGCCAGCAGGGCGACTCGTCACGTCAGCGTGCGGTAACGGAGATAAACCAAGCCGTTGCCGAAGCGGCGTTCGTCCACAAGTTCGAGCTTGACGAGGACACTGTTGGGAAGGGACTGCTTACCGCCTCCTACGACGATGGGTGTGACAAATAGCTGCAACTCGTCAACCAATCCGGCCTTCATCGCCTGTGCGGCGAGGTCGGGACCGCCCACCGTGATGTCACGTCCCGCTACCCCTTTCATCTGACGGACCGCCTCCGGGTCGAAGTCCCGCTCGATCCTCGTCCTTTCGCTGGATACAATCGTGAGCGTCTTGGAGTACACAATTTTGTCCGCCGCCTGCCATATCTTCGCGAAGTCCTCCATGAAGGGCGGGATGTCGGTGACGACGTTCGCGGTCTCCCAGTAGACCATCACTTCGTACATCCGGCGCCCGTAGAGGTAGGTGCCGACTGGCCGCTCGAGATCAATTATGAAGGTGTGCACCTCCTCATTCGGCTCAGCCCAGTCGAAGTTCCCATTCACGTCCGCTACGTATCCGTCGAGCGATGTGATCGCCGAGTAGATCAGCTTGGCCATGTTGAGCATGCCTTTGCGCGTACTGCTTTCATTTTTCCACCAGCGCATCTTTGCGACGCCTGATGGAGGGTACGCTGGCGCCTCACCATGTTCGGATATCGATGGAACCCACCCTGCGGTAGTCAGCCGGTGGCCGGCGCATCATAGCCGGGCGGCATTCCACCCTCGCTGCCAAGCGCTGACTCGGGGGAAGGCGACGGGTCCGTTAATCCCGCATCGGTGAGGTGTTCGCCTTGGGGCGGCAATACCCCCGCGTCCATCGCTTCTTGCTCGATGGCATCGAGCTGTAGATTCGGATCGATTCGCCACCCAGCGTCCTCGGGCTGGACGAAGGTAGCCGCGATCCGTAGCAACGATGGGGATCGTCCGCTGCGGAGGATCAGGGCTTCCACCTGGCCTGTCTCGGTGCTACGTTCAACCCGCTCGACAGATCCGACCGTTTCTCCGTGGTATGTGATCAGCGTGCCGTTCGCAATATCCGCCTGCATCGCCAGCTCCACCGTGGCTACACGTGTCCCGATCCAGAACCATTGTCCTGGACCTCTTTCGATACTATCCCAACCACGGCGTAAAGAGAGGCGCTCCGCGCCCATGCCGAGCAAGGGTGATGAATGGGGATTCGTCGGGTTGCACTGTTTGACTGATGACATGTGCTTGTTTACCGTTGAACAACACATGACGGGCAGATCGTGGCGGATGCCTGCCGAGGGTGCGTGCGGCGCCAACGCGATATGATCCCGTGGCCGGCGCGTACCGTACGACGCCGAGGCGCGCTATTAGGCTACCCAAATCTGGCGCGTGTTGGAGGTGGAGCGGTTGTCTGCCCGTAATAAGGTGGTGATCATCACCGGCGCCGCCCGGGGCCATGGACGTTCCATTGCGGTGACCTTCGCCTCGGAGGGGGCACGTCTGGCACTAGTCGACATTGCGCCGCTCGAACAGGTCGTCGGCGAGTGCCAGCAGTACGACGCTGACGTGCGGCCGTTTCAGATCGACCTCCGCGAGCCGGAGCAGGTACGCGCAATGATCGACGCCGTGCAGCAGCAATACGGCCGCATCGACATCCTCATCAACGACGCCGGCATCGTGACCCACTTCCGCTACGCCGGCACGCAGCGTTGGCCAAGGGTTGCGGAGATGGAGCCGAGCTTCTTCGAGAACGTGATCCGCACCAACCTCTTCGGGACTTTCCTGACCACCAAGTACGTCCTCCCCTACATGGAGGCACAGGGCGGCGGGCACATCATCAACTTCGGCCAGGGGAACGTGGGTCACGGGATCGGGCCGACGGATCCGGACCAACTCGGGGCGACGGCGTACCACGTCTCGAAGCTCGCCATCCGCGCATTCAGCCAGGAGGTGGCCGGCGAGGAGTTCACCCACGGCGTTTGCATCATGGCCATGGGCCCGGGAGAACAGCGGTTCAGCGATCGCTCGCTGACGCCAGAGGAGGTCGCCGAACGCGCCACCGAGATCGACATGGACCTGGGCAAACGGTTCGTGATTGCGGCAGAGGCACCCATGGAGATGAGCGGCCGTATGGTCATGGTGCGCGACGGCAAGGTCGTGCCAACGGCGGATGAGGTCCTGTAGCACACTCTACGCCTCCAGATCGTGTCGGCCAGCAAATGGGTCACACCCATCTCATTCCTATTACGGCCCTGTGCGCTTTCGGTCCGGACGCGAGATGTACGCGGCGTTCCGTCGAACGAGCGATGGCGCCGTGCTAGGAGTGAGGATTCGTCTTCAGCGGTCGGGTATGAATGATGTCCGTTTGACTCCGTCGGAGGGAGGGCCATCCGCTTGCTCGCCGCCGGACTACGGAAACGCGACACCCCCATTGTTCCCGAATCCTGGATTGTTTATGGGGCCTGATGACGAGCTTTACCATTTCGAGGGTGTGCCAGGCGGGCGGCTCGGCCCTGGAATCATTCTAAGCGAGGAGGAGGCGGCAGCCTACCAAGCATCGCTCTGGGTCCGATACACCTTCCAAGAGACAGCAGATGTGTTTACTGATCGGCCAACCTCTCAAATCGAGGGCCTGTTCGAGCCACAACTCGAAGCCCTAGGCTGGAAGCGCGTGGGCGGCCAAACGAGCGACTCCCTGGCCTGGAGCATCTGGGATGTCCCAGGAGAAGGGACATGGCACGGCTTCGTCATGGTGTCCGACGCTCCTGGATCGCGGCGCCATTCATTACTGATCCGTGTCGTCCCGATCTCTGAGGATACCCTCTCGGGAAGGACGATCCCTTTAAGCATCCTGGGTCAGCGAGCCTCGGGGGGTATTGCTCAGCGGGCCAAGCGCTCTAGAGTTTCCAGGTGGTCGGTTTCTGCGGCTAACAGTTCTTCAAGCCGGATAACGAGCCCCTTATCACCGTACTCCTCCGCCTGATCGATGCGCTTGGTGTAGTGAGCAACGGCCCTCCTTTCCGCGGCGATGTTCTCGGGCAAGAGCTGCCGGGACTTGTCGAGCGGTGCGGGCGGTGCCGGCCTGATCCGAACGTCACCTCCGAGGGCGACGATCTTGTCCGCGAGAAACATCGCGTGGTTCAATTCAGACGGGAGTTCGGCCTTCAACAGCTCCCGCAGCTCGTGCCCGATCATTCCGCGACCTGCGGCCGCATGCAGGACGCCCCGCAGCACCGTCTCCAATTCCAGATTCAGGTCCTCATTGAGGCCGTCGATCAGTTCCTCTCGGGTCATGGTCACCGAGTGTCCGACCACGTGGGTGACAGGCAGTCCGAACCTACGTTCGATACGGCGGGGCTGATCGAGGGTCAGCCAGCGCGAACGTTGGAGCGGCAGCGTTGAGACGATGATGCCGTCATAGGATTCGCGACCGGCGGCGAGTTCCTGCTCAATAGCCTTCACGGGCGAAGGATCCGCGACACTCGCGCGAATCATGGTGGCGCCGATTTCCTCAAAGCGCGCCTTGGCGGTTTCTGCGGTACGGGTTGCGACTGTCGTGCTATCGCCATCTTGCCAGTCGAGGAGATCTTCTACCGGCGTCTCCGGAACCAGCAAGACAAGGGCCACGTTCTCGTGTTCTTGAACGAGGTTGCGTATGGCCTGCATGAGCTCGGCGCTCGAAGCGGTCTGATGGGCGACGACGAGATAACGCGGCATGTCAATCCCTCCAACAGCAAGACTGCTATGGGTCGAATCTCCCCCCTGACGCCCGCGTGACGGTTCCGGTATCCACTTTCATCATGCATGAGAAACCAGCCCGCGTGCGGGCGAACAATCAAACCCCGCTCTTCGATTCTAGGAAGCGAAGAATCCCGTTCGCAGTTCCCTGACCTGCCCGATCCGGATGCAAGGTCATCCCTCGGTACGGGGCGTCCGGGTCAGCTCTGGAATTCGTCGAGATACTTGGCAACCACGACGAGCGAGTCGTCTGTGCGAGTACTTCCGTCCGCTAGCAGCACATCTGCAAGCGCCCGCGGAGATTGAGGCCGCGAGTGTTCCGCTGAAGACTCGATCCGGACCCCATCCGTTGCGAGCACGAGCAGGTCATTGGGCTGGAGCCGAACAACTTCAGGTCGAAGAAGAGGGAGCTGATAACCCACCACTCCGCCCCGCAGCACTGCTCGCTGCACGGGGAATAGGCGCTGACCTTTCGCGCGAAGCAGCATTCCATCCACATTGCCGACCGACAGCCACGTCAGCTCCATCGGGCTCAGCAGCAAGCGAGCAAGGGTCAGAACCACTCCTCGCGATCCGACCAATGCCTGATGGCACGCTTTGACTAGAACGTCAAGCGGCCTACCTGGGTTGACTGCTAGCTCGGCGCGTGCGAGGGCGGCGCAGCGAGCTGCCTCGGGTCCATGTCCCAAGCCGTCGATCGCGCCAATAAGGATTCCATTATCGAACGCCTCGATCACGTGCAAGTCACCTGATACGTGCTCGCCAGGCTTCGCCTGAGCCGACACCCCCCAAGCGACCTCTCGATCATGGCTTAGTTCAACAATGCCCTCTTGTCGAAGGGATGATTCGGAGTTGAGATCGGGAGGGTCGGTCACGAGGCCCACTTGGTCATGGTAACCCGTGTTCCCATCCCAACTTTGGACACGATCTCAAATTTGTCCACAAGGCGGCGTGCTCCGGGTAGCCCGAGGCCGAGACTCTCGCCTGTGGAATACCCGTCTTTCATTGCGAGGTCTATGTCGGCGATCCCGGGTCCTTTATCTTCCACGGTGACACGGATCCCCCGGCGCTTCGCTTCCGCAAATTGCGAGAGCACGACCTCTCCACCACCTCCGTAGGTCAGAGCGTTGCGCGCCACTTCTGAGATCGCGGTAGCAAGCTCCGTCGCACCAATGGACGACATGCCCAAGAGCGACCCCAGCTCGCGAGCATACTCCCGCGCAACGACAATATCTTTTGGCGACCGAAGCGCAGTGCGCCGCTCGCTAGTCTGCATGGATGCTGTGGCGTCTCCGTGGCCCGATGGAATCGAGGTATTCCAACCCATCCTCCAGATCAAGGGCCATGGTCACGCGATCGAGTGTGAGTCCAAGTTGGACCATCGCGAATGCCACGTCTGGCTGAATCCCGACAATAATCGCTTCAGCTCCTCGGAGGCGAACCATTTCGACCGTCGTGCCGAGGATGCGCGCAGCATAGGAGTCGAGAACGTCGATCTCGGTGACATCGATTACGACGGCCCGCGCGCGGGTGAGGCCAATCCGACGAACGAGATCGTCCTGGAACTGCTGCCACTCCTCATCACTAAGATCCGATTGGACGGTCGCGATCAGATAGTCACGCTGTTTGAGGATCGAGGTACCCATCTCCTTAGTCGCCTGCTGTGCCGTTCGACGGTGGTACCCATCCAGTTTCGCGGATGAGATGGTAGCCGAGCAGGCGGTCGGCCTCCTCGATGCCGTCCTGCAAGTCTCCCAGAGTGTTCAGTCCGCTGAGGCTTGCCCCAAGACGAACCAGCGTCTGAGCGTTCTCTGCGGACAGACCAGTAACGATGCCCTTTGCTCCGAGGAGCCGCGCTGCCTGCACGGTCTGCATCAGGTGATTTGCGACAGCGGAGTCAACGGTCGGCACGCCGGTCAAATCCAATACAACGATCTTTGCGCGTTGCGCTCGAATGCTGTGGAGTAACTGAGTCGTGAGTTGTCTCGCACGATGCGAATCCATCATCCCAACGATTGGAAGGAGCAAGAGTCCCTGGCGCAATTGAAGGACCGGGGTGGAGAGATCGCGGATGGCTTCTTGCTGCTGAATGATCAGCTCTTCCCGGCTGTGCAGATAGGCTGTGGCGATCTCGCTTAGCGCGAGGTCGGTGAAATTCTCCATCGCCTCGATTGCAGCGGCCAATCGATCCCGGTCGTTGGCATAGACCTGCCGCAAGGACGGGCGCAGCAAGCGTCGGAAGTCTGAAACAATGCGGAACCAGGAGGGGATGCTGACGCCCATTGCGGCATAAGCACCGCCCTGTTCCTGGAGATTTTCGAGCCACGGCTCCCATTCGCTATCCACCAGTGCTTTGCGGGTCAATTCGAACGAAAGGCGGTTCTGCTCGTCGCGCACGTGTTGGGGTACCTGGTGGATAACGGATTGGAGCACTGGGTCGGTACTAGCCGCCTTTTCTAGCTCGCGCTGGAGCTCCTCGTAGTGGTCCTCATAAACAGTCCAGAAGTCGAGCATGGCGGATCTCTGCATGTCGTTGAGTTGCGGAGTGGCTCGCTCGTTGGCGCCTCGTCCTATCACGTCGCTTCCTTCCTCGAGCCGATGATGCTAGGGAACGGAAATCCTCTGGAGTGTGCGGCCAAACCTAGCTCGTCGGTCGGCAAATATCCTACAGCTTTGGCCCCTGCGCTCAGGCAGGAAGTTACTCCTCGATCCATTGGGTGAGATAGCGCCACGTCGAGTTCTGGTACGGCGCCCCCGCTGGTCTCTCGGCCTGATTCCGGGCGCGGCTGCCGCCCATGTTGCGGAAGACCTCGATGTCCTCGTCTGAAATCGGCTCCGGGTTACCGAGCAGCGCCGCTCTGTAGTTGATCTCGGCCAGATCGTTGAGCCGCCAAGCTGTGATCGTTGCTTCTTCCACGCTCGGCCCCACAGCGGTGATGCCGTGTCCGCGCATGAGGCAGACGCTCTTGTCGCCGATGGTCTTCGCCAGATCCTGGCCCAGGGCGTCATTCGAGATCAGCACGCTGCGCGGGTAGCGAGGCACGCCGTCCAGGATCATCTGGAGGGCGAATGGGTCGTAGGCGCCGACGAGGGCCAGCAGCTCCTTGTTGCAGATCGTGAAGAGCATCACCGTTGGCGGGTGTACGTGGATGACCGCGTTCACGTCCGGTCGGGTCCGATAGAGCCACGTGTGGATGTACACCTCATTAGGCGCAGCCAGGTCGTCGCGGCCCTCGAGCTTCTTCCCATCCATGTCGCAGATGATGAGGTCGTCTGGCGTCACGTACCGCAGGGCAGCTTCGCCGGCGCCACGGGCTTTGATGAGGATTCGGTCGGTGCCCGGGATCCGATAGCTCACATGGCCCGCCGGCTCGCGCGTCATGTCCATCTTGCCGATGATCCGACAGGACTGCGAAACGACCGTCCGGGCAGCATCCAATTCCGCCAAGGGTGTCCTCCTCTGCGTGTTTGGCCAGAGCATACTCGCAGGTGATGTTAGAATGGGCGCCACACTGGAACTTGTAGCCCCAATCCTTGACCTGGAGATAGGAATGGCGTGGCAGTATGACAACAATCTCTCGAAGGTGGAGTGGGCCCTCGAGTACCTCGGCATCGGCATCATCAAAGGGCGTTTCGAGAGTGTGCAGGCCACAGTGAACCTCGACGATCCTGATCCGAAGAGATGGTCAGTAGAGGCCACGATTGAAACCGCCAGTGTAACCGGCGGCTACGGCCCGATGGACGACCACGTCCGTAGCTCGGACTTCCTCGACGTCGAGCGCTATCCGACCGCGACCTTCAAGAGTCGGCAGGTCGAGCAGTCCAATGGCCGCTACCGCGTGGCGGGCGACCTCGAGTTGCATGGCGTGAGCCGAGAGGTCGTTCTCGATGGTACCTATGGTGGCGAAGCGACCGACGCTCGCGGCCGCACCAAGCGTGGCTTCAGCGCCCAGACCACGCTAAAGCGGAGCGATTTCGGCATCCCAAGCGGGAAGTCCGGCGAGCGACTCGTGGCGGGCGAACAAGTTCGCATCACCCTGGAGATCATCACCAACAAGGTCGATTAGTCAACGTGTCGGTGTCGGTGTTGTGTTTGGGCACCGCTGCATGTATGCGCCCGGAGCAACAAGAGTCACGTCGAGCGAACACCCCATCTGCGACGAGATGCGGAGCCCGGGCAACGTGATCGTTGTTGGCGTGGGCGTCCTCGGGGAGGATGCTTCCGTTGACCTAGCGGCGGGCGTCGGAGTTGTTGCTGCGGCAACGGTGACGCTGCCGAAACGAGATATGCCCTCAGATGAGTGAGCCCAGACCTGAATTGTGTGCTGTCCATCAGGAAGACCTTGAGGGGTCCAGGTGAGGTTGAAACCGCTCTGCAGCCAATCGGACCGGCCAAACGCCTGGGCGACGTCGGGTCGCGCGGTTCCGTAGTTGGCGAAGGTCCGCTGATTGGCGAGACCGTTCTGTGTGTCTACCGAGATCTCCACCGCCTCGATGCCAGTGCCACCGGCAGCGGATGCGTCCACGGCCCAACCACTGATCTGGATGGTTTGGCCGTTCGATATCGTCGCACTGTCGACCGGCGCATCGATCGTGACTTGAATACTCGAATTCTGGGCGGTTGCAAGCGCTGGCAGGACCATCACGGCGACGCCGAGCCCGCCGATCAATCCAAATCCCCACGATCCCGTGCGAAACATATTGAGTCTCCCTCCTGATTAGGCTGAAGGGGAAAACTACGGTCCGTCCGGATCTGTTGGGAGATGCGTCGTAGCCCCTAAGTCGCTGACTAACAATACCAGTCACTCCAACTACGTGCGCCATCATCGGGAACATCGAGGGTCAGCGGCCGGGCGCTCTTACCCCACAGCGACCGGTCGACTGGCCGTCTCGCTCGATCAGGAGACCGGTACACTGCTAGATGGAGGGAGACGGAATCGTGAAAAACGGAATCAGAGTGATCTCATGATCGCTGAGATTCATAGTGTTACCTCCCGCCAAAGCTGAGAGCATTTTGGTCCCGCACCTGCCTGGGCGCAAGTGACAATCGCGTTAGGATGTCCGCGGTTGACCGCCCACAAGGAAGCAACAGTCACTCGCGGGGACCCGGCTACGAAACATACGCGCTCAACTTGCGATATCCGGCAGCCGGGGTCCAAGAGCTACAGGGACTGGGACCAACTCGATAGCGGTAGGGCCTGCGCTCCATCCCGGGCGACGCTGATATGGGCGCCGGGGCCGCCCTCGTGGAAGGCTTCGATCATCAGGCGCACATCGCCAGGATTATCTTCGACCAAGAGCACTTCGGCCCGCCGATGATCGTCCATCGGTATTCTTTCCCCGCACATTGGGGGTGTTAGCACTGGGTTGATCCTCCCCTCCTGGGTAGGAGTCGGACCACCCGCTGGACTCGGGTGGGGCTGCAGATTTGCCCGTACGGTTTTGAGGACGCCTGCTGCGTCGGTGACAGCCGACGAGACAGTCGATTTTCGGAACGATAGAGGCACTCATGATTGACCTAGGCTTGTCCGATCGCCTCCGCATGGTTGGCTGGCTGCTCGAAGATCAGATCGCGGTTTCAGACATTGGTCAGGTTGACATCGTTGAGCACGGCGCCGGGCTTCAAGTTGCTTATCAATTGAACGATGGCGTCGGCATCCGATCGACGTATCCGGTTGCCGACATTGCTCGCCTGACGGAACGGTTCCAATCCGGTCGGGAGGCACCCCCGTCTCATCCCCCTCATGCGCTGGCAGAAGCACTCCGCACGATCGGCCAGGATCTTGATGAGCAGGGCATCCGGTTGGAACGCCTGGTCCGCTGGCCTTCTGGGTACCGAGTAACCGGGACGATCGGCTGGCATTGCATCGGGCGCTGGTACTCGACGGATGGCGTGCGAGAAATGAGCAAGGAACGACGAGGCGACCGTAGTTCAGGGGAAAGCCATGAGAGTGACGAAGTTCTGGCCATTCGCGAGAGCAGGCGCCGAGGATAGCGGTGTCCTCGACGACATGACGGCTCACGGATACGACCGCTCAAGTTGGGACGGAGTCAACGTCGCCTGGGCCCTGGTAACCTCGCCATCGCCCACCTAGTCGTCCGGAACAGTCTGCGCACCATCGGCAAGGCGCTGGACGGGCTCGATGCATGGAAGATGCACGTCGCAGAACCTTCCGAGGCATTCGCGGTATCCGGCGAGCTGGTGCATCACATCTATACCCACGAGTCTATACCCACGAGGATCTCGTGAGTCGCGCCGAGCAGCATCGGCGCCAGCGTTCGGCACGCCCGATCTCGTTTGAAACATGGTCGGTCGCTCCATGCCATCTAAATAGCTACACCCATTTTGTCCACGCCCACGGCTCCGCTCGTGGCCCCTGCTGCTCCGACGGTAGCTCATCCGACTAATCTCCGTACCGCAGGACTAGCGTTCTCTCGCTGCTCTCGTTCCCCACCGGTCCTCTGCCGCGGCCAATCGGCGGTCAAGCTGCCCGAACAGGCAGGGCCGTTCCCCCCAGACTTCCCACCCGAACGGGTGTGGGTTCGCCGTCGCTCGGCTCATAGCATCTATCAGGCTTGTCGCTTTCTCCAATCGAGACGCAAGCCCACAGTGTCTAAGGAGAGATCCATGACCGTATCATCTGTCGATCGCCACCCGTTTACTCCACCCTGGGTGCCACTCTTGGCCGGCGTCGCACTCATCATCTCGGTCGTGGCGGCTGGCTTAGCCCTTACGAAGTCGGCCGGGACGGCTGCCCCGTCGAGCCCAGCCGCCACGCTGACTGATCTGGTCAGGACGCAGGCTGGTATCCACCAGCCGTACGACGCGAGCTTGCGACCTGCTCCAACGGGAACCGTCCACCAGATCACGCTGGTCGCAAGAGAGACCGAGCAGGAAATTGCGCCCGGGGTGATGTACCCCGTGTGGACCTTTGGCGACCGGGCGCCGGGTCAGGCCCTGCGGGTCCGGCAGGGCGACACGGTCGAGTTCACGCTCCGCAATGAGGGACTGGTCCCTCACTCGATTGACTTCCACGCCGCCCGGACCCCGTGGGACCAGAACTACCGCAGCGTCAACGCGGGCGAGACGATCAGCTTCCGCTGGCAGGCCGACAACGCAGGCGCCTTCATGTACCACTGCGGGACCGCACCCGCTCTGCTGCACATCGCCAACGGCATGTATGGCGCGGTAATCGTCGACCCGGCGGAGGGGCTTTCGCCCGCCAAGGAGTTCGTGCTCGTGCAGAGCGAGTTCTACGCCAAGGGCGCCGCCGACCGGAAGCGCAATGAGGCCGACTACACCAAGATGCTGGCCGACACCCCGGACTTTGTCGTGTTCAACGGCTTCGCTCAGCAGTACGTGGAGCACCCGCTGCAGGCGAATCCCGGAGAGCCCATCCGCTTCTGGATCGTCAACGCGGGCCCAAGCCAGCCGTCCGCGTTCCACATTGTCGGGGCCATCCTCGATAGGGTTTATCCAGACGGCAACCCCGCGAATGTCCTGAGTGGGATGCAGACCTACAACATCCCACCTGGCGGCGGGGCGATGGTCGAGCTCACCGTACCCGAGGAGGGGCTCTATCCGGTCGTGAGCCACAGCTTCGCGAGTGCGACCAAAGGGGCTCTCGCCATGCTACGAGTCGGCAATCCTCCGGGAGCGCCAGAGTCCGCGAGCCACTAGTAGGAGCATCCCATGTTCACCAGTACTATCGTTCAGCCCCATCCAGGACGGCACGTCATGCCGTCCAGTAGCCAAGAGCTGCGGATGATCGACGAGCCGTATCCTCTGCTGCTCCGTGTCAGTCTTGCCCTAGCGCTGGTCGGCGGCTTCGGGCTCGGACTCACACTCCTCTTGAGTTTCGTGCTTCGGGTGCCTCTCCCGCTCAGCGTTGGGGCACTCATCCAGGCGCACGGGCAGGTGCAGGCCCTCGGCTTCGTCGCGCTCTTCGTCATAGCCGTCGGCAGCCGGCTCATCCCCCGCTTTCACGGGGCGCAGCTTCAGCATGGCTGGATGGTCTCTACCGGGGGGCTAACCTTGGCCGCCGGGGTGGGCCTGCGCGCGGTGAGTCAGCCGCTCCCACCTTCGGCGGCACGGAGCGCAATGCTGATCCTCAGCGGCTTCCTCACGCTCGGCGGCGTTCTCCTTGCTCTATTCGCATTCGGCGCGACGGTCCGCCGTGGGACGCCGGCTCGGGAACGCGAGCCCGTAATCCTGCCCATCACCATGGCGGTCAGCTTGATGAGCCTCCTCCTTCTCAACGTGGTCGCGAGCTTCGTACTCGCGGGCGGGAGCATGACTGTTCCAGCCATGCTCAACGAAGCGATCCTGCATTTCGAGCTGTGGGGGTTTGCGTCCACCATGATCCTTGCGATCGCCCGCCACACATGGCCGAGTCTCCTGTTGTTGCGTCCGTCGCGATCCAGCCTGATGCGGCGAAGCCTCGTGTTATGGGCGGTGGGAAGCCTCGGTGTCCCGATCGCTTGGCTGCTGGCCCCAGAGGGATCAGCCCTGCGAGCGATCCCTGCGCTAAGCCAAGCTGCGGGCGTGTTGCTGTACGCGGCGGCGCTTCGACTGTTCGAGCGTCCGGGGCGGGTGAGTCTGATTCCGTTAGTCACAGATGACGGACGCACCTGGCTGCGCATCGCGGTCGGGTTTCTCGTCGCGGCTTCCGCGATCAACGTTGCCGCCGCGGTGCCTGCTCTGGTGGGCTCATCCTACCCCCTGACCGAGCTGAGCGCAGCCCGCCACGCGCTCGCCCAGGGGTTTGTGGTGCCGGTGATTGTGTTTATGGGTGCGCGCATTTTGCCCGGCTACGCACCGCGCATGATGGCGCACCCCAACCGGCTTGCTGTGCTCATGGGCATCCTTTTCGTGGGCGCGCTTCTGCGTGCGGGTGGAGAGTTCGCCGGAGGCTACTCGGAGGGCTGGGGCGCCGTCGTGGGTCTGGGAGCAGCGCTCACGACCGTGGCATTTGCCGTGTTTGCGTTCGAGCTCTGGCAGACGACCCAGCCGAATCGAGCTGACTCCTGAGAAAGAAAGGGCCGCGGCCAACTATTGGCAGCATGGTGTCGGGCAAGCCGGGTGTCACGAACAGCCGCGGCGTGCGCGACGCCCTCGACGTGCTGAAGACGCGGGACATCGTGGTGCCCGTCTGGGACACCACTACTCGCAGCGGGAACAACACCGACCGAGCCAGAACGAAAGTCGTTTGGCTGTCCATCGACCACGACGACGCCTTCTCCCTCGACGCCCACAAGCAACACCTCGACCTCGTGGTTAACATGCTCGCCAACGCCAGCATCCTCGGAATGGCGGGTACGGCGTGCCTTTCAGCGATCGGCTTCACTGGCTGTTTCGTCTCGAAGAGAAGTGCCAAGAGTTTCGCGACGCTACGGGGTGATCCCCAGCAGCTTCGCCGCCGTGCCGCCCAGGATCGCCGACCGCTCGGCATCGGTGAGGTCCGGCGTGGTCAAGATGTGGTCCACGGCCGTCTTCGTCCACGGGTAGGGGTAGTCCGTTCCCATCATGATCTGGCTCGACCCGGTCTCGGCGACGAGGTGGCGTAGCCCCTCGGGTGTAAAGACGAGCGAGTCGAAGTAGAGCTGCCGCAGGTACTCGGTCGGCTTCTTCTTCAAGAGCACGGTTCGGCGGTCGGGGAACGCCTCGAGGATCGCGTCTGACCGAGCCGCATAGGAGGGCAGATAGCCGCCGCCATGCGCCGCGCAGAGCTTGAGCCCTGGGAAACGGTCCAGCGTGCCCTCGAAGATCAGGTGCGATAGCGCGATCGTGGTCTCCAGCGGGTTGCCGATGGTGTTGTCGAGCCCGCCGCTGCCGGTGACTCTGCTCGCGAGCTCTTTGGTTCCCATCGGGTGGATGAAGACTAGTACGTCCAGCTCCTCAGCCTTGGCCCAAAACGGGTTGAAGCGCGGATTGGCGAGCTCCTCGTCCTCGACGCTGCCGCCAACGGATGCGCCCCGCAGCCCAAGCTTCTTCACCGCGTCCTGGAGCTGTTGCGCGGCGAGCTCGGGATGCTGCAGCGCCACGGTCGCGAACGCCACGAAGCGCTCCGGCTGCTCGGCGCAGAACTCGGCGAGCCTCTCGTTCTGAATCCTGATGATCTCGGCCGCCAGATCCCGGTCGGCGCCGTACCAATACGGATTGATGCTCAGCGCCTCCAGGTCGATCCCCTGCTCATCCATGGCCCGAATCCGGTCCTCGGTTTGCGAGAAGAGCAGGCCCGGCCGGTCGGCCTTTCGTCCCATGAGCGCCAGCGCCTCGGGCACCGCGCAGTGAGCGTGGACGTCGACCGTCTTGACGCGACGACCGTTCACCACGACCTCACGGGGGCGAGGCTGCCCTTGGATCGACGCCGCCGGCGTCAGGTCGCAATCGACGAATTCGACGCCAGTCCCGCTGCTGGTTGCGTTCGCCGGGGATCGGTCGGGAGCGCTCACAGGATTACCTCCGCTTTGAGACAGCGCTGATCTCGCCGAGTATAGAGCCTCGCGAGATCAATGCACCCTATCACGAGATTCTGTATGGTGGTGACGAGGAGTTGCCTACGGAACAGCCACCTCGATCCGAGCCGGCTCAGCCAGGTGGCGGCACGCCCGTACGCCGGAGTGGGTACACCGCGGTCGGGCCGTCGCTACGGGCTGACGTGCGGATGTTGGGGTCCATGCTCGGGACGGTGCTCGAGGAGCAGGGCGGACCGCAGCTCCTTCGAACGGTAGAGGCGATTCGCCGCGCTGCAATCGTCGAGCGAACCCACGCCGCCGCCGATTCTCCACGGAGCCATTTGGCGGCGGCAGTTGCCGAGCTCGACGGGCGACAGCTCGTCGACATAGCGCGGGCGTTTACGACCTACTTCCATTTGATCAACACCGCCGAGGAGCGCCAGCGCCTCTTGCGGCTCCGGATCCACGAGCTTCACGAGGGCCGACGCCCAGGATCACCCGCCGACGTGCTGGCAAAACTGGCGGCAGACGGACTTGGTAACGAGGCCCTGGCCGACCTCATTGGCCATCTCCACATCCAGCCCGTGTTCACGGCTCACCCCAGCGAGGTTCGGCGACGGTCGATCATCACCCACCTGATCCGTGTGCGCGAGCTCCTCATCCAGCGGAGGGCATCCGGTCTGACCCCGGCCGAGCGTGACGCGCTCGACGAATCGATGCTCCGAGTGATCGGCGTTCTCTGGCAGACAGATGAGATTCCTGCATCGCGCCCCACGCCGGAGGAGGAGGTCAGCCACGGCCTCTTCTACCTGCGGTCAACCGTCTATCCGCTGTTGCCTCTTCTGTACCGGGAGTTGGAGCGCGACGTTCGCGCAGCGTCTCCTGATGGGGCGACCGACCTAGGCGCGTTTCTGCGTTTCGGGTCCTGGATCGGCGGCGACCGAGACGGAAATCCGTATGTGACCCACGACGTCACCCGTAGGGTGCTATTGCTCCAGCGCGATGCCGTGCTCGGCGCGTATCAGGACGACTTGGCGGAGTTGATGGACGCGCTCAGTCAGTCCACTCGTCGGGTGCCTGTGTCTTCCGAGCTGATCGCGTCCATCGAACGGGATTGCACGGAAATGGCCGCGGAGGGCGAAGCGGCCCGCCAGCAGTTTCCGTTCGAGCCCTATCGCCAGAAGCTCAGCCTAATGCGCGCGCGGCTGAGCCATGTGGCGGCCGCTGAAAGTGATGGGAATCCGCAGCGCTCGTACGCATCGCCTTCATACCTGTTGGATGACCTGCAGCTCATTCGCCAAGCATTGATCGAGCATGGCGGACGACGCCAGGCCGAAACCCAGGTAGACGACCTGGAGCGGCGCGTTCGTGCCTTCGGATTCCACTTAGCAGCGCTCGATATTCGCCAGATCTCACGGGTCCACGAGGCCGCGGTTGCCGAGCTCCTGGCTCGCGCCGATATCGCTCATAGCTATGACACGCTCGTCGAGGCGGACAGGCGGGACGTCTTGCTGCGAGCGCTCGCCACTCTGGAGGCGGACACGACACTGCTCGACGGCTACTCGGAGGAGACGCAGGAGGCCTTGCAGCTCTTTCACACTATTCGGGAGATGCAGGCGGTGCTCGGACCGGAGGCCTGCCACACGTACATCATCAGCGATACCGAAGAGGTCAGCGACGTACTGGAGGTGCTCTTGCTGGCGAGAGCGACCGGGCTGGTCAGACTCAATGCGGAAGGGACCCTGACCGGCGCGCTTCGGACCGTACCGCTGTTCGAACGGGTGGAGAGCCTCCACAACGCTGGCCGCGTGGTCGACGAGCTTCTCCACATGCCCGTGCACCGCTCGCTGCTGGTCCAGTGGAACGACGTGCAGGAAGTCATGGTCGGCTATTCGGACAGCAACAAGGATGGCGGCTACGTGACCGCGAGTTGGGAGCTGTACCGTGCCAAACGACAACTAGCCGAAAGCTGCTCCCGCCACGGCGTAGGCCTCATGCTGTTCCACGGGCGCGGGGGCGCGATCGGCCGGGGCGGCGGGCCAACGGTCGGCGCAATCGCGGCCGAGCCGCCGCAGGCTATCGGCGGCCGATTCAAGGTCACCGAGCAGGGCGAGGTGATCCACGCGCGGTACGCCAACCCTGATATCGCCCATCGCCACCTGGAGCAGCTCATCGGCGCCGTACTCAGCACATCTCTCACCCCAGAAGTCGAGGTGGTTCCTGCGTGGCTCGCGATCATGGATGAGGTGTCCGAGCAGGCGCATGCCGCGTACCGGACTCTGGTGGCCGGAGCTGAGGGCTTTCTCGACTACTTCCTGCAGAGCACCCCGATCGGCGAGATCAGCGAGCTGCGTACGAGCTCGCGCCCGGCGCGACGGGCCGCCGGGAACGTCGAGACGCTCCGAGCCATCCCGTGGGTGTTTAGCTGGACCCAATCACGAGCGAACATTCCTGGCTGGTACGGGGTGGGTACGGGGCTGGGGCTGGAGACGTTTCGGAACGACGACCCCGATCGCTTGCGCGAGCTTCAATCGATGTATCGAGGCTGGCCGTTCTTTCGCTCGCTCCTGGACAACGCGCAGATCAGCCTGGCCATCGCCGATATGCGGATTGCGGCCTTGTACGCCGACCTGGTGGAAGACGAGCAGGTTCGAGAGCGCATTCTCGGAATGATCCTCGCTGAATACCGCCGCACCCAGCAGGGACTGCTCGCGGTGACCGGCCAGCCAGAGCTGCTGAGCAACGTCCCAGTACTCCGCGACTCCATCGCGCTCCGCAATCCGTACCTGGACCCGCTCCACGCCATCCAGGTGCGCCTTCTCCGTGAGATGCGCGCCGCAGTTTCTCGAGAGGGCGACAGCAAGGTCGATGAGCTGCGGTACGCGGTTCAGCACACCATCAGCGGAATCGCCGCCGGACTCCAGAGCACCGGTTGAAGCAAAGGCCCCATCCGGTATCCGGATGGGGCCTTTGCTCGAATTTCCGTCGTAGCGTGTGCCGAAGGAGCTATCTACAGTGGATCGGCCCGGTACGTGACCGGCGGCATCGTACACTCGACGCCTTCCTTGCGATTCGCCTCGACGAAGTAGCGTCGGACTTCCGGGTCTTCGTCCTCGTAGTCGATGAGTCGTCCACCCTCACGGACGGGTGTGAATACGCCGCCGTCATCCTGTGGTCGTTGCACGCCTAGCGGGCTAGTCCCACCGTAGACAGCGACGTGGCGCGCGGGCACTCTGCCGGTGCTCATGTGCTGGTGGAACCAGTTGTTCGGCGGCACGTAGATGCTGTTCGGGCCCCACTCCACCAGCACAACCTTGTCGGCATGACCATCCTGCCAGGGATGAATCCCAAGCTCTGTCGGCCAGAGGTTTACGTAGCCCTTGCCCTTGAGGCCGACGAGTACTGCCCCTGGCCCATGGAAGTGCGCCTTGTGATATCGCCCGACCGGCCACTCCGAGATGTGACCGGCGGGGAACCCTCCAGCCATCCTATAGCCGGTAAGCTGACCCCCGGCCACCTTCTGCTCCTGATCCGAGACCCACTCCTCGTTCACATTCGGAATGAAGTTCGTGTACCAGGTGCTCGTGTTGTACCGGCCCTCTGGCACACGGTTTTCCGTCCGCGCGAAGTAGTCCTCTCGCCCGTCATACGTTCCGAGAAAATCGTAGTCGGAGTTGAACACAAACTCGAACTGCTCGGCAGGAACTCTCCCCATCCTGGCCCCAAAGAGCCCATTGAAGAGTCGTGGAGCGTTGGTCACGCCAAAGTAGATGACGGGTTCCTTGCTGAGGTTGTACATCCGGTAGTAGGTGTTCTTCGGTGGGGCGAACAAGCTGCCCTTGCCCCACTCGAACGTTCTCTTCGGCCCATCCTTCTGCCAGATTTCTGTGGCGCCCTGCCCCTGGAGAATCAGGGTGAACTGCTCGTACAGATGATGCTGGACGTCCAGCGATTCCCCCGGTGGGATCTCGCATACGAACATCCCGCGCTCGGCCTGAAAGGTGCCCACGAGCTCCAGAAAGGCGCCCAGCCCCTTCCCGGTGCGCGGCCACGGCTTTCGTTCCAACGCGGTGATGTCTGGGAGACCGGCTACGTCCAAGTGGACTGGGACGCCTTCTCCCAGCATCCACTGATAGTAAGGAAAGTCCTCACGCATCTTCAGGTCTGATGCTTGCAGGCTGTCGCGCGTTTGAGTCGATTGCATCGCGCTCTCCTCCTTCCTACGTATTGGACGAGCATACACCCCACACAGAGCCCGGTGGCGGAAACTGCGGAAACTATGGTAGACGGGTGTCCCCTCTCCCTCTGGGAGAGGGTTAGGGTGAGGGCGTAACCCAACCAGTCCGATTAGGCGAAGAGACGGACCTGCCCCTGAGGCATTACGATTTCGCGGTTCGGGGAGAAAGCGCGGATGAAGTCGATGTCGTGGCTCACCAGGAGCATCGCGCCCTGGTAGGCGAGAAGGGCCTGCAGGACTTGCTGAATCGACGACGGATCCAGGTTGTTGGTGGGCTCGTCGAGGATGAGGAGGTTGACTCCTTGCAGCACGAGCTTGCACAGGCAGAGACGGCTCCGCTCACCGCCCGAAAGCGTACTGGTCGGTTGAAAGGCGGCGTCCCCAAAGAATCCAAATTGGGCGAGTATGCCTCGAAGCTGGCCGTCCGGCGATGACGACGCGGTGCGTGATTCCTCCAGCACGGTGGCCTTGGGGTCGAGTTGCTCCTGCTCCTGCGAGTAGTAGCCGACCTTCACCGATCCGCTAATTTCGACCTTGCCGCCCGTCGGCTCGATCTGACGGGCGATAAGCTTGAGCAACGTTGTCTTGCCGGCGCCATTGACCCCGGTTACAGCGATCCGCTCGCCTCGCTCCATAGCGAGAGTCAGCGGTGGGACCACCTGCTTCTTGCCATAACTCTTCTGCACCTTCTCGGTTCGCACCACGATCTGTTCGCTTCTCTCGGGCGGAGGGAACTTGAACTTGATCGTTCGGGATTCCTTCGGAGCTTGGGGCAGCGCAGACTCGAGCTCGTTCGCGCGGCGCATGATGTTGTTGCGGCGTGACGCTTGCTTCTGGCTAGCACCCATCGAGGCCGCGGATGTCTTCAGGTCGGCAACTTTTTGGCGCTGCACCTTGAGTGTGCGCTGGAGCTGTTCGGTGGCTGCCGACTTGAGCACCGTGAACTGGGAGTAGGTGCCTCGATACGAGTGGAGCCGTTGGTCGACGTCGTTCAAATGGAAGATGGCGGAGATCGAACGGTCTAGGAGCTGCAAGTCGTGGGAGACCATGAACACGGTGCTTTTGCAAGCGCCGAGGTACTTCATGAGCCATTCTTTCGAATCGGTGTCCAGATGATTGGTGGGCTCGTCGAGTACGAGCAGCTCGGGCTCGGCGAAGAGCGCGCGCGCGATGGCAATCCTTGCGCGTTGGCCACCGCTGAGCTCTCTGAGCGGCGCGTCGAGCTCGACGAAACTCATCCCCAAGCGGGCGAGAGAGGCTCCAATCGAGGCTCTTGCCTGCCAACCGCCGGCGGCTTCAAAGGCGTGCGAGACACGTCCATACTCGGTGAGACTCTCCGGCGCGGCGCCCGGTCCTAAGCCCTGCGACAGGGCGTCAAGCCGTTGCTGCAAGGTGATCAAGCCGCGGCCTTCAGCCACATACTCGTAGACGGTCTGGTCTTTCATGGACAGATCGAACTCGATTTTCTGCGGCACGTACCCAACTCTGCTGGGTCGAATCACCGAGCCCGAATCAGGAGCTACCTCACCCATGACGAGACGGAGGAGCGTCGTCTTCCCTGCTCCGTTCACGCCTACCAGGCCGACTTTTTCCCCTCGCCCAAGTGTAAAGCTGACGTCGCGGAAGAGTTGGCGCGTGGCAGTCCCGTAGGTAACCTGTTTGAGCTGAAGCATGTGGATTTAGATTGTAGGTGATAACGGATTGCGGGAACCGTAATGCAAAGTCTCCAGCCTGTGCGCGCCTGAATCTGTGCCAAATCTCAGGTACCTTGTTTCGATTCGGGTGCTAGAATTCTGGAGACTGGCGTCGCAGATTCACCTCATAGGACCTCTCTCGAATCCATTCTCCTGGCGGCGATGAGTCTTCCGAGCTTGCACGAGAACGGTCCGCAGTGATCGTCGTGCATGCCACTCGTCGTTGGTTCAATGGAGGATGTCTGCCGTGTCTGGAACAAATAGCGGGCGCAATGGCACGCCGAGGCTAAACGAGATCCGGCCCGCTTCCTCATACCAGAGTCTTCGCCCCGCCCAGCTCTATGCCGCTGTTCGTCCAGGGCGTGATCGGTACGTCGGCTACGCAGAGCGGCACGGTACTGGCTCCGATGATGATGGCGATGATCGCCATGAGCATTGGGGCAGGCCAAATCATTGGCCGGACGGCACGCTATAAGTGGGTCGCCATGGGCGGGCTCATCACGTCCGCGCTGGGGATGTATCTGCTTAGCGGAATGGGCATAGATACGGACTACGCGACCGTCGCCAGGAACATCGTGCTGGTCGGTCTTGGCATGGGCGCGACGATGCCGTGCTTCAATCTGGCCGCGCAGAACGCGGTTGGTCTCAATCAGATCGGAGTCGTGACGGCGCTGATCCAGTTTCTTCGATCCATTGGTGGAACGATTGGCGCGGCCGTGCTGGGGAGCACGCTGGTGAGCAGCTATGGACCGGCGCTTCGTCAGGCCCTGCCAGCGGAGGTTGTCGCCGCGCTGCCAGCCGCCAGCATGGCCCAGCTCAGTAATCCGCAGGCTCTCCTCAATCCCGATACGGCTGACGTCATTCGGCAGACATTCGCCCAGGGAGGAGCGTCTCTCGCGGCGCTGTTCGATCAGGTGTTAGCAGGCGTCAAGGTCGCACTCTCCGTATCGCTTCATGGAGTGTTTCTCACGTGTGCCATCATCTTGACCGTGGCGGCTATCGGCGCTTTGTTCTTGCCGGACCGACCGCTTCGGGGAAGCTTCGCTCCAGATGAGAGGAGCGCCGACCAGCGAAACGATGCAACGCCAGCGCGGTCCACCGCTGAGACGGTGACGGCGGGCGCGGCACGGTAACCGAACAGCTACCGCCCCACCGCTGAACCTTGGTGCCGGCGGTTATAGGCGAAAGCTCGAGAACGAGTCCGATGGTAACCGAGACCACCTAGACGGTGCCCCATGGCGCGTGTATGCTGTGTTCATTGGTCATGACATCGGCCGCCCGCCACTAGGCTGGGTTCTGCGCAGGACTTTCTCCGCTGCTCCTCGTTCCCCAACCCCTGCAGCGCGCTGACGGACGAATGACGGCCCCTCTGACCCAAGGAGTCAGCGCATGTCTATAGACAGAGATCTTGTCTGCCGCAGTTGCGGCACGGCGTTCATGTTCACGTCTGGCGAGCAGGCGTTCTACCTGCGCAAGGGCTTTGACAACGAGCCCAGCCGCTGCCCTGAGTGCCGAGCGGCCAACAGCCAGGACCGCGCTGTGACAAATACCAGTAGCCATCTCGACACTCGCCACGAGCCCCAGGAACTTCAACTGTTCGCTTCTCGCTGTACCCAATGCGGTAAGGACACTCAGGTGTCGGCACAGCTCGCCTTGGGCGATGAGCCTATCTACTGCGCGGAGTGCTTCGCAGCCCGTCGAGAGAGTGGGCCCGCGTTGGCTGGTGGTTGGCGGGAAAACTGGTAGCAGCGCCCTTCACGGAGACGCGCGCAGGACGCGAAGCCGGATGCTCGCGGGGCTGTAGTCGAGCACGAGACCTGGGGCTTCGGTGGCCATTGCTTGGTGGCCATTGTTTGGATGAAGCGGTCGGCCCGAAGCTTCGGATCGCCCCGTGGCTGAGTCGGAATGGAGCCGGCTTTCGGGCTTCGCATTCACGCTTCGCATTCACGCTCGGTCTGGCTCGACTCGAGCAGATTTGACGCCAGCGAACGTTAGCCAGAGGACGGCGGCCGTCGTCCCAAGGGCTGAGAGCACCATTGTCTGTGGTAGACCGAAAACCTGGCCCACGATGCCGCCGGTCAGTGTCCCCAGAATAGCGCCGGAGTTGATGACAAACCGAACCGTCGCGTACATGCGCCCCTGAAGTTCGTCGGGGGTTTGCCCCTGCTGAAGACTGATCACATGCATCGCATTGACTACAGTAGCCGCACCGTAGATGAATCGGGACGCGGAGAGTACGGGCAGCGCCAGTTCCGGCAAGATGCCCGCGAAAGGGATCCCCCACTGGGCGAGGGCGATCGCGAGTGCGGAAATGGCGATGGTCGTCTCGAGTCTCAACCACCGCGGCATCGACCCCGAGATGATCGAGCCCACGATACCCCCGGCGCCGGCGCAGGCTACGACCAAACCGAGTGACGATGGACCGATGCTGAGGTCGCTCGCGTACAACGGAAGCTGCGCGAATGAGGCAGCAGCAAAACCTCCGGAGGCAGCGGTGTAGGTCGCGGTTCCCGCGATCGCTCGACGGGAGCCGACGAATCGCAAGCCGGAAGCAATTTCCCGCCAGATCGGCTGGCTGCGTGATGCAGGTGGCTCTTGGTGCACCGGCGGGACAACCAGGAGCGACAGCCCGCATAGGACAAAGGAGACGGTGCTCAACACGAGTGCGACTGGGGCAGTCGCCACTTGCACAAGAACGCCGCCCAGGGCTGGGCCAGCGACGCGGCTTGTCGACACGCTGAGCTGTAGCCGGCTGTTTGCCGTCACCAAGTCGTCCCTACCCACGAGCCCGGGGAGAATTGCAAAGGACGCAGCGTTGAAATGGACAGTGGCCGAACCGAGCAGAAAGCTCACCCCGTAGAGCAGCTCGACGCTCAGCAGGTCGAGGGCAGCGGCGATAGGAACGGCGAGCACGCAAATCGCCGAGAGCAGTTCCGCTTGCAGCAGCATACTTCGGCGGTCGTGGCGGTCGGCCCGGGCACCCGCGATTAAGCCGAAGACCAGATTGGGGAGAAAGAACGCGGCGCCGAGGATGCCGAGCTGCGCGGGCGTAGCGTTTTGGGTAAAGACCGCCACAAGGGGAAGAACGAAGAGCGCGACTTGGACACCGAAAAAGCCCAGGGACTCAGCCGCCCACAGCCGGTTGAAACCCGATCTGTCCCTCTCGTTACGTGGTGGCTGGGTCATGAACGGATTCTATGCTGGCGACGCTTTACCGGTGAGCGCGCCGGTCGTGCCAGAGCGGGAGCTGTAATCCGGTCGCGTGCCGCCACCACGTCCTGGCCGGACGGATCCGTCTGTCAGCGTCCATGTGGCTGGTCCAACCACAAAAAAAGGCCCGACGCGCCGGGCTACTACTCCCAACGCGCCGGGCTCCGCATTCGATCCGCTGAGCGGCTACTCTCCGCGGGCCGTCTGCAAACCACGGCGCGCCGAGCTACTACTCCCAACGCGCCGTGTTCTACTCACGACGTACAGGCTCAAAACACCTGCTTGCCGATCTGCATGACATGATCACTACACGACACTATGCTCGACGAAGCGAACGCCGTCATGAGGATTTCGACATGCAGAGTTGGTGGCGAGCATGGTTGAAAGCCCGGGTAGTAAGCTTGGCAGCGGCGTCGGCTCGCGTCGCAAAGTGGCGGGCTTGAGGACGACGCGCGTTCATCGCAGGAGGTTCGTCGTGACGACAGCATCAGCAGTAGGGATTCCACGGCAGCTCAGCCACGTCGCGCTACGAGTGCGGAACCTGGACCGCGCAGTCGAGTTCTATACCCAGGTCGTTGGGCTCACCCTTCGCGGTCGACGAGACAGCGCGGCCTTCCTCGGAATTCGAGAAGATGCCTCCCACGAGCTAGCGCTCTTCGAGCTCCCGGATGCCGCGGCCGACCCGGACCCGGAGCGCGTCGGCATGTACCACATGGCGTGGGAGATGGCGTCCTTCGAGGAGTTGGAGCATTTCCATGATCGGCTGGTCGGGAGCGGTGCTCGAATCGTCGGCTACAGCGACCGTCAGTGCAACGTGATGTTCCTCGACCCAGATGGCAACGAGTTGGAGGCTTTCTGGGAGGTGCCGCGAGAGATCCTGGAAAGATCGCGCGAACCCGGCGGCACGGCCCTGCCGCGTCTCACACGCTGAGCGCCAGCCCACAGACGAAACGTGTCGCCAACATGACATTTCGTTGGTGAACCAGGAACAGAGAGCCATGCTGGCTCGGCCTCCAGCTTGATTGGGACCTCTGGCATGCCATTCACGGCCCTTCGGCCGAGGAAATCGCACGCCTGGAGCCTCTCCACTCTTCGGCATGAGCCGCCACAGTGTTGAAGCTAAGGCGTTTGTACTCGAACGCTGAGCGGTGCGCGGCGGATCATCTCCATATCCCACGTCACAACGGGCAAATCGAGTCGCGCGGCCACGGCCACGTACACAGCATCGGCGCCCCGAAGGCGTAGATCGGCCGCAAGTCGAGCGGCTTCCTGTGCAAGTACGTCGTCAAGGTGTACGAAACGAATCCAAGGTCGACGGACAATCAATTGAGAAGCCCGCCACGCCAGCGCGGGGGACCCAGTAATGCGGCCGATCGCGCCTGCTACTTCCACTATGGTGAGCGTCGGTGCAACGAAGGCCACGCCCTGTCGTCCTTGCTCCCGGAGCGAGGCGTTGGACAACGCGTGTTTTTCGTCCGCTGGAAGCAGGCTGCTGACCCAGACGCTGGCGTCAACGATCACCCTGAAACTCGCGCCGCTGTTTCCGGACCGCATCCACCGCCGAAACTTCAGCAGGCGCCGCTCGCCCAATTTCGGTCGCCAGGGCTTCCCATTCGGCCCAGTAGTTGGCGTCAGCGCGAGAATCGTCGGCTTCGCCTCGCACAGGAACAAGCCGCGCGACTACTCGCCCGTGATAGGTGACCTCGTACGCCGCGCCTTCTTCCCGCACGCGGCGAACGATCTCACTGCCCAGTGTCTTGAGCTCGCGGACCCCAATCCGTTCCATGCACCCGATACCGACTATGAGATCACAAATGTAGTCCCATCACACCATGGGGATTCGAGCCCGGTGTGGATATGCCCAGCTTCTATCGCATTTGACCGTTCCAGTGGTGCGCCCTACCATGGCCGGCGTGTCGTTGACGGTGGCTTTGGCACGAGCATGGAGGCTTCAATGAGATCGGATGCACTCGTCCCACGTGTCGTAGGTCTCGTGATTCTGGTTCTGTTCGTCGCCTGTCAGGCCCCCCCGAGCGCCCGCCCCTTGACTCAAAACACCGCGGCGACCGTGTCATCCGCCGTGCCAAAACGGGCAACCGCCGTCATCATGGGTGATCCTCCGCACTTCGCGGGACGCTTCAACCCCTCGATCGGCTCCGTCCCTGGACTGTGGGAGCTGGAAGAGATGGTGAACGCCGGCATGAGCAACTTCAACCAGGAGGGGGCGCTACGCCCGCTTTTGGCTGAGGCGGTGCCAACGCTTGACAACGGCCTCTGGCGGCTGCTCCCCGACGGCCGAATGGAGATCACCTGGAAGATCCGCCCCGGTGCCGTCTGGCACGACGGCACGCCCTTCACCTCAAACGACCTGGTCTTTACGGTGATGACGGGAACCGATAGAGAGGTCCCGGGGTTCGCAGATGTGATCAACACGATGATCGAGAGCACCGCGGCCCCGGACGCTGCGACGTTTGTCTCCACCTGGAAGGGTCCGTTCGTCAACGCCGATCAGCTCTTTACCCGTGTGCGCGGCCTGCCGTTGCCAAAACATATTCTCGAAGTGCCCTACAACGAGGACAAGGCAGCGCTCAGGGACCACTCCTACTGGGGCGAGAAGTTCATTGGCACTGGGCCGTACAAGCTCCGAGAGCTTGTGCGCGGGAGCCACTTGATTCTTGATGCCAACGACAAGTACGTGGCCGGCCATCCCAAGATCGACGTCTTCGAAGTGAAATTCACGCCAGACGCCAACGTGCTGATCACGAGCCTCCTCGCCGGCTCCGCTGAGCTCACGTTGGGTGCTCGCCTTTCGATCGACCAGGCGCTGCAGGTTCAGAATTCCTGGCGGGAAGGCACGATGCTGTACGCGCCGGGCGGTTGGCTCGTGGCCATGCCCCAGTTTATCGATCCGAGTCCGCCGCTTCTCGCGAACGCGCGGTTGCGACGCGCTCTTCAACACGCCATCAACCGCCAGACCATCGTAGACGACTTGCTCTTCGGCAAGACCCAGGTTGACGATGCGCCGATCGCGCCCAACGATCGGGATTTCAAGGACGTCGAGTCGGCAATTGCGCGCTACCCCTACGATCTCGACCGAGTGAACCAGCTCGTGAGCGAGCTCGGGTACAGCCGCGGGTCCGACGGCATGTTCCAGGATGCCTCGGGACAGCGCTTGAACATCGAGGCTCGCACCAACAATCAGCTCGATACGCAAGTCAAGGCAGCGGCGATCGTCTCCGACTTCTGGCGCAAGGCCGGCTTCAACGTCGACGAGGTCGTTTACGGCCAGCAGCGCGTGGCCGATCGCGAATATCGCCACACGCGCCCGGCTTTCGAGATCCTAGGTTTTGGGCTTCCGCCGGAGACGTTCGCCGACTATCACAGCAAGCAGATTCCCTCCGCAGGAACGGGCTGGTTCGGCCAGAATCGGACGCGCTACAGCAACCCGGAGTACGACGCGCTGGTCGACACGTATTTCGTGACGATTCCCCGGCCGGCTCGCATGGAAGTGCTGCGCAACGCTATCCACCATTACACCGACCAGCTCGTCCTGCTGCCGTTGGCCTACACGACCAACCACATGGCAGTCGGCAATCGATTCAAGAACATCGTCGGTCGAGGCCCCAGCAGCTCGGATGCCTGGAACGCCGAGCAGTGGGATTTGGATTAGGGCGTCCGGTAGTAGTTTGCGGGGGGAAGACTTTGTGAAGCATCCTTCTTGCCCTCTCGCAACCACTCTCGTACTCGGACTCCTGACCCTTATCGCCTGCGCCCCGCCTGGCGCTCCTTCTTCCGACTCGACATCTCCCACGCAGCCGTCGAGCGCATCTCGTCAACGGACCCTTGTGATCGTGGTCCGCGGGGAGGCTCCATCGGTAGCGCTCAGACCGCTGGTACCAGTAGACGGCACGTTCCGGGGCCCCGTCTCCCTGTTCAATGCCGGACTTGACAGGCTGGACGAGCGAGGCCTGTCGCACCCGTATCTTGCCGATGCCCTTCCCCAGTTGAATACGGATTCGTGGAGCCTCCTTCCCAACGGACGCATGGAGACGCGATACCGTCTGAAAAACGGGTTGGCCTGGCAAGACGGGACGCCTCTATCAAGCGAAGATTTCGGCTTTGCCTGGCGGGTGTATGCCACCCCAGCCCTTGGCCAGTCGGGCTCACCTCCCTTTAGCTTCATGGAGGACGTGCTGACCCCTGACCCCGGGACCGTTGTCATCCGCTGGCGGCAGCCGTATGGCGAAGCCGGCGTGCTGAACGAAGAGTTTCAGGCGCTACCTCGGCACATCCTCCAGCAGCCGTTCCAAGATCTCGACCCGGCGGCGTTCGCTAATCTGCCCTTTTGGTCGGCCGAGTATGTTGGGCTGGGTGCGTACAAGGTGGAGCGATGGGAGCCGGGTGCGTTCATCGAAGCACGCGCATTCGAGGGGTTCGCGCTGGGACGGCCGAAGATCGAGCGTGTCAAGATCATGTTCATCCCCGACCCGAACACCGCGCTCGCCGGGCTCCTTTCGGGTGAGACGCACTATGTTGGAGAGACGATCTTCGGCGACAACCACGCGCAGACGCTGGAGAACCAATGGGCGGCCACGCAAGGCGGAACGGTTCTGTACTCTCCGACCTCGCTCAAGATCAGTGAAATCCAGCTTCGCGCCGAGCACGCCGACCCGCCGGCGCTATTGGACGTACGTGTGCGGCGTGCGCTGGCCCACGGTATCGATTCCGCCACCGCGAACGAAGTACTCACGCGGGGGCGGGCTGCAATCACGTCATCGTTGACCTCGCCGAGAGTCGAGTTCTACCCAGAGATCGACCGCGCGATCGCAAAATACCCGTTCGACCCAGTGAGAGTCGGCCAGCTCATGCAGGAGGCGGGCTACGTTCGCGGCGGCGATGGCTTCTTTGTCAGTCGAGACGGTGCATCGATGGACTTCGGTGTGTCGTCGTCCTCTGGTGCTCAGAATGAGCAAGAGAACGCGGTGATCGTCGACAGCTTGCGCAAGGCAGGATTCAGTTCCAGTCCTCAGGTCTATCCGGCGATCCAGCTCACAGAGCTCGAGGCTCGTGCCCTAACACCAGGTCTGTCGACCCGTGGGGTATCCAAGGCGCTCAAGAACTTCACCTCCGAACAGATTCCGCGGGCGGACAATCGATGGCGTGGGTTCAATCGCCCTGGATGGGCCAGTCCCGCCTACGATCGTGCCTTCGAGGCGCTGAACGCGTCATTGGAGCCAGCAAAGCGCGTCGAGAATATCGCGGAGCTCGAGCGAGTCTTCACGCAAGACCTGCCTGCCATTCCCCACTGGTTCAATCCGAAGATCACGGCACACGTCGTGGCGCTAAAAGGGCCGGCTGCTTTGCAGGTACCGGATGTCACCCTCACCATCCCTGGTGTTCATGAATGGGAGTGGAGCCCCTAAGGCGCTGAAGGCAGCACTCCTGCCAATGCAGTGCCGTCGTGGCATGTATCGAAAAGCGATATCCTGAGGGGCCGATCAAGAACGCTGACCGAAGTTAGGAGTGGAATGCACGGGACGACAGCCGCCATAGGGACCGCGGGCGCCGCGGCTCCGTCGACCTTCGCCGCGCTTCGGCATCCGAACTATCGTTACTTCTGGATAGCCCAGGGTCTTTCGGTCATGGGCATGACCATGGAGTTCGTCGCCCTTGGTTGGCTCGTCTACCATCTCACCGGGTCCGCGCTCGTCCTGGGCGTTACGGGCCTGGTGCAGGCCTTCCCCCGCATCGCCCTCACGCTGATCGGTGGAGCGGCTGCCGATCGAATCGACCGCCGCAAGCTCCTTATCGGCGTGCAAGGGGTAGTGGCGGCGATGTACTTCACACTCGCCACACTTGTGTTCCTGGAGGTCGTCCAGGTCTGGCACGTCTGGGTGCTCGCCTTCGTGCTGGGTTCCCTGCGTGCCTTCGACAACCCGAGCAGGCAGGCGATCATCCCGATGCTCGTGACCAAGGAGGAGATTCCGAGCGCGGTGGCGCTGGGTAATCTCGCCTGGGAGGTGCCTCGCCTGATTGGGCCCGCCACCGCCGGGGTACTGATCTCCTATATCGGGTTGGGGCCTACCTTTTATGTGGCCTCCATTGGGTTCATCCTCTCGATGTTCATGTACACGGTGATGCGGACTCAGCACGCAGAGGCGCCGCGCGCAAATGGGACCTTCCTGCACGACATTGGGGATGGGCTGAATTTCGTTCGGCGCAATGAGCTTTTCGCCGCGTTCATGGGGCTCGTGTTCTTCAACAGCATCTTCGGTATGTCCTACCAGCTTTTGATGCCCGTCTTCGCCCGAGACATTCTGGATGTGGGGTCGGAGGGTTTTGGCTTCCTCCAGGCAGCCATCGGGGCGGGGGCCATCGTCGGGTCTCTGTCCGCGGCGAAGCTGGCCCGGTCAGGCAAACGGGGAGTGCGGGCTTTGGCGGGCGCTGCGCTCTTCGGCCTCCTGATCATCGGCTTCGCCTGGTCGCGTTCGTTCCCGCTCTCGCTCGTGCTGATGTTTGCCATGGGCGCAACCAGCGCCTTCTACATGATCACGATCAGTACCACGCTCCAGGTCTTGGTGCCCAACGACTATCGCGGTCGTGTCATGGGGCTCTGGAGCCTGAGCTTCAGCCTCCCGCCACTGGGCGGCACGATCAGTGGCCTGGTCGCGGAGTACATCGGCGTCCCAGGTGCTGTGTGTCTGGGTGGCGTGATGGTGATCGCCATGGCCGCTGTCGTCGCGTTGCTCGTGCCGCGAGTGCGACAGCTGGACTGACGCTTTCGCCGCCTGCTAGCGAATGCGTCTAGCGGCAGGCACCAGCAGAAAGATCGAGCCCACGGCCAGAAGACCCAGCATCGACATGCTCGTGATCGCTGTCTGCGCCCCGAGCCAGAGCGCTACGCTGCCGAGCACCATCCCGCCGGCCATCTGGATGACGTGCGTCTGCTGCAGCACGGCCATCGTGCGGCCTTGAAACTCCGACGGCGTGTACGTCTGAACCACGATTTGGGTAAGCGTATGCGTACTGACGTGGAAGACGCCCGCGATCACCATCAGCGCAATGGATAGCGGGAACCATGGCGAGTTCGCAAAGGCTATCACGGTCACGCCGTAGAGGGTGACGCCGCCCAGCATCAGCATTCCCCGGGGAAGCCGGTCGCCGATGGATGCGACGAGGACGGAGCTGCAGAAGGCGCCCACTCCCATTGCCGTCAGCAGCAGGCCCTGTCCCGTCGGGCCAACTTCCAGGATGTCTCGAGCGAACACGGGCAGGAGGGTGGCGAACGGCAGGATGAAGATCGCGGCCGACGTCACGTTGAGGATCGAGGCTCGGACCGTCAGGTTCTTCCAGCTCACCTTCCAGCCCTCCAGGATGCTTCCTTTGAAGGAGCGCGTCCTGGCCTGCCGCGCGCCTGGCCCTGAAGCGAACCGGAGAGACGCCGGGAGGGGGATCGTCACGAAAGCGGCGAGGACGTAGAGGGCCGCCTGGACCATGTAGGACCCGGCAGTTCCGACAAATGCGATCAGCAGTCCGGCTACTGCCGGACCCACAGTTCGACTCACATTGAAGAGGACGGAGCTCAATCCCACGGCATTGGTGAGATCCTTGGTTGGCACGGCGTCTGCGACCATCGCTGCCCGTGATGGCTGATGGAAGGTCGAGACCACGCCGCCCGCGAAGGCGGTCGCGTAGATGTGCCACGGCTGAATCTGGCCGGTCAGGATCAGCACGGTGAGCGTTGCGTAGAGGATGCCGTCAAGGGACAGAGCCACCATCATCTGCAGCTTGCGGTCGTACCGGTCGGCTGCGGAGCCGGCCACAGGTGACAACAACAGGAGTGGGATGGCTTGCAACCCCTGGATCAGACCCAATTGCAGCGGCGAGCTCGTCAGCTCGTAGAGAAGCCAGCCGCGCGCCACCTGGTCCATCCACATCCCCATGGAGGTGCAGGCCTGGCCGAGCAGGATCAGGCGGAAGTTGCGATGGTGTAGCGCATCGAACGTTGGGAGCTGACGAATCGCGGAGGGCAGGCCCCGGACGCGCGATGGGGTCGTGGCGTGGGTTGGCTCAGCGGGCGCGGCAGGGCTGTCGTCGGAGACTCGAGCGGTCAGGGCACGCTCCTGGAGGCCGGGGCCAAGTCCCTAAGTGTACCGTGGCGTGCCACGTTTTGAGACCAACCACGAGTGCGCGGCTGTGGCGATGCGCTCGCTCGTATAGGCAGGACGATTAGGCCATGGCCCGCAAGCCCTTCGTTGGGCGACTCTCTCCGTGACAACCCTACGGAGGACGGAGCCATGGCGGAATCAAGTCAGTACGAGACGATGCTGGAACGGTTGGGCGCATTCCTGGAGAGCCAAGGCGCGCGGAAGATCCAGATTTCGGACGAGGGGGGCGGGTTTCTCCTTGTCTCTTGGCAGTCGGACAGAGGAGCACGCCAGCAACGTTGCTTCCGCGAGTCCGACCTGATGCGCCTCGATCCCCATGCGTTTGTTCGTCGCGGGACGACTGGTTCGGGCCACGCGCCACTACTGGCTCCACTCGGCCGCGAGTTGGACCGCGTCGGCATGGACGTCGCAAGGATCGATGAGAAGACTGATGTCTTCCAAGTCAGCGGCACGATCACTGGCAAGTATTTCAACAAGCGCTTCGAGCACTGCAATCTTGTTGTGGACGACGAGACTCTGGACGAGCCAGGAGCTCCAGAAGTGCAGGCGCCTTCCGCCCCGCCGGTACCGCCTGCCCCACGGTTCGCGCCCTTGCTGCGACGCATGCGCCTTCGTCCCTAGGCCGCTCCTCGATTTGACACACTGTCGCGGCCGCGATATACCGCATCGGCCGCGAGAGGCCAAACCCGAACGCGTCTACGCCTGGGAGGTCTCGATGCGGCTCGTTGCTCTGATTCTGCTCCTCGTCGTCGGTTGCACCCCTGCTCCACGCGAGAGCGCTGGCCAACAACGCGCCGCCACCTCCTCCAGCGGAGCCGTGGCCGCTATGCCGCAGAAGCCGATCGTCATCGCGAACGCCTACGAGCCCGCCACCCTAGAGACGAGCTTCGGGCAGGGCAGCGGCAACCTCGAGTTCGGCATCATGCTTAGCGGCTACCTCGCCTACATCGACTCTCCCTACAAGCCTATGCCGTATCTCGCACAAGAGCTCCCCACGCTCGAGGCCGGAACGTGGAAGGTTCTGCCGGATGGGCGTATGGAGACGCTGTACAAGCTCCGGCCAAACCTCCGCTTCCACGATGGCACGCCCATCACCGCCGAGGACTTCGCCTTCGGCCATGAAGTCCGCACCAATCCCCTGGTGCCGGCGCCGACGGCCGAGGTTGAGCCCTACGTCTCCGCGGTGCGCGTGATCGACCCGTCGACCATGGTTATTGAATGGAAGCAGACCTACATCATGGCATCGCAGATCATCGGCCCATCCTTCTCGCCGATGCCGCGCCACCTCCTCGCCGATCTCTATCACAGCGATATGAATGCCTTCGTAAACGGTCCCCAGTGGCGTGAGAACTACGTTGGCAGCGGACCCTATCGTTTGGAGCGCTGGGAGCCCGGCGTCATGATGGTGCTCCGCGCGTTCGATGGCTTCGTGTTCGGAAAGCCGGCGATCGATCAGATCACGATGCGGTTCATCGGCGATGCAAACGTCGTAGTAGCCAACCTGATGTCGGGTGACGTCGACATGGCCTACAGCGCGACGATCTCCTACCCGCAGGGCGAGACGCTGCAGCAGACCGGTTGGGCCGGGAACGTCGAGTACTCGCCGGGTCTGCCGCGATACGCCCATTTCCAGATGCGGGATTGGGGCAACACGCAGACGGCCGTCCAGGACCCACGCGTCAGGCGCGCCATGTTTCATGCCGTCGAGCGGCAGACGATTGTGGAGACGATCTACGCCGGCCACGCGCGCGTCCTCCACGTCTGGCTGTATCCAGCCGATCCTTCGTACGAAGCTGTGGACCGAGCCGTTACGAAATACCAGTTCGACATGAGCCGGGCGCAGGCGCTGCTTCAGGAAGCGGGCTGGCGGCGCGCTGGCGATGGGCCGCTGCAGAACGCATCCGGGGAAACGCTCAACATGTACCTTCTAGCTCACGCCGGCCGCGTTGAAGAGCAGGAGACAGAGGTCATCGCATCCGCGTGGAGATCCCTCGGCATGCCGATGGAGACCACCTGGCTCACCGCCGCGCAGATGTCCGACGGCGAGTACCGCAGTAAATTCGGCGCGGTCGCCTACGATCGACGGCCGATGGACAGCATGGTGTGGACCAGCGACAACGTGTCCGGCCCAGAGAACCGCTGGCGGCTCGGAAATCGGAACGGCTACACGAATCCCCGTCTCGACGAGCTCTGGCAGCGAGTCATGACCACCGTTGCATTCCGCGAGCGCGAGCCGCTGCTCATCGACGCGATGAAAGTCATGGCCGAGGATGCCGTCGTCGTGCCGACCCACCTGCAGCCGCGCGTCATGGCCTATCCGACCGGCATAACGGGCGTGAAACACCCGCAGACGGGCGTCTACATCATGAGCCCCTGGGAGTGGCGCTGGTAGTAGCCCGCGCCCTTCCCCGGTCGATGAAACGCTATCGCTTATGATTGCTTAAGCTGGAGCCCAGCTAGGTTTTGGTGAAGTGGGTCAAATCCGGAGGTTTGATGGCGGGTCAGATCGTGACGCTGAACCTCCCAGACTCCATCTATCGGGTGGCGCAGCAGGTTGCCGCGGCCACGCGGCAGCCTTTGGACCAGGTGCTCCAGGCAAGCATCGCTCACGCGCTGCCGCCGCTCGACGACCTGCCACTCGATCAGGCCGCCGACCTGGCCGGGATGGCGTTGCTTGCCGATGGGGCATTGTGGCAGGCAGCCCGATCACAACTGGAGGACGGGGAGCAGGTCGAGCTTCAGGACCTCCTGGAGCTTCAAGCAGGCGGCGAGCTCAGCGCTGATCAGCTCCGCCGTCTTGAGACGTTGTTGGATCGGTACGGTGAAGCAACCGTCCGCAAGGCTCACGCCTATCTGCTCCTGGCCAGACGCGGCTACCGAGTCCCGATGCAGGACGCTCAGAGCTAGCCGGGGATGGCCCGTCCGCGGGTCACCCGTGCCATCCGGCAGCGCGTCGAAGCCGCCGCCGGTGGGCGCTGTGGTTACTGCCTGACGCCGCAAGCGTTTACGGCAATGCCGCTTCACATCGAGCACATTCTGCCACTGGCCGCCGGTGGGACCTCGGATGAGAGCAATCTCTGGGTCGCTTGTCCCCTCTGCAACGGGTACAAGGGCACCCAAACGGGCGCAACTGATCCCGAGACCCGCGAGGTAGCGCCGCTGTACGACCCGCGCCGACAGGACTGGACCGAGCATTTCTACTGGAGCGCGGACGGCTCGCTCGTGCTCGGCTCAACTCCGACCGGTCGAGCCTCCGTAGTGGCTCTCAAACTGAACAACCCGCACCTGGTTCGAGCACGGCTTCGCTGGGTCGCGGCGGGTTGGCATCCACCCCGCGCATCATGAGCCTCTGGGAGTGCCGCTCTATCCCCGGGTGGAGCTCCCGCTCCCCCTGGGAGAGGGTGGGAGTGAAGCCTGCAGCCACCCGTTAGCGTGCGTTCTACGTCGGCTCGAGCCAGTCCTCATGCACGTCCGCGAAGACCTGGTCCTTCGACGTCCCGCCGAACAGCTCGCTGACCTCGAAGACCACCGTATAAAGGTAGGGATAGGTGTCCCGGTGGTCCATCGCATTCTCGATCACGCCCTGCAGCGTGGAGACTGTTCCCACCTTGCCCTTCAGGTAGTCCGGCGTCCGCGGGTTCCAGCCCGGGTTGTTGCCTGACTTGACCCGGACTCGCTCCCCCTCCTTGAACCGTGCTTGCGCCGCCACCTCAGGACGACGCCTTCGTTGGCTCGAGGGCGGGAGCAACGCCGATCAGGCTCTCTCGAGTGACCAGCTCGGCGAGCTGCTCCTCGTTCCAGCCTTCCGTGCCGGCGGGCCGCTCGGGCAGCACCATCCAGCGAACGTCGGACGTGCTGTCGTATACGCGGATCTGCACGCTGTCCGGCAGGTTCAGGCCGAACATCTCGCGAACGGTGCCTCGCGGGTCGCGCACGATCTGCTCGCGGTAGGTCTGGTCCTTGTACCACCAGGGCGGATCGCCCAGGAGGTCGTATGGGTAGCAGGAGCAGAGCGTGCACACCACAACGTTCTGGACTGTGCTCGTGTTCTCCACCACTCCCAGGGTGCCGCCGGACCGGCCGGGTGGAACGTCCAGCTCTCGGAGCGCCGGGCGCCCCTCGGTCAGCAGCGTCTGCTTGAACTCGGGATCCACCCACGCCCGCGCCACGATCCGTCCCCCATTCCACGGTCCCACGCTTGCCAGGTGGGCGATGCGCTGGTCCAACTGGTGTTGGGTGAGCTTGCCGTCGCGCATGAGCGCCCGCTTGAGCGCCTCCGCGACGAACATGTTCTCGTCCAGCTCGTGCTCCAAGGTCGCGATGCGCTGCTCGATGGTTCCCCCGTGCTGGCGCTTCGTGAACCGAAGGAACGGGTCGTACGTGCCGCTCTCCACTCGCGTGTCGTCGATCACCACGTCTACCGTGCCCGAGTCGGGCGAGATGATCGAATTCATTCGCACGTACTCGTCCAGCCGATCTTCCAGCCGGCGGATGCGCTTCTCGATCTCCTCGTGCTCATGGTCGTGATCGTGGTCCTCGGTCTCGGGAGGAAGCGGACTCCTGATCTCGTCGAACGAGCTGGGAGCCGCCTGCATGAGCTCGTAAAAGCTGACGATCCCCCGCCGGATGAAGTGCACGATGCGCGGCTCGAGCCGCTTGACGCGGGAGTATTCGAGGGCCGC